>JGI12420J12819_1000092_pt1 | contig 66196 bp, 59 predicted proteins | sample Passage237A_FD_12819 | JGI IMG/M metagenome (IMG submission 12819) | reverse complement strand
GGCCCGGAATGGCGGGTGCGCGCAAGCCCGGAGCTGCGGCAACATCTGCGGGCGCTCGTCGGCGTGGCCGACGCGGATGTGCTGTTCGGCTGAGCGGCCCCGTCGATATCGACGCATGCCCTGTCGCATCCGCCAACCAAATAGACGGGACTTCGATTGCCTGATATGGTAAGCGGAGTATGTTGCTTGCGTTGTGGAGAACGTTCGTGAACAGGATGCTACTTGGACTGTTGATATCGTTAGCTGCGGCATCCGTGCAAGGCAAGGACATCGTCGTCCTGCAGTTGCAGAGCCCCGCAGGCACGGACTTTGAGGTCGCCACGCCGGCGGATCAGGCGGCCCTCGTGTCCTTCGACGATGGTGCCGCCAACTACGCGCTGACACCCCATTCCAACGACGATGGCTCGGTTACGGTCGTCATCGAACAAGTTCCCGTACATGTCGCCAACCAATGGCGTCGTGGGGAGGAGTACTCCCGCACAGACCTGATTCCACTGCAGATGCTGCGGATCGCATCCGGAGATACCGGCATGATGGAAGGGGGTTTCCATGTCTCGACGCGCCTGGACGACACCGGGAGACTGCAGGCAGAGGTCGAACGCAGCAGCGCCGAAATACTGGATCGGGCGGCCGCAGAGGGGGTGCCCGTAACCGTTGTCGGGAATGCCTCATTCGGCAATGCAGCAGCGTGTCCAGAGCAATCCTCGGTTACTGAAGGAGCGGGGTTGGTGGAAAAGGCGCTGTCTCCGGACCAGACGAAGGGCACCTGTTGCGTGTCGTGCGGCAACGTGGGCGCATGCGCCAGATGCGTAACGATGCACTGCGGCACGTGCTGCTACGAGCCCTGAGTCCAACGCCTGCTGCGCCGGCTGATCGGCGCGCCCACCGCCTGCCCGTTGCGGGCGACCGCCCCGACTGCTGGCGATCTCGTCCGGAACGCCTCGGACCGAGTCTGCACGGGCTGCTTGCGATGCACTGGCGTCCCGCAACGCGACGCGCCCCGCCCTGTTCCGCACGACCGGGCTATACTTCGTCTCTTTGCGCCGGCCTCCCGCCGCGAACGGTCGCAAATGAACCCGAACTTCCTCGATTTCGAGCAGCCGATCGCCGAACTGGATGCGAAGATCCAGGAGTTGCGTCTGGCCAGCCGCGGTCAGGCGATCGACATCGACGCCGAGATCGCGAACCTGCAGAGCAAGCTGAAGGCGAAGACGGCGGACATCTTCCGCAATCTCACGCCGTGGCAGATCGCGCAGTTGTCGCGCCATCCGGCACGTCCGTACACGCTCGACTACATCGGCGCGCCTACGCCGACGACGCCGCGATCGTCGGTGGCCTCGCGCGCGTCGCGGGCCGCAGCATGATGATCATCGGCCAGCAGAAAGGCCGCGACACCAAGTCGAAGATACGCCGCAATTTCGGAATGCCGCGCCCGGAGGGCTATCGCAAGGCATTGCGACTGATGAAGATGGCCGAACGCTTCGGACTGCCGATCCTCACCTTCATCGACACGCCCGGCGCGTATCCCGGTGTCGGTGCCGAGGAGCGCGGGCAGAGCGAGGCGATCGCGCGCAACCTGCTGGAGATGGCGGTATTGCGCGTGCCGATCGTCTGCACCGTGATCGGCGAAGGCGGATCGGGCGGCGCACTGGCCATCGGCGTCGGCGACGTGACCAACATGCTCGAGTACAGCACGTACTCGGTGATCACGCCGGAAGGCTGCGCCTCGATCCTCTGGAAGACCGCGGACAAGGCGAGGGACGCCGCCGAGGCGCTGGGCATGACTGCTCCGCGCCTGAAGGAACTCGGCCTCGTCGACAAGGTCGTGCGCGAGCCGCTGGGCGGCGCGCATCGCAATCCGCGCGGCATGGCGGTCCGGCTGAAGGCCGTGCTGCTCAACCAGATCGACGAACTGCAGGCGATGGACCCGGACGTGCTCGTCGAGCATCGCTACGAACGATTGCGTCGCTACGGCGCGTTCGCCGGCGGCTGACGCGGCGCCCGCGCATGCTCACGCGCGCTTCGGGCGAACCGGTCGTCACCGAACTCACTCCCCTCACCGGCCTGCGCGGCTTCGCCGCCCTGTGGGTGCTCGTCTACCACGTCTGGGTCGAGGCCACGCCGCGTCTGATGATGCTCGGCCCGCTCGACATGACGCCGCTGTTCTCGGCGGGTTGGGCAGGCGTCGACATCTTCTTCACGCTGTCGGCATTCCTGCTGAGCCTGCCGTACGCGAGCCGCCTGCAACAAGGGCGGCCCGCCCCCTCGCCGGGCCGCTACTGGCTGCGGCGCATCGTGCGGATCTTCCCGGCGTATTACGCGCAGCTTCTGGTGCTGATCGCGCTGGCCGGGCTGTTCGGAATCGGGGTCTGGCCCACCATGCGGCAACTGGTCGGCAACCTGCTGCTGCTCAACAACCTCGGGCCGTTCGGGGCCGCACCGATCAATCCGGTCACCTACACGCTGCCGATCGAGTTCGGGTTCTATCTTCTGCTGCCGCTGCTGGCCCCGCTGCTGCGCCCGCGTCGCTGGCCCTGGCTGGCGCTGGGCGCGATCCTCGTCACGCAAGCCTGGCGCCAGCTCGTCTTTCCGCTGGTTGCGGATGCTCCGGTGCCCGTGCGCGTCGTCGCGCTGGAACAGTTGCCCGGCCGCCTCGACCAGTTCGTCGCGGGCATGCTGGCCGCCTTCTTCTACGTTCGCGCCGTTGCCACGGGCCGGCCGGTACATCGCGGCGCGAACGAGTTGCTGATGCTCTCGGGCCTGACCCTGTTCGCGTCGCTCCTCTGGGCCGGCCATTACGCGATCGCGACGTACTGGGAAGGCCATCCGCTGCTGTTCGCGTGGCACGGCCTGGCCGGGCTGGCGACGGCGGCGATGCTGCATGCGTCCGCCCGCGGCAGCCGGCTGGCGCGCGTCCTGTTCGATTCGAGACCGCTGCGCTGGCTCGGACTGGTCAGCTTCGGCGTATATCTGTGGCACTACCCGCTGATGCAGTGGCTCGACGCGGCGCACGCGTTCGACTGGATCGACGGCTATCGGTTGCCCTGGATGCTGCCGGTCGTGCTGGCCGGCGCCTGCGTGCTCGCGTGGCTCTCGTACCGGTTCGTCGAACTGCCGTTCCTGCGCTTGGGCGGCCGCCCCGGCGACCGTCCCCAGGTGACGACGGAAATGATTTCCCGCCGCGATGGCGGGGCCGCCTCGGCCACGCCGGGCGACGCGCCGCCGCCGTGACCTGCGGCGGCGCGATCGCTTACTCGACCTCGATCTCGATGCCGCCGACGAATCCGGCGACGAGGTTGTAGACCGCGGCCCCGATCACGCCGGCGATGAAGCCCATCACGCCGTACATGATCGGCAGGAAGATCAGCATGCCGAGACCTCCGATGAAGCCGAGGCCGGCGCCGGCCCCCGCCTGATCGCCCATCGCGCCGATCATGCTGCCGGCGAGCGAACCGAACAGCATGAAGAACAGCCCGAAGACGAGGCCGAAGATCGCCATGATGCAACCTTGCACGATGCCNGCCTTGAGTACGCCGATGCGCTTGATGACCATGACCCTTTCCCTCCCTTGCCCGTGACTGTCGACGCGACCTGCCGGCCACGCGNNGTGAAGCCTACCACGCAGGAGCGACCGGTCGGACGCGCCACGAGCGGATTTCGCGATGCGCACGCGATGCGGGACAATTGCCGCTTCGCTTCCGGGACATCCGCCATGGACACCAGCACGCGCAACCGCCTCGACACGGAGCTCGACTCCATCCGCGAACAGGGCCTCTACAAGACGGAGCGGGTGATCGTCTCGCCGCAGTCCTCGGCGATCCGTACCGACGACGGTCGCGAAGTGCTGAACTTCTGCGCCAACAACTATCTCGGCCTCGCCGACCATCCGGACATCATCGCGGCGGCGAAGGAAGCGCTCGACACGCATGGCTTCGGCATGGCCAGCGTGCGCTTCATCTGCGGCACGCAGGATCTTCACAAGCAGCTCGAGGCGACGATCTCGCGCTTCTTCGGTACCGACGACACGATCCTCTACACGAGCTGCTTCGACGCGAACGGCGGCCTGTTCGAGACCATCCTCGGCGAGGAGGACGCGGTGATCTCGGATGCGCTCAATCACGCTTCGATCATCGACGGCATCCGCCTTTGCAAGGCCGAGCGCCGCCGCTACGCGAACGGCGACATGGCCGAGCTCGAGCGGCACCTCGCCGAGACGCAGGACAAGCGCACGCGCCTGATCGCGACCGACGGCGTGTTCTCGATGGACGGCTTCATCGCCAGGCTGGACGAGATCGTCGCGCTGAAGAACAAGTACGACGCGCTGCTGATGGTCGACGATTCGCACGCGACCGGCTTCGTCGGCCCCTCGGGACGCGGTTCGGCGGAGCTGCACGGCGTGATGGCCGAGGTGGACGTGTTCACCTCCACGCTCGGCAAGGCGCTCGGCGGCGGCTCCGGAGGCTTCACCACCGGCCGCCGGCCGATCATCGACCTGCTTCGGCAACGCTCGCGCCCGTACCTGTTCTCCAACACATTGCCGCCGCCGCTGGTCGCCGCCTCGATCAAGGTGTTCGAGATGCTGTCGTCGTCCGGCGAAAGTCAACGCGAACGCGCGGCATTTCCGCGAACGGATGACCGAAGCCGGCTTCGACATCAAGCCGGGCACGCACCCGATCGTTCCGGTCATGCTGTACGACGCGAAACTGGCCCAGCAGTTCGCGCACGAGCTGCTGAACGAGGGCATCTACGTGATCGGCTTCTTCTATCCGGTGGTACCGCAAGGCCAGGCGCGCATCCGCACGCAGATGAGCGCGGCGCACACGCGCGAGCAGATCGATCGTGCCGTCGAGGCCTTCGTCAGGGTCGGCCGCAAGCTCGGCGTGATCGGCGGCTGATCCTCATCCGGGCCGGCACCGCGCACCGAGCGCGGCGACCTCGTGCGGCGCGAGATGCCGCCACGCTCCCCTGGGCAGATCGCCGAGCGCCAGCGGACCGATCGCGACCCGCACCAGACGCAGCACGCCGACATCGAGCGCATCCAGCACGCGACGGATCTGCCGGTTGCGTCCCTCGTCGAGCACGATCTCGAGCCAGGCGTTGCGCTCGCCGCGGCGCAGTTCGCGTACGTGCCTGACGGCAAGGTGCTCGCCCTCCGACGCGACGCCCGCGCGCATCGCGTCCAGCAGCGCGGCATCGGGCAGGCGGTCGATCTGCACGTGGTAGGTCTTCTCGCACTTCGATTCCGGCGACGTGATCGCGGCCGCCCACGCGCTGTCGTTGGTCATCAGCAACAGGCCCTCGCTCGCCTTGTCGAGACGGCCGACCGGTGCCAGCCACGGCAGCCCCGCGCCTTCGAGCAGCACGTACACCGTGGCGCGCCCTTTCTCGTCGGCGCGCGTGGTGACGGGCCCGCGCGGCTTGTTGAGAGCGAGATACACGCGCGCAACGGCGGACACCGCCACGCCATCGACCTCGATCCGCTCGCGCGCGGCGTCGGTCGGACGCTCCGGATCGCGCTGGAGCCGGCCATCGACCGTCACGCGCCCGGCTTCGATCCAGCGCGCGGCCTCGCTGCGCGAGGCAAGGCCGAGCTTGGAAAGGACACGCGCGAGCCCGTGGCGCACTCCGCCTTCACGCCCGGCCGGCCGCGCACCGCGAAGCCCGGTCGGCACGGCCATGCTCAGAGAATCAGGAAGTCGACTGGATCGACGGCATCCGCCGGCTCGCGCGTCACGGCATCCACGCGTGCCGACGGCGGTCCGATCCACAGCCAGCGCGCCAGTTCCTCGATCGCGCCCGGGTCGCCGACAGCGACGACCTCGACGCGGCCATCGTCGAGATTGCGCGCATGCCCGCGAATGCCGAGCGCGAGCGCGCGAGCGCGCGTGGTGGCGCGGTAATGGACGCCCTGCACGACGCCCGCAACGAGAAAGCGCACGTGCATCATGGCGCCGTGCCGGCCGCGGCGATCGCCTTCTCCAGATCGACCGGAGTGATCGGCCCGACAAACTTCTTCGCGATGCGCCCGTCCGGTGCGACCAGATACGTGGTCGGCAGGCCGCGCGGAGACTCGAATCCCGGCAACGGCTTTTCGACGTCGACCTGCGCGAGCGGATACTTCACGGGGTGCTTCGCGGCGAACGCATCCAGTTCCGCACGCTCGGTATCCTCCCAGGCCAGGCCGATCGCCTCCACGTCCTCGCGTTCGTCCACGAACGCGGACAGTTCGGGCATCTCCGCAATGCACGGCGAACACCACGTCGCCCAGAAATTGACGATGACCCATTTGCCGCGATGCGCCGCGAGATCGAAGGTCGCGCCGTCCAGCGTCGTCACCGACAGCTGCACAGGCGCGGATGCGTTTTCGTCCGCGACCGCAGGCCGGAAACCGAGTACGGCGGCAAGCAGAACAATCGCCATCAGGTGCTTCATCGGGAACTCCTCGGGTTATCGTTGCGGACCGCAGCCATGTCCGGAGCCGCCGGCTGCGGGAACACGGATGCGAGTGTCACGTCCAGCGAATCACGCACGCGCGCACCGAGGCGTTCGAGCAGGCGCTGCACCTCCGGCCCGAACGCGAACGCGCTGTGACCGTCCAGCGGAAGGCGATATCCGCCCTCCTCGTACACTTCCAGCAGATCGGTGTGCGACAGGTCACGGACCACGACCCACTCGCCGAGTTCACCCCGCTGCAGCAGGCCGATCCGATGCAGATCGCCGAGACAGCGCTGCAGCAGGTCGTCGGTGAGCATCGGCTCGTCGCGCAGGATTTCCTCGCCATGCAGGCCGCGCCCCTCGCGCTGCGCCTGCACGAAACGACCCAGCACGCGCAGCATCGCCGGGAATTCCTGGTCGCGTGGCAGGCGCAGCGCGGCGGGCCGGTAGTCGAACGCGCTGAGCGAAGCGGTGATGGATGCGCCGAACAACACGACGGCCCACGACAGGTAGATCCAGAAGATGAAGATCGGAACCATCGCGAGCGCGCCGTACACCTGTTCGTAGTTCGCATACGAGGTCGCGTACAGCGCGAAGCCGCGCTTGAGCAGCTCGAACAGCACGGCCGCGATCAGCGAACCGGTCAGCGCGTGCCGCAGCTGCACCGTGCGGTTCGGGATCACCATGTAACCGGCCAGCATCGCGCTCCACACGATCAGGAACGGCAGGATCGCGAGCACCCGCGCCTTGATCGAGAACTGCGCCTCGGCAGCGCCGATCAGCGGCAGCGCGAACAGGTACGAGCTGATCGCGAGCGCGGCGACCAGCAGCAGCGGCCCCAGCGTGAGCGCGGTCCAGTAGATCACGAAGCGCGCACTGGCGCTGCGCGTGACGTTGACCCGCCAGATGCGGTTGAACGTGTCCTCGATGCTCATCATCAGCGAGATCGCGCTGAAGAACAGCACCAGCACGCCGACCACGGTCGCCTTGCTCGCGTTCGCCGCGAACTCGGTGATGTAGCCCTGCACGACGCTGCCCGCGGCCGGCACGAAGTTGCTGAACACCCAGTCGGTCAACTGGTCGCGCCAGCCCTCGAAGCCGGGGAACGCGGCGAGGATGCCGAGCACCGCCGTGGTCACCGGCACCAGTGCGAACACGGAAGTGAAAGACAGCGCGCCCGCCGTCTGGAAACAGCGATCCTCGATGAACCGCTCCCACGTGAAACGCAGGAACGCGATCACGCGGTCGCGATCGAAGCGCGATCTGGCAAACTCGACGAGACGGGACCACATGCCGGCCAGCCTATCGCAGCCCCCGGCAACGGACCAGCCGGCGCACCCGCGCCCGTTCATCTACTTCCGGGACACGCCACGCCATGAGCGAGATCCTCGTGCTGTACTACAGCCGCAGCGGCAGCGTCGCGCAGCTCGCGCGCCTGGTCGCGCGCGGCGTCGGCGAAGTGGAGGGCATGCAGGCGCGCCTGCGCAGCCTGCCGCCGGTCGCGCCGCTCACCGAATCGGCGGCGCCGCCGGAGCCGGACGAGGGCGCGCCCTACGCCATGCGCGACGACCTGCGCGAATGCGCGGGCCTCGTGCTCGGCAGCCCGACGCGCTTCGGCAACATGGCCGCGCCGGTGAAGCACTTCCTCGACGCGACGGGTGCGGAATGGGCATCCGGCGCGCTAGTCGGCAAACCGGCCGGCGTGTTCACCTCGACGGGCACGATGCATGGTGGACAGGAATCGACACTGCTTTCGATGATGCTGCCGCTGCTCCACCACGGCATGCTGATCGTCGGATTGCCGTTCACCGAGGCCGCGCTCGCGCGCACGCATGCGGGCGGGACGCCGTACGGTGCGAGCCATGTCGCCGGACCGGACGGCGACTGGCCGTTCGAGGACGACGAGCGCAGCCTCGCGCGCGCGCTCGGGCGACGCGTGGCCGGCATCGCGCGACGCCTGGCACGCACACCATGAATGCGATCCGCATCGCGATCGGCGCATGGATCGCGCTCGTCCTCGTGCAGCCGGCCTGGTACCTGTGGCTGGCACCGCCGCGCTCCGGCAACGGCTGGCTCGCCGTCGGCCTGATGCTTCCACCGCTGCTCCTGCCGCTCGCCGCGTGGCGCAGCGGCGTGCGCAGGATGCTGCTGTGGGCCAGCGTCCTCGCCTTGTTCTACTTCTGCCACGGCGTGGTGGCCGCCTGGATCGACCCGAACGCGCGCGGGCCGGCGCTGCTGGAGGCGGCGGCATGCGTGCTCCTGATCGGCGCGTTCGGTGCCTGCGCCCGCGGGCGGCGCGCCTGACGCCCGCATTCGCGCTATCCGACCTGCGGCGCCTTGCCACTGCATTGCTCGTGATTGCGCTCCACCGCGCCGGGCAGGCGCTCGGCAAGGAACTCCACCAGCGCGCGCACGCCGGGGAGCTGTCCGCGCCGGCTCGGATAGACGAAGTGCATCACGCCCTGCGGCATGCTCCACTCCGGCAGCACGACTTCGAGTTCGCCGGCCACGATCGCCGGCGCGCACACGAACTCCGGCAGGGTCGCCACGCCCTGCCCGCGGCGTGCCGCCGCGAGCAGCAGCGCAAAGTCGCCGCAGATCACCCGTGCCTGCATCTCGACGGTACCGCGTGCGCCGTCGGGACCACTGAGATCGAGCATCTGCGCGCCCTCGTGCTCGAGGAACGAAAGCAGCGGCATCCGCTCCAGGTCCGCGGGCACCGCCGGGCGGCCGAGCGAATCCAGCAATCGCGGCGCCGCCACCAGCAGCACGCGGGAATGGCCGAAGGTGCGCACGATCAGCGAGGCATCGGTGTCGAAGCGGTCGCGCACGCGGATCGCGAGATCGAAGCCCTCGCCGATGACGTCGACGCGCCGGTTGCTGGACAGCACGCGCACCTGCACCTTCGGGTACGCGGCGAGGAAATCCGGCAGCACGTCGGCGATGACCGTCTGCACCAGCGATACCGGACAGCTCATGCGCACCACGCCACGCGGCTCCGCGCGCAGTTCGTCGACGACATCCTGCGCCGCCTGCGCCTCCTCCAGCACGGCGCGGCAGCGCTCGTGGAAGCGCGCACCGACCTCGGTGACGGCAAACCGCCGCGTGGTCCGCTGCAACAGGCGCACGCCGAGCCGCTCCTCGAGATGCGCGATGCGCTTGCTCAGGCGCGACTTGGGCACATTCAGCGCGCGTCCCGCCGCCGAGAACCCCCCGTGCTCGACCACCGCGGCGAAGAAGCGCAGGTCGTTGAGATCGTGCAGCACGCCTTCATTGGCCGACATCGACGCATCCCCGGGTTCGTTGCGCGCATTCTTCCGGCGCGCAAGGCCGCTTGTCCACGCCCGCAGCGACTTGACCGCGATCAATGCACCCCGGCTGCGAAGCCCCGACCATGGCGCCATGAACGCCGTTCCCAGCGCCAGCGGTTTCGACCGCGACCTCGTCGCGCGCTACGACATCGACGCGCCGCGCTACACCTCGTACCCGACCGCGCCGCATTTCCGCACCAGCTTCGGCGAGGCGGACCTGTTGCGCGCCATCCGTGCATCCAACGGCGACCCGATCCCGCGCGACCTTTCGGTGTACGTGCACGTCCCGTTCTGCCTGTCGCCGTGCTTCTACTGCGGCTGCGCGCGGATCGTCACCCGCGACCACGGCAAGGCGGCGAGCTACTTGACGCGGCTGTACCGCGAGATGGAACTCATCGCACCACGCTTCGATCGCGACCGCCCGCTCGCGCAGCTGCACTTCGGCGGCGGCACGCCGAACTTCCTCGATGCCGGCGCGATGGTCGAACTGATCGAGTCGATCGGCCGCCACTTCCCGTTCAGCCGTGACGAGGGACGCGAGTTCGGCATCGAACTCGATCCGCGCGGCTGCAGCGAGGACTACGCGCGGCAGGTTGCCGCCGCCGGGATCAACCGCGTGTCGCTCGGCGTCCAGGACTTCGACCCGGCGGTGCAAACCGCGATCAACCGCGTGCAGGGCATCGAGGAAACCGCCGCCGTGATGACCGGCGCCCGCCGCGGCGGCGTGCGTTCGATCAACATCGACCTGATCTACGGCCTGCCGAAGCAGACGCCGGATTCGTTCGCAAGGACGCTGGAACAGGTGATCGCGCTGCGCCCGGACCGCGTCGCCGCCTACGGCTACGCGCACCTTCCGGAGCGGTTCCCCGCGCAGAAGCAGATCGACAAGTACGACCTGCCCGATGCCTCCACCCGGCTGACGCTGCTGCAGCAGACCGTCGAGATGCTGACCGCCGCCGGCTACGTGCACATCGGCGTCGATCACTTCGCGCTGCCGGAGGACGACCTCTCCCGCGCGCTGGCCGCCGGCACGCTGCACCGCAACTTCCAAGGCTATTCGACCCATGCACAATGCGACCTGATCGGCCTCGGCATGAGCGCGATCAGCCACATCGGCGACACCTTCAGCCAGAATGCCAAGGATCTCGTCGGCTACTACGCCGCGCTGGACGGCGCGCGCCTGCCGGTCGTGCGCGGACTGCGTCTGGAAGCCGATGATCACATCCATGCGGACGCGATCCAGCAGATCATGTGCGCCGGCGTGCTCGATGTCGCCGCATTCGAATCCCGCCACGCGATCGACTTCGCTCGGTATTTCCGCAGCACGCTGAGCCGGCTCGAGCCGCTGGCCGACGACGGTCTGGTGACCTGCTCGCCCGCGCGGATCGAGGTGACCCCGCGCGGCCGATTCCTGCTGCGCATCATCGCGCGCTGCTTCGACGCCTACGCGGCCAACCCCGATATCCGCTACTCTCGCGCCATGTAGGCGGCTCGTCCGGGGGAGGCGTACCAACCCATGGTGCAGCTGGAAGCGACCGCGCGTCGCCTTCGCGCAACGGGCCGCGTCGCCGACGACGGCGACGAGATCCGCTTCTGTTCCACTTGTGCATTCGGTGCCGTTTGTCTCGAACGCGGCGTCGACAAGCTCGCGCTGCACGAGTTGCACTGCCTGGTGGAGCATGTCGGCCCGTACCGACCCGGCGATGCCGTGTTCCGCAGCGGCAGGCCGTTCGACGCGATCTTCGCGGTACGCAAGGGAACGGTCAAAACGCGCGCACTCGATCTCGAAGGGCGCGAGCTCGTGCTCGGCTTCCATCTTCCGGGCGAACTGATCGGGCTCGATGCGATCCACCCGGAGGAATATCCCTGCGATGCGGTCGCGCTCGATACCGTCGAGGTCTGCCGGTTCTCCTTTCCCGCACTCTCGACGCTCGCCGCACGCCTGCCCGGCGTGCAGCAGGAGCTGTTCCGGCGCCTGAGCAAGGGCATCGGTGGAAACGCGTTGCTGGTCGGGGACTATTCCGCCGACGAACGGCTCGCCGCGTTCCTCGTCTCGCTCGGCCAGCGCTACGCCGACCTCGGCTTCCCGGTCGGCTCGCTGCACCTTGCGATGTCGCGCGGGGACATCGCCAACTACCTGCGCCTCGCGGCGGAAACGGTGAGCCGCGTCCTGCGCCGCTTCCAGGACCAGGGCCTGTTGCGCGTCGATGGCAGGGATGTCGCGATCCTGCGTCCCGCGGACCTTTTCGCGATCGCGCGACCGATCCTCAAGCGCTGAGCCAAGCGGCCACCACGACCCGATCCGCGGATTGACCTGCGTCAGTGCATGCGCGGCTGCCGCACGCGCACGCTTGCGTGGTCCGATTCCGTACGGAGTGCCGCGATGTCAACGACCAAACGCCTGTGGATCGCCCTCGCCCTGCTGCTCGGCACGACCTTCGCCGTGCTGCTCGGCATGGGACGCCAGATACATCATCATGCCCCACCCCTGCCCGAACGCGTCGTCAGCGCATCCGGAGCCACGATCTTCACGCGCGAGGCGATCGAGCGCGGCCGCGTGGTCTGGCAGGGCATGGGTGGCCAGCAACTCGGCTCCGTATGGGGCCATGGCGCGCTCGTCGCGCCGGACTGGAGCGCGGACTGGCTGCATCGCGAAGCGATGGCATGGCTGGAACGCCGTGCGCTGCGCGAGCACGGCGTCGCATGGAATGACCTGACGCAAGGCCAGCAGGACGCGCTCAAGGCCGAGCTCCGGAACGAGATCCGCGCCAACACGCTGGACGCCGCGACCGGCACGCTGCGTGTTTCCGACGAGCGTGCGCTCGCGATCGCCAGCGTCGCCGCCCACTACGAAAGCCTGTTCAGCAACGATCCGGCGACGCGCGCGCTGCGCGAAACCTACGCGATGCGCGAGAACACGCTGGCGACGCCGGAACAGCGGCAGGACCTCGCCGCGTTCTTCTTCTGGGCCTCGTGGGCCACCGTCACCGATCGCCCCGGATCGAACGCGAGCTACACCAGCAACTGGCCGTACGAACCGCTGGTCGGCAACACGCCGACCAAGGACCAGTTCATCTGGACCATGTTCAGCGTGCTGTTCCTGATCGCCGGCATCGCGCTGCTGGCCTGGCATTACGCGGTCTGGCTGCGGCGCGAGCCGCATCTCGAGCCGCCCGATCGGGATCCGCTCGCGGGGATCAAGGTCACGCCTTCGATGCGCGCGACATCCAAGTACTTCTGGCTGGTTTGCGCGCTGTTCCTCGTGCAGATCCTGCTCGGTGCCACCACCGCGCACTATCAGGTCGAGGGCCAGCAGGCCTACGGCTTCGACCTTTCCTCGATCCTGCCATACGCGCTCACGCGCACATGGCATACGCAGCTCTCCGTGCTGTGGATCGCGACCGCATGGCTCGCGACCGGCCTCTACATCGGCCCCGCGGTGTCCGGGCACGAACCGAAGTTCCAGCGATTCGGCGTCAACTTCCTGTTCGTCTGCCTGCTGGTGATCGTGGTCGGCGCCTTCGCCGGGCAGTGGTTCGCCGTCATGCAGAAGATGAACCCGGAGCACAACTTCTGGTTCGGCCACCAGGGCTGGGAGTACGTCGATCTCGGCCGCTTCTGGCAGATATTCCTCTTCGTCGGGCTGCTGCTGTGGCTGGTGCTGGTCGGCCGCGCGCTGTGGCCCGCGTTGCGGCGCAAGGACGACCTGTCCTCGATCGTCGGGCTGCTGTTCCTGTCCACGATCGCCATCGCGCTGTTCTACGGCGCCGGCCTGATGTGGGGCGAGCACTCGCACCTGTCGATCGTCGAATACTGGCGCTGGTGGGTCGTGCACCTCTGGGTGGAGGGATTCTTCGAGGTGTTCGCGGTCGCGGTGATCAGCTTCCTTTTCGTCAAGCTCGGGCTGGTGCGCGCGAAGTCCGCGACGGTGAACGTGCTGTTCGCGACGTTCGTGTTCATGGCCGGCGGCGTGCTCGGCACCTTCCACCATCTCTATTTCGCCGGCACGACGACCGCGGTGATCGCGCTCGGCGCCTCGTTCTCGGCGCTGGAGGTAGTGCCGCTCGCGCTGATCGGCATGGAGGCCTACGAGACCTGGTCGCACGGTCGGGCGACGCCGTGGATGGCGCGCTATCGCTGGCCGATCCTGTTCTTCCTGGCCGTATCGTTCTGGAACCTCGTCGGCGCCGGCCTGTTCGGCTTCCTGATCAACACGCCGCTCGCGCTGTACTACATGCAGGGCCTGAATCTCACGCCGCTGCACGGCCACACGGCGCTGTTCGGCGTGTACGGCATGCTCGGCATCGGCCTGATGCTGTTCTGCCTGCGCGGCCTGCGGCCGGACGTGGCATGGAGCAGCGGCCTGCTGCGCGCCTCGTTCTGGGCGCTGAACATCGGCCTCGCGCTGATGGCGCTGCTCACGCTCCTGCCGCTGGGCGTGCTGCANCTCTCCGCCGCGCTGGAGAACGGCTACTGGTTCGCGCGCTCCGCCGGATTCATGGACCGCCCGATCGTCGAGCTGCTGGTATGGATGCGCGTTCCGGGCGACACGATCTTCGCGGCAGGAGCGCTGATGCTCGCATGGTTCGTGCTGCGCCTGTGGTTCCGGCCACGCCGCGAGGCACTGCCCGCCACTGCCACGGAACACGCCTGACCCGAAGCGGGCGCGGCGGATCTACCCCGCCGCGCCACGCGTCAGCGTGAAGCGCCACGCGCGTACACGCGGCGGCCGCCGACCCAGGTCTCCAGCACCACGGTCGACGGGATCATCGCGGCCTCGCCCGTCATCACGTCGCGGTCTATCACGATGAAATCGGCGCGCTTGCCGGGTTCGAGCGTGCCGAGGTCGGCCTCCGCATGCGCGGCCCATGCCGCATCGAGCGTGAACGCGCGCAGCGCCTCCACGCGCGTCATGAGCTGCTGCGGATACCAGCCCCCGGGCGGCTGGCCTGCCGCATCCTGTCGCGTGATCGCCGCGTGGAATCCGGCGAACGGATCGGGCGACTCCACCGGAAAGTCCGATCCCGCCGCGACGCGCACGCCTTCGCGCAGGAAATCGCGCCACGCATACGCGCCGAGGATGCGCTCGCGGCCGACGCGATCCTCGGCCATGTTCATGTCCGACGTCGCATGCACCGGCTGCATGGACGCGACGAGTCCGAGCGCGCGGAAGCGCGGGATGTCCCCCGACGCGACCACCTGCGCATGCTCGACGCGATGGCGCAGTCCGTGCTCGCCGAGCCGCTCGCGCACCGCGGCGAACGCATCGAGCGTCTCGCGGTTGGCCGCATCGCCGATCGCGTGCACGCCGACCTGGTAGCCCTTGCCCGCCGCCTTCGCGATCATCGCGGTCAGCTCGTCCGGCGAATGGAACAGCAGCCCTCGATTGCCTGGGTCGTCCGAGTACGGTGCAAGCAGCGCCGCTCCGCGGCTGCCGAGCGCACCGTCGGCGAGCAGCTTGACCGCGCGCACGTCGAGGAACCCGTCGCCGTGACCGACCAGCGGCCCGCGCGCGGACACGCGATCGAAATCCGCGCCGGTGCCGGCGATCATCGCGTAGATGCGCGCGGTGAGCCTGCCGGCTTCCGCGTACTCGCGATACAGCGCGATCGTGGCGCCGTCCACGCCCGCATCATGGACTCCGGTGAGACCGACGCGCGCGATCTCCGCGAGCGCCGCATCGAGTGCGGCCCGCGCTTCCTCGCGGCTCGACGGCGGGATCTTCGAGGTCACCAGGTCCATCGCCGCATCCACCAGCACGCCGGTGGGCCGGCCGTCGCCATCGCGCTCGATGCGGCCGCCGGGCGGATCGCGGGTCTCGGCGTCGATGCCGGCACGCCGAAGTGCCTCGGTGTTGGCCCAGCCGGCATGGCCATCGACGCGCTCCAGCCACACGGGTCGGTCGGCGACTGCGGCATCCAGGTCCGCTGCGGTCGGAAAGCGGCCGAGCTTCCAGACCACCTGATTCCAGCCGCGGCCGAGCAGCCATGCATCCCCGTCGCCCGCGCCCGGATGGCGGTCGGCATGGATGCGCACGACGTCCTGCGCCTGCGCCAGCGACTTCGTCGCGGTGAGGTCGATCCGGCGCAACGCAAGGCCGAGGCCCATCACGTGCGCATGCGCGTCGATCAGGCCGGGCAGTACCGTGCGTCCGCCGCCGTCGATGCGCTGCGCCCCGCGCGCATCCTTCGCCAGCGCCTCGCGGCCGCCGATCGCGACGATCCGGCCGTCGTCGATGCGCATCGCCTCGAACCGCAGCAGCCGCCCGTCGCGGTCCAGCGTGTAGCCGTTGACGTGATCGAGGAACAGCTCCGCCGCGGCGGCGGGCCATGCGCAGGCCGCGATGACGAGCGCGAGCAATGGACGATATCGAATCGACATGATGCGAAGTCTCCCCGTCGGATCGCGGAGAGGATATCGGCTTGGCCGCCGATGCGCGTGATTCCGTGTCTGACGCCGGTCAAGGCAGCACCGCGACCGGCGCGCCAGACTGCCGGCATGGACGAACGGCATTTCCATCGGGCGAGCGCCGCGGACAGGTCGTGGCACGACGCGATGCGCGCGCTGCCGGCGCTGCTCGCAGCTGCGCCGCACCGGCTGATGTTCTTCGCGGGCGCCAGCGCGATCATCGTGTCGATGCTGTGGTGGGCCTGCGTGCTCGGCGGCGACCGGATCGGACTCGCGGTTCCGTCCGCGCCGGTGCCGGCCGGCTGGGCGCATGCCGTGTTCACGCAGTACGGCATGCTCGCGCCGTTCATCTTCGGCTTCCTGCTCACCGTGTTCCCGCGCTGGATGGCGCAGCCGCCGCTGCGGCGACGCGCCTACGTGCCGGTGTTCGCCGGACTGTTCGGCGGCTACCTGCTCGCGCATGCGGGGCTGCTCGGTTCGCGCGCGCTGCTGCTCGCCGGCACCGCCGCGATGCTCGCCGGCTGGCTGGCCGGCCTGTTCGCGCTCGGCGGCGTGCTCGCGCGCAACGGCGCACGCGACCGGCACGCGCTGTCGTGCTTCGTCGCGCTCGTGCTCGGCGCATGCGGACTGGCGTCGTTCGGCGCGTTCGCTCTGGGCGCGCCCTGGCCATTCGCCTACGTGTCGATCCGCCTCGGCACGTTCGGGTTCCTGTTGCCGGTGTACTTCACCGTCTGCCATCGCATGATCCCGTTCTTCAGCGGCAACGTCGTCGGCCCCGGCTACCGTGCGTTCCGTCCGCGCTGGAGCCTGCCTCTGCTGTGGGCGCTGCTGGTACTGCATCTCGCGCTGGATCTGTCGCACAGGCAAGACCGGCTGTGGCTGGCCGATCTGCCGCTGGCCGTGTTCTTCCTGGTCCACTGGATCGGCTGGCAGCCATGGAAGTGCATGCGACCCGGCCTGCTCGCCGCACTGCACATCGCGGCGGCCTGGCTGCCGGTGGCGTTCGCGCTGTACGCCGCGCAGAGCCTGCTCGCGTGGTCCGATCACGGCTTCCTGCTCGGACGCGCGCCGGCGCATGCATTGACCGTCGGATTCTTCGGTTCGATGCTGGTCGCGATGGTCACGCGCGTCACGCAGGGACATTCCGGCCGCCCCCTGCAGATGGGGCGCATCGCATGGCTGACGTTCGGCCTGCTGCAGCTCGTCGCGCTCGCGCGCCTGCACGCGGAGCTGGCCACGGATGCACCGCGCTGGCTCGCGCTCTCGGCGGCGGGCTGGGTGGTGGCATTCCTGCCGTGGGTGGCGCGCTCGCTGTGGATCTTCCTCACGCCGCGCGTGGACGGAAAGCCTGGCTGACAGGGCGACCGCGACGACATGATCGAGTTCTATCCGCAGATCAAGGCCGTGCATGTCGGCAGCGTGCAGCTCAGCATCCTGCTGTTCGTGCTGCGCGGGATGCTGATGCTGTCCGGGCGCGAACGCATCGCACGCGCGCTGCCGGTTCGCGTGCTGTCGTGGAGCATCGACACGGTGCTGCTGACTGCCGCGATGCTGTTGTGGACGATCCTGCCGTCCGCATTGTTCGCCAACCATTGGCTCGCGCTGAAGCTTGCGCTGCTGCCCGTCTACGTGATCCTCGGGCACATGGCGCTGCGTGCCGGCATCGGTCGCGGCGCACGGCTCGCCTGGCTGCTCGCCGCGCTCGCAACGATCGGCTGGATGTACGGGATCGCGCGCACGCATCATCCACTCGGCTGGCTGCTGCTCGTCGGCACCTGATGGCCGGCGAACGCGGCAGGATGCCGCCCCGCGTCTTGACTCCGGTCAATGACAGACGCGCCCCGCGACCGCGAACCTGTGCGCAACATCGCCACCATCCCGCCACGGAGCCATCGCCATGAAGCGCCTGTCGTCGCTCGCCTGCCTTTCGTTCTGCGCGGCATTCCTGCTTGCCGGCTGCAGTGAACACGCCTCCAACGGAACCGCCAACGCCGCGAGCCCGGTCGGCACCGCACCCGCCACCGATACCGGCGGTTCGCGCAAGGGCGACTTCGGGCCGCCGCAGGGCGAGCCCGTGGAAGCCGTGCTGACCAGTCCGCCCAACGTGCCGCCTCCGACCGGCCGCACGGCGCCGGCGAAGGTGATCGTCAACCTCGAAGTGATCGAGAAGGAGATGCCGATCGCGGAAGGCGCCACGTACACGTTCTGGACCTTCGGCGGCACCGTGCCGGGCAGCTTCATCCGCGTGCGCCAGGGCGACACGGTGGAGTTCCATCTGCACAACCATCCCGACTCGAAGATGCCGCACAACATCGACCTGCACGGCGTGACCGGGCCGGGCGGCGGCGCCGCGTCCAGCTTCACCGCGCCGGGCCACAGTTCGCGGTTCACGTTCAAGGCGCTCAACCAGGGCTTGTACGTCTACCACTGCGCCACGGCGCCGGTCGGCATGCACGTGGCCAACGGCATGTACGGCCTGATCCTCGTCGAGCCGCCCGAGGGACTGCCGAAGGTCGACCGCGAGTACTACGTGATGCAGGGCGACTTCTACACGACCACCAAGTACCGCGAAAAGGGCTACGCGCCCTTCGACATGCAGAAGGCGATCGACGAGAACCCGACCTACGTGCTGTTCAACGGTGCCGAAACCGCACTCACCGGCAACCGCGCACTGACCGCGAACGTCGGCGAGAGCGTGCGCCTGTACGTCGGCAACGGCGGACCGAACCTCGTGTCGAGCTTCCACGTGATCGGCGAGATCTTCGACAAGGTCTGGTACGAGGGCGGCACCCGCTATCAGGAGAACGTGCAGACCACGCTGGTACCGGCCGGCGGCGCGATGATCGCGGACTTCCACGTCGAGGTACCGGGCAGCTACGTGCTGGTCGACCACAGCATCTTCCGCGCGTTCAACAAGGGCGCGCTCGGCATCCTCAAGGTCGAAGGCCCGGAAAACCTGGCGATCTACTCGGGCAAGGAAGTCGATTCGGTCTACCTCGGCGACAAGGTCGCCAGCCTCGCCCCCGTGCAGACCGCCGCGACCTCGGCAGCGGCCGGCACGCTGTCGCTGGAGGAGCAGGTCGATGCCGGCAGGGCGCTCTACACCGGCACCTGCTCGGTATGCCATCAGGACAGCGGCGCCGGCATGCCCGGCGTGTTCCCGCCGCTGGCGAAGTCGGACTATCTCGCCGCGCATGACGACGAACGGATCATCCGCATCGTGCTCAACGGCCTGACCGGCCCGGTCAAGGTCAACGGACAGGACTACGACTCCGTGATGCCGCCGATGAGCCAGCTCACCGACGACGAGGTCGCCAACATCCTGACGTTCGTCAGGAACAGTTGGGACAACGGCGGCGGACGCATCGCCAAGGACAAGGTCGCGGAGGTCCGCGCCGCCACGCCGCGCGCAGAAGGCGCGGCGCACTGAGGCCGCCGATGCTCGCGCTTCCGCTCGTGCTGTACGCACTTCCGGCCCTCGGCCACGCCGCCGCGGACGCGGAAGCGCAATGGGCGCGCATCCCGGGCGACGCCGCGTTCGCCACCGTGCTGCGCTACGAGGACGGAGACGGCACCGTTGCGGTACGTCCGTTCGAGCTGATGACGCGGCCGGTCACCAATGCCGACTTCCTCGCGTTCGTCACGCGTCGTCCCGAATGGCGCCGCGGCGATGTCGCGCCGGTGTTCGCCGAAGCGCGATACCTGGAGCACTGGGGCGGACCGCTGCGCCTCGGTGCGCAGGCACGACCGAGGCAGCCGGTGACCCACGTGAGCTGGTTCGCCGCATCCGCGTACTGCGAGTCCATCGGGGCGCGCCTCCCGACCTGGGCCGAGTGGGAACTCGCCGCAGCGGCCGACGAGACCCGCCCGGATGCACGCGACGATCCCGCGTGGCGCGAACGCATCCTCGGCTGGTACAGCAAACCGTCCAGCGATGCCTTGCCCGACGTCGGCCAGGGAACGGCCGACGTGCACGGCATCCACGACCTGCACGGCCTCGTCTGGGAATGGGTCGAGGACTACGCCGCGATGCTGGTCTCGGCCGACAACCGCCAGCAGTCGGATCCGGACCGGCTGCAGTTCTGCGGGGCCGGCGCGCTGTCCACGGAAGACCGCGGCAACTATCCGGTATTGATGCGCATCGCGATGCTCTCGGCGCTGGAGGCGGACGACACCACCGCCAATCTCGGCTTCCGCTGCGCACGCGACATCGAAGGAGGGACACCATGAATCCCGCATCGCGCACGTTGCTCGTCGTGCTGCTGGCCTGCGCGTCCGCGCTCGCGGCAGCCGTGCAACCGTCGGCATTGCCCGGCGATTCGGTCTACCGCCTCGATGCGGCGATGAGCGACCAGTCGGGCAACGACTTCACTCTCGCGCAGCGGCGCGGCAAGCCGCAGATCGTCGCGATGTTCTACACGTCGTGCCGCTACGTGTGCCCGCTGATCATCGACAGCGTGAAAGGCATCGAGCGCGCGCTGAACGACGGCGAACGCGCGCGGATCGGATTCCTCCTCGTGAGCTTCGATCCCGCACGCGACGACACCGCCGCGCTGCGCAGCGTCGCGGACAAGCGTCGCCTCGACCCGGCGCGCTGGACGCTGGCGCGCACCGGCGAAGCCGACGTGCGCCGCCTCGCCGCCCTGCTCGGCGTGCGCTATCGCGCCCTGCAGGACGGGGAGTTCAACCACACCAGCGCGCTGGTCCTGCTCGACGCGGACGGGCGCAAGCTCGCGTCCAGTTCGCGCCTCGGCTCCGTACCCGACCCGGCGTTTCTCGCCGCGGTGAAGGCTGCGCTCGCGGCTCCGCCCGCCTCGCCCTGATCGCGCCGGACCGGTGTGCCGCACGGGCGTGCGGCTGCGCACCCCATGCACTGCGTCGATCGTTGATCCCCGCGCCATCGGGTGCTCCAATTGCGAAACGTCTCCCTTTCCCGCACCAGCGAGCTGCCGTGAACCTGCGCGACCTGCGTTACCTCGTCGCACTCGCCGAACATCGCCATTTCGGACGTGCCGCCGATGCCTGCTTCGTGAGCCAGCCGACGCTGTCCACGCAGATCCGCAAGCTGGAGGAGGAACTCGGCGTCGCGCTCGTCGAGCGTGCGCCGCGCAAGGTGCTGCTGACCGAGATCGGCCGCGAGATCGCGCGGCGCGCCCGCGTGGTGCTGGCCGAAGTGGACCAGATCAAGGCCGTCGCGCGCGGCACGCGCGATCCCGAGTCCGGCACGATCCGGCTCGGCATCTTCCCGACGCTCGGCCCGTACCTGCTGCCGCACGTGGTTCCGGCGATCCGCCGGCAGTTCCCGCGGCTGGAACTTCTGCTCACCGAGGACAAGACCGAATCGCTGCTCGCGATGCTGCGCGAGGGAAGGCTCGACGCCGCGGTGCTCGCGCTGCCGATCCACGACGACCAGCTGCACGCGGAGTTCCTGTTCGAGGAGGATTTCGTGCTCGCGGCGCCGCACGGGCATCCGCTCGCCAACCGGCGCAGCCTCGTGCTGGACGATCTCGCCGATCAGGACCTCCTGCTGCTCGAGGACGGCCACTGCCTGCGCGACCAGGCGCTGGAAGTCTGCCAGCTCAGCGGCGCCGGCGAGCGCAGCGGCTTCCGTGCGACGAGCCTCGAAACCCTGCGCCAGATGGTCGCGGCGGGCGTCGGCATCACACTGCTGCCCAGCCTGGCGGTGAAGCCGCCGGTGGCGACCTCCGACGACATCCACCTCGTCCCGTTCCGCGGCCGGCGGCCGAGCCGCCGCATCGCGATGGCATGGCGGCGCAGTTCGGCGCTGATTCCGTTCCTGCAGCAGTTCGCTCGCGTGTTCCAGGCCCTGCCCGAATCGCTGCTTTCCGCTCCGCCCCGCGCCGCCGCGCGGCGAAGTGACGCCGCGTAGCCGGCGAAGCCGCGCGCCCCGGAACGGGCCATGCTCGCGCCGCACGCATGGCTGCTTGACCGGCCATGCGGCACTCGCGTATCTTGTCATGCTAATGCGCTAATACATCATCTCAATGAAACGACGACAGCTCGAACCGGAACTCGACTCCCGCCGCGCGGAACGATCGCTGTGCGAGGCGATGATCAGCCTGCGCACGGTGGACGAGATGCGCGCATTCCTCGACGACCTGTGCACACCGGCCGAACGCGAGGCGATGCGCGACCGCTGGAGCGTCGTGCCGTACCTGCTCGACGGCGAGCCGTACTGGAGGATCCACGAGCGAACCGCGGTCAGCATCACGACCATCGGCCGCGTCGCGCGCAGCCTCGAGCACGGCGCGGGCGGCTACGCCGTGGCGGCCGAACGCACGCTGCGCCGCCGACGGCAGGCGACCGCCCGATGAGCCCGATCCGCGACCGCCTGCGCATCGCGGTGCAGAAATCCGGACGCCTGGCCGATGCCTCGCTCGACCTGCTGCGCCGCGCGGGACTCGCGTTCCGTGCCAGCCGCGACCGCCTGTTTCTGTACGGCGAGAACCTTCCGGTTGACGTGCTGCTGGTGCGCGACGACGACATTCCGGGCCTGCTGGTGGAAGGAAGCTGCGAACTCGGCATCGTCGGGCGCAACGTGCTGGAGGAAGCCCGGCTGGAGGTCGGCGACGACTTCGCCCGCGAGCAGTTCGCGCTCGGCTTCGGCGCCTGCCGCCTGGCGCTGGCAGTACCGCAGGACGAGCCGATCGATGCGCCCGAGCAGCTTGTCGGCCTGCGCATCGCGACCTCGTATCCCGCACAGCTCGGCGCGTGGCTCGCTGCCCACGGCATCGAGGCCCGCATCGTGCAACTGAGCGGATCGGTCGAGATCGCGCCGCGGCTCGGCAAGGCCGACGCGATCTGCGACCTTGTCCAGACCGGCTCGACGCTGGTCGCCAACCGCCTGCGCGAGATCGGCACGGTGATGCACAGCGAGGCCGTGCTCGCGATCGCGCCGCACGTCCCCGCGGCGGTGATGCCGCTGGCCGAGCGCCTCATGGCACGCATCAGCGGCACGTTGCAGGGCGCCGACGCGCGACTGGTGATGATGCGCGCTCCGCGCGCCGCGCTGGACGCGATCCGCCGCGTGCTGCCGGCGAGCGATCCGCCCAGCGTGCTCGGCCTCGACGGCGAGCCGGACACGGTCGCGATGCAGGCGCTGTGCAGCGTCGCGCCGGACTGGCCGCAGCTGGAGGAACTGCGCCGGCTCGGCGCGCGCAGCGTGATGGTGCTGAACGTGGAGCGCATGCTCGGATGAACGCCGCCACACGCACCGGCGCCGCGCTGCCGGAAGTGCTCGACTGGACCGCGCTCGACGCGGCCGCGCGGTCCGCCGCGCTCGCGCGCCCGCGCCCGCTGCGCGACCCGGCACTGATCGACGGTGTGCGCGCGATCCTCGCCGACGTGCGCGCACGCGGCGACGAGGCCGTGCGCGACCTGACCCTGCGTCACGACGGCTGCGCGCCGGACCCGATCGAAGCCACCGGCGCCGAGTTCGACGCCGCCGAGGCCGCGGTCGAAGCCGACGTGCGCGATGCGATGCAGCGCGCGATCGCACGCGTGGAGGCATTCCACCGCGCGCAGTCGCCGCAGCCGGTGGCACTCGACACCGCGCCCGGCGTGCGCTGCGAGCAGCTCATCCGGCCGATCGACCGCGTCGGCCTGTACGCACCGGCCGGCAGCGCGCCACTGCCCTCGACGGTGTGGATGCTGGCGGTGCCGGCCCGCATCGCCGGCTGCCGCGAGATCGTCCTCGCCACGCCGCCGCGAAGCGACGGCACGGCCGATCCGGCGATCCTGCTTGCCGCGGGGGGGGGGGGGGGGGGGGGCGATCGCCGCACTCGCCTACGGCACGAAGCGCGTGCCGCGCTGCGCCAAGCTGTTCGGTCCGGGCAATGCCTGGGTCACGCAGGCGAAGATCGACGTCGCCGCCGATCCGGACGGAGCGGCGATCGACCTGCCGGCGGGGCCGTCGGAGGTGATGGTGATCGCCGATGGCGACGCCGACCCCGCATTCGTCGCCGCCGACCTGCTCGCGCAGGCCGAGCACGGCGCGGATTCGCAGGTCGTGCTGGCCAGCCCCGACGCGACCCTGCTCGATCGCGTGCGGCAGGAACTCGCGCGCCAGCTCGCCACGCTGCCGCGCGCAGCGATCGCGACCGCCGCTCTCGCCCATGCACGCCTGCTGCGCGTGTCCGATCTCGACGAAGCTGCCGGGATCGCGGAACGCTACGCGCCCGAGCACCTGATCCTCGCGACACGGGAGCCGCGCGCGCTGCTGCCGCGACTCGGCAATGCCGGCACGATCTTCCTCGGCGCATGGTCGCCGGAAACGCTGGGCGACTATTGCGCCGGCCCCAATCACGTGCTGCCGACGCTGGGCTGGGCGCGCGCCTGTTCCGGCGTCGGCGTGGACAGCTTCGTGCGCCGCGTGAACGTGCTCGACGCGCGTGCCGACGGCATCGCCGCGATCGGCCCGGACGCGGCCACGCTGGCCCGCGCGGAGCGGCTCGAGGCGCACGCGCGCGCGGTGGACCTGCGCCTTGCCGCACTCGCCCGGGAGAGCGCTGCATGAGCCTGCTCGACCGCATCCGCCCGGAACTGGCCGCGTTCCGTCCATACGTCTCGGCACGACGCGCCGGCCACGACGCGCGCATCCGCCTCGACGCGAACGAATCGCCATGGGACGCGGCAACCGGCGGCGGCGCGCTGGAGTCGGGTCTGAACCGCTACCCCGAGCCGCAGCCCGCGGCGCTGCGCGAACGCCTCGCCGCGCTGTACGGCACGACGCCCGACGCGCTGTGGATCGGACGCGGCAGCGACGAGGCGATCGACCTGCTGCTGCGCCTGTTCTGCCGCGCCGGCCGCGACAACGTCGTGACCCACGTACCGACCTTCGGCATGTACCGCATCGCGACGGCCCTGCAGGGCGCCGAACTGCGCGCGGTGGCGACTGATCCGGCACGCGGCTTCACGCTGGATGCCGATGCGCTGCTGGCGCAGGTGGACGAGGACACGCGGATCGTGATCGTCTGCTCGCCGAACAACCCGACCGGCACGCGCCATCCGCGCGCAACGCTGGCGCGGATCGCCGCCGCGCTCGCCGACCGCGCGCTGCTGCTCGTGGACGAAGCCTACGTCGAGTTCGCCGACGAGCCGGACGCGAGCGCGGTCGCGCTGCTCGCCGACCATGCGAACGTCGCGGTGCTGCGCACGCTGTCCAAGGCGCACGCGCTGGCCGGCGCGCGCATCGGCACGCTGATCGCCCGGCCGGACCTGATCGGGTGCGTCGCCGCCATCGCGCCACCCTACCCGCTGCCGACCGGCAGCGTTCGCGCGGCGCTGGCCGCGCTCGCCCCGGAGGCGCTTGCGCGCACCCGCGAGCGCATCGCGATGCTGCGATCCGAACGCGCGCGCGTGGCCGCCGCGCTGGACGCGAGCCCGCTGGTGCGCACCCTGTGGCCGTCCGATGGCAACTTCGTGCTCGCGCGTTTCGACGATGCGTCCGCGGCGTTCGCGCGCCTGCTCGCCGCCGACGTGCTGGTGCGCGACTTCTCCTCGCAGCCTGGCCTGTCCGGCTGCCTGCGCATCACGATCGGCCGGCCGGACGAGAACGACACGATGCTGCGCGCGCTCGATGCGCTGCCGCCGGCTGCCGCCGCGGCTGCCGCGCCACCGGCCGCGGTGACGGGCGGACCGCTGCGCATCCTGTTCGTCGACCGCGACGGTACCTTGATCGAGGAGCCGGACGACCAGCAGATCGACGCGTTCGACAAGTTCCGGCTGGTTCCCGGCACGATCCACGCGCTGCGCCGCTTCGTCGCGGCGGGCTACGAACTGGTCATGGTCTCCAATCAGGACGGCCTCGGCACCGCGAGCTTCCCGGAGCCCGCGTTCCGCGGCCCGCAACGCCTGCTGCTCGACATCCTCGCCAGCGAGGGCATCGCGTTCCGCGAGGTGCTGATCGACCGCAGCTTCCCGCAGGATCACGCGCCGACGCGCAAGCCCGGCGTCGGACTGGTGCGCCACTATCTCGGCCCGGGCGTGCTCGACCGCGTCGCGAGCGTGGTCGTCGGCGACCGCGAGACCGATCTCGAATTCGCGCGCAACCTCGGCCTGCGCGGCCTGCGCATCGGCCCGGACTTCGGCTGGGAGGCGATCGCCGCGGCGGTACTGGACCGCCCGCGCACCGCGCACGTCACGCGCGCCACGCGCGAAACGCGGATCACGGTGGACGTGGACCTCGACGCCGCGACGCGCCCGCACGTCGCCACCGGCATCGGCTTCTTCGACCACATGCTCGAACAGCTCGGCGTGCACGGCGGCTTCGCGCTGCGCGTCGCCTGCGACGGCGACCTCGCGGTGGACGAACACCACAGCGTCGAGGACACCGCGCTCGCGCTGGGCCGCGCGCTGCGCGACGCGCTCGGCGACAGGCGCGGCATCGCGCGCTACGGCTTCATGCTGCCGATGGACGAGTCGCTGGCCAGCGCCGCGCTCGATCTTTCCGGGCGGCCGTGTTTCGTGTTCGAGGGCGCGTTCCCGCGCGAGCGCGTGGGCGAACTCGCGACCGAACTGGTGCCGCACTTCTTCCGCAGCCTGAGCGATGCGCTGGGCGCGACGTTGCACCTTTCCGTTCGCGGCGAGAACGCGCACCACATGGTCGAGGCGTGCTTCAAGGCGGTCGGCCGCGTGCTGCGGCAGGCGATCCGCCGCGAGGGTGACGCGGTGCCGAGCAGCAAGGGAACGCTCGGCGAGGCGATCGGCGCATGACCGCACGCGCGGTGATCGTCGCCGCAGGCGGCGCGAACTTCGGCTCGCTGATCCACGCCTGCCGCCGTGTCGGCGTCGAGGCCGAGCCTGCCCTCGACGCGAGCCGCATCCGCGCCGCCACGCATGTGCTGCTGCCCGGCGTGGGTGCGGCGGGCCACGCGATGCGTGCACTGCGCGAAGCCGGGCTCGACCGCGTGCTCGGCTCGCTGCGCCAGCCGCTGCTCGGCATCTGCCTCGGCATGCAGGTGCTGTTCGAGCACTCGGAGGAAGACGAAACCGAATGCCTCGGACTCGTTCCGGGACGCGTGCGAAGGCTCGGTCCGGCGCCTCGCTGGCCGAACATGGGCTGGTCGCCGATCACGGCGTGCGCCGCGCATCCGCTGCTCGGCGACGACGGCGATGGCGAATGGTTCTACTTCGTCCATGGCTACGCGGCGCCGGTCGGCGCGGACACGATCGCGGTCTCCGCGCATGGCGGCCCGTTCTCGGCCGCGATTGCGCGCGATAATGTGTTCGGCGTGCAGTTCCATCCGGAGAAGTCCTCCGCGGCGGGACGCAGGCTGCTGTCCCACTTCTTTGCGATTTCATGATCATCCTGCCCGCCATCGATCTCGTCGACGGTCGCGTCGTGCGCCTCAAGCAGGGCGACTTCGCACGCTCGCGCGCCTACGCGCACGACGCCGAAGCCCTCGCGATCCATTACCTATCCTCCGGTGCGCGCTGGCTGCATGTCGTCGATCTCGACGGCGCGCGCGAAGGGCATCCCGTGCAGCTCGCGCTGATCGAACGCATCGCCAAGCGCGTGCGCGTGCAGGCCGGCGGCGGCGTGCGCACGCGGGCCGATGTCGAACAACTGCTGGAACGGAAGGTGCAGCGCGTCGTCGTCGGCAGCCTCGCCGTGCGCGAGCCCGATACCTTCATCGAGTGGCTGCAGGGGATCGGCCCGGAACAGCTCTGCCTCGCGCTGGACCTTCGCCTCGGCGACGACGGTCGCTGGCACGCGGCCACCAATGCCTGGCGCAGCGCCGACGCGGCCGACCCGTTCGCGCTGCTGGATCGCTTCGCCGCCGCGGGGCTGCGCCACGTGCTGACCACCGACATCGCGCTGGACGGCATGGCCTCCGGGCCGAACCTCACGCTGTACCGCATGCTCGCGGCACGCTGGCCGGACATCCGCTGGATCGCGTCCGGCGGCGTGCGCGACCGCGGCGACGTGCGCGCGCTGGCGGAGGCCGGCGCGGCCGGCTGCGTGGCCGGCACCGCTTTGCTGGAAGGCACGCTGGATCTCGCCGCGCTGCGCGATTTCAGCGACCTGGCGGGTATCGCCTGATGCCGGCGTTCCGCATCGTCCCCTGCCTCGACGTGGCCGATGGCCGCGTGGTCAAGGGCGTGCGCTTCCGCGATCACCGCGTGGTCGGCGACATCCTCGAACTCGCGGCTCGCTACGCCGACGAAGGCGCGGACGAACTGGTGTTCTACGACATCACCGCGAGCCCGGACGGGCGCAGCGTGGAGCCGGCATGGGTCGCGCGCGTCGCGGACGTGCTGGACATTCCGTTCTGCGTCGCCGGCGGCATCCGCTCGGTCGACGATGCGGCAGCCGTGCTCGCCGCGGGTGCGGACAAGATCTCGATCAACTCGCCCGCGCTGCGGCGGCCCGCGCTCGTCGACGAGCTGGCCGAGCGGTTCGGCAGCCAGTGCGTGGTGATCGGCATGGACGTGGACGTGGCCGGCGAAGCACCGGACGAATGGCGCGTGGTGCTCGACAGCGGCCGCCCGGAACGCATGCGCGACGGTGCGCGCAGCCTGCTCGACTGGGTGCGCGAAGTGGAGTCGCGCGGAGCCGGCGAGATCGTGCTCAACGCGATCCGTCAGGATGGCGTGCGGCGCGGCTACGCGCTGCCGCAGATCGCGGCCGTGCGCGCGGTTTCGTCGCTGCCGCTGGTCGCGTCCGGTGGCGCCGGCGCACCGGACCATTTCGCCGAGGCGTTCCGTGCCGGCGCCGATGCCGGCCTCGCCGCGAGCGTGTTCCACGGTGGCGAGATCGCGATTCCCGACCTCAAGCGCGCACTCGCCGCGCAGGATGTTCCGGTGCGCCCATGACCGATGCGCTCGTCGAATCGCTGGACTGGGACCGCGGCGACGGCCTGCTGCCGATGATCGTGCAGCACGCACACGATGGCCGCGTGCTGATGCTCGGCTACGTGGACCGCGAGGCACTCGCACGCACGCTGGAAACGCGCGAGGTGCATTTCCGGTCGCGCTCGCGGCAATGCCTGTGGAAGAAGGGCGAGACCTCCGGCAACGTGCTGTCGCTGGTGTCGATCGCGCCGGACTGCGATGCCGACGCGCTGCTCGCGCAGGCGATCCCCGCGGGGCCGACCTGCCATCGCGGCACGCCGAGCTGCTTCGACGGGGGCAGCCCCGCGCATCCGTGGCTCAACGAACTGGAAGCCCTGGTCGCCGCGCGCGCGCAGGCCGACCCGGCAGCGAGCTACGTCGCGAAGCTGCTCGCCGGCCCCGCATCGCGCCGTGCGCAGAAGGTGGGCGAGGAAGGCGTGGAAACCGCACTGGCCGCGGTCGGCGGCGACCGCGACGCGCTGCGCGGCGAGGCGGCCGATCTCGTCTTCCACCTGCTCGTGCTGCTGCGCGGCGCCGGGCTGACGCTCGCCGATGTCGTCGGCGAACTCGCTGCGCGGCACCGCTGAACACCAGCAGCCGCTACGGCGACTCGAAACCGTCGACGAAGATCACGTCCGATGCCGCCGGCGGCGTGAAGTCGCCCGCCAGCGCGAGCGCGACACTCCCGCTTCCGCCCGCGATCGCATCGTTGATCTCGTCGCGGAACGCGGCGCATTGCCCGACCTCGGCCAGCGGTATCGCGAAGGCCGCATCGTCGAGCGCGAGCCCGCCCGCATTTCCGCTGCCGGCAAGCTGCCAGACGATCGGCTCGAACACGCACGGCGCGATCTCGACCGGAAGCACGCCGATCGGCGTGGTGACCGTGGCCGAGAGCAGTTCGAGCCGCAGCGACGCATCCTCGAACGCCACGGTGCCGTCCGCGGCGACGAGTCCCGCCGAAGTCCCCGCCTGCGTCATGCGCCAGGTGACGGTCAGCGTCCCCGCGTCGGTCGGCACGCTGGCGGTTCCGTCCGGAAACCGGAACGCGCCCGGTGCGATCGTGCCGGTGGCCGGGTCGTAGGCGGACGGTCCGAACACGCTGCCGGCCGGCAGTGCTGCTTCGTTGCCGCTGAAGGACACCGTTCCGCTGACCGGGTAGTCGACGGCCTGCACCGCGCTCGCCGCAAGGACGAGCGCGCACGGGAAAACGAACGAGGCGTGCCTCACTCGGCGTCCGTCCACTGCTTGAGCCAGCCGTGCACGGTGTCGTGCCAGAGCACGCTGTTATGCGGCTTGAGCACCCAGTGGTTCTCGTCCGGGAAGTACAGGAAGCGGCTTTCGATGCCGCGACGCTGCGCGGCGGTGAATGCGGCGATGCCCTGCTCGGGCGGGATGCGGTAATCCTTCTCGCCGTGGACGATCAGGATCGGCTTGGCCCAGTTCTTGACGTGGTTGACCGGATTGAACTTCTCGTAGGCGGCCGGATCCTCGTACTGCGTCTTGCCGTCGTGCTCCCACTCGTCGAACCAGAGTTCCTCGGTGGAGTAGCTCATCATGCGCGAATCGAACACGCCGTCGTGGGCGACGATGCACTTCCACGGCTCGTTCCACACGCCGGCAATCCAGAACGCCATGAAGCCGCCGTAGGACGCGCCGAGCGCGCAGGCGCGATCGCCGTCGAGGAAGCGGTACTTCTTCAGCGCCGCGGCCCAGCCGAGCTTGAGGTCTTCGAGCGGCTTGCCGCCCCAGTCGCCGGAAATCGAATCGGTGAAGGCCTGGCCGTAGCCGGTGGAACCGTGGAAGTTGATGGTGACGACCGCGAAGCCCTGGCCGGCGTAGGTCTGCGGATTCCAGCGGTAGTGGAAATCGCGCGTCATCGATCCCTGCGGGCCGCCGTGGATGATGAATGCGACCGGGTACTTCCTGCCGGGCTTGAAGCCGACCGGCTTGACCACGTAGCCCTGCACCGTGTCGCCGCCCGCGCCCTTGAACGTGAAGAACTCGCCATCGCCGAAGCGGATGTCCTTGAGCCGCTCGGCATTGAAGCGCGTGATCTTCTTCATGCCCTTGCCGCGCGCGTCGATGCGGTAGAGGTCGCTCGGGTGCTGCCAGTCCTGGCGGTTGAACACCAGTCCCTTCGCGCCGACGTCGAAGCCCTTGACGCTGCCGTCGCCGACCAGTTTGCGCACCTTGCCGCTGCGCACGTCGATCGCGAACAGCGCGTGATTGCCCCAGTCGTCGCTCGCGGTGTAGAGCGTGCGACCGTCCGGCGACTCGGCCAGTCCACCGGCCGAGCGGTCCCAGTCCGGCGCGATCTCGCGCTTCTCGCCGCTGGCGAGGTCCAGCGCCATGATGCCGAAGCGGTCCGCCTCGAAGCCCGCGCGCTTCATCGCCAGCCAGTACAGCATCGTGCCGTCCGCCGACGGCAGCGGATAGCCGTCCCAGGCCGGATTGTCTTCCGTCAGGTTCTTCGGCTCGTAGGGACCATGCGCAGGGACCGCGTAGATGTCGAAGTTGGTCGACCACGGTTCGGTGCGACCGGCGATGCGCACGTCGAAGTACACCGTCTTGCCATCCGGCGAGAACGCATACTCGGACTCGTCGCCGAACGGCTTGGACGGGATGTCGCCGTCGATGCCCCGGCTCAGATGATGGAACCGGCCGGGCTTGCCGTCCTCGCCGAGGTCCGCGATGAACAGCTGCGAGCGGCGGCCGTCCGCCCAGGTGTCCCAGTGGCGAATGAAGATCCTGTCGTACACGCGGCCGCTGGCCTTGTCCGCGGCGCGCGCGTCGAGCTCGCCCTTCGTGCAGCCGATCACGTCGTCCTCGTCGGCGCATTGCGGGAACACGTCGACCGAAACCAGCACGTGCTGGCCATCGGGCGAAAGACGGAAATTGTTCACGTCCAGCGGCAGCGACGTCGCCTGCACCGGAGCGCCGCCCGGCGCGACGTGCCAGAGCTGGCTGGTGCCGTCCTTCGCCGCGAGGAACCAGATGCGCTTGCCATCGTGCGACCACTGCGCACCGGCGGCGCCGAGCGCCTCGTCGGTGATGCGCTTCGGTGTGCCGCCGCCGAGCGGCACCGTCCACAGGCTGTTGCGGCCGCGATTGGCCTCCCAGTCCGTGCTGCGCACGCCGAACGCGACGGTCGTACCATCCGGCGAAAGCACCGGCGCCCCGACGCGATCGAGCATGACCAGATCCTGCACGGTGAACGGACGAGTGGCCGCCATCGCCGGCGCGGCCAGCATGGCGACGAACGGAATCGCGAACGCAATGCGCTTCATGGGATTCTCCACGGGTGAAGAGCCGCATGGTACGGGCTGCGCGGTGGCACGTCATGCCCGGTCGGCCCCGGCAATCGCTTGCGGTCGTACCCGTGCACCCGATCCAGCGTCGCCGCTTCCGCCTGCTCGCGGTTGCGTCGCGGACTGCGCTGGTGGATCAGCTCGGCCTCGTGTGGCCCGTTGACCGTCTCGGCCAGCGCATTGTCACGGGAATCGCCCACGCTGCCCACTCACGGCTCGATCCCGGCCCCGGCCAGCCGCTCGCGGCAGCGGATCGACACGCGCGTTTGCGCGACGGAGTCCGCCGATCGCCGGCACCGCGGCATCAGCGCCGACGCAGGCGGAACTCCATCGGCAGCACGACCTCGACCTGGCCCGAGGCGAGCGCGGCAGGCGGCGGCGGCAGCGGCTGCGCGCGGAGCACGACGGCGAGCGATTCCTCGTCCAGCGCATCGGAGCCGGAGCCGCGGTCGAGATGGCGGGCGAGCACGCGGCCGCGGGGATCGACGGTGAAGCGGAGCCAGGCGGTGCCCTGCTCCCTTCGACGCTGCGCCGCGAGCGGATAGCGCCGGAACGCTTCGAGATGCGCGAGCAGACGCGCCTCCCATGAATCGCGCATCGCGATGGCATCGGCCGCCGCAACCGCGACACCGGCCGGCGCAGGCGCCGACGCCGCCGACTCCGTGCGGGGTTCTGCCGGGACGGCGGCAACGGGCACGGATGCCGCAGGGGCCGCGGACGCGACCGGGTGCGACGCAGCGGATTGCGCGGGCGCGGATTGCGACGCGGGGCGCTCGATCCGGCCCGGAGCGGCCGCGACCGGCGGCTTTCGCGCGGACCGCGGCGGCGGCGCAGGCTCGGGCGGGAGCGGAATCGGCGCCGGTGCGGGCTCTGCCGTGTCGATCAGATAGACGGTCATGCGCGGTGCGGGCTCGAACGGGGTCTCGGGCGGCCGCTGCACGAACCATGCGCCCAGCAGGCCATGGACGAGCACCGTCACGCCCCATGCGCAGAGGCTCGGCCACGGCGCTGCAGATTGCGGCGCACGACGCCGCATCGCCATCGCGGCGACGACCGCGCGCATGCGGACGCTTTCGTCCGTGACGGGCATCATCTATGATTGCGAATGATTCGCATTACCGATCGCATTCCCATCCAGACATGATAACCCACCCCATGACCCCGAACCGGCTCGCCTTCCCACCCGCTTCCGCGCTCGTTCCGCGGACGCTCCTCGCCGTTGCCTGCGGGCTGGCGGTCACGACTCCCGCTTCCCGGGCATGGGCGCAGGCCGGCCCGGATGACGCATCCGGCACGGTCTACCTCTCGCCGCTGGTCACCGACGCGGACGAGGCCGATCCGTATGCGGAACCCGCGCCCGAAAGCACGATCGGCCGCGACGCGATCGACCTGTTCGGCGGCCAGAATCTCGACGACGCGCTGCGTTCCACGGCCGGAACGTTCACCCGCGACAACCCGCAGAACGCCGGCGTCGCGGTGAACATCCGCGGCATGGAAGGCTCCGGCCGCGTCAACATGATGATCGACGGCGTGCGCCAGAGCTTCCGCTTCACCGGCCACGAGGCGCAGGGCTTCACCTACGTGGACACGGCGCTGCTCGGCGGCGTGGACATCCGCCGAGGTGCTTCCGGCGGCGCGGCCGGGACCGGCGCGCTGGCCGGTTCGGCCAACTTCCGCACGCTCGATGTCGACGACGTGCTGGCGCGCGACGACGACGCGGGCGGCTTCCTTTCGCTTTCGCTCGGCGACAACGGCAGCCGCCTCTCGGGCGTGACCGCTGCGGCCGTGCGCGCCGGCGACTGGAGCGCGGTCGGCGCGATCAGCGCACGCTCCCCGGACGCCTACCAGAACGGCAACGGCGAAGTCGTTCCCGATACCGGACAGGACCTGCGCTCGGGGCTGGCCAAGCTCGACTACCGCGGCGCGGTCCATCGCTTCGGCGGCGGGGTGATGGTGTACGACAACGATTTCCTCGCCAATTCCTACGACCAGAACATCCGTTCCGAGCAGGTCACGACGCGCTACGGTTACGCGCCGGGCAGCGACCTCGTGGACCTCAGCGTGAACGCCTACCGCAGCATGGTGCGCATGCGCTACGGCTCCGCGCCTTCGATTCCGACCGGCGGCACCGCACGCGGGCGGGTCATCGAGGACACCGGCTTCGGCTTCGACGCCAGCAACGCGATGCGCTTCGGCGAGCATGTCGAAAGCGTCGTCGGCGTGTCGTGGTTCCGCGACGACGTGGACGTGGTCAACAGCACCGCGGTTCCGGGCCGCGGCGTGAACCCGAGCGGCGAATCGTCGATCGCCAGCGTGTTCTCCGACACCACGCTGCGCTGGGGCATCGCCGACATCATTGCCGGCCTGCGTTACGACCGCTTCACGATCGACGGCTCCGGCTCGGTCACCGCCTCCAATCCGCTCGGCATGCCGGCCGGCCCGTACGAGGTCGATCGCTCGGAAGGCCGCTTCAATCCGTCGCTGACGCTTGCGCTCAACGTCACCGATTGGCTGCAACCCTACCTGCGCGGATCCAAGACGTTCCGCCCACCGACCATCTCCGAAACCCTGGCCGGCGGCGACCACCCGGCCGACGGCGGGCCGCCGCAATCCTTCTTCCCGAATCCGTTCCTGAAGCCGGAAACCTCGCGCGGCCTCGAACTGGGCGCGAACATCGGCAAGGACGGACTGTTCACGCCCGACGACCGCCTGCGCGCGAAGCTCACCGTGTACCGCGAGGCGATCGACGACTACGTCACCGCGATGTTCGGCCCGAGCGGAACCTTCTTCGGCAACAACGCCGGCACGTCCGACGTGCGCGGCGTGGAGATCGAAGGCGGCTACGACGCGGGGTTCGTGTTCGCGAACCTCGCCTGGACGCGCACCGATTCCGACCTCCCGTCGCAGGTCAACGGCCTCGGCGCGCAGAGCTACGTGCCCGAGCACGTGACCAGCGCGACGCTCGGCACGCGCCTGCTCGAACAGCGGTTGACGCTGGGCCTGCGCTGGTTCGACGTGTCGCGGAGCTTCATCGGCGACATCAACGCATACGACGGCAATCCGTGGGAACCGGGCTACCACCTGCTCGACGTGTTCGCGAACTACGTGCTCGCCAACGGCATCGAGGTCCGCGCGAACGTATCGAACGTGCTCGACGAGGCCTACACGCCGGCGCTCAGCACGCCCGCCGGCGGCAACGCGATCGATACCGGGCGCGGCCGCGCCTGGATGGTGACGCTGAAGCTCCCGTTCTGACCCGCAACCGAAAAAGGAACACGCCATGCACACCGCAAAAACGCTGCGGCTGGCCGCCGCCCTTGCCCTGCTGGCCTGCGCGCCACTCCAGGCCGCAACCTACCCGCTGTCGCTGGAAGCCGACGCCGACAGCCGCTGGTACGACTTCATCATGGACTGGTTCGCCGAGGCCGGCCGCACCGACAGCGGAACGCCGGTGCCGAACATCCTCTACGCCATCAGCGCCGAGGCCGATCCGCTCGCTCCGACCGCCTACGTGGAAGCGGGCGCGAGCGAGCCGGTGTTCGCGCAGGGACTCACGTTCACGAACGTCGGCAGCATCACCTACACCGGAAGCGGAAACGGCACCTTCCCGATCACGGCGGTGACGATGGACATGCATCCGTGGGTCCGCAGCCAGGACGCCAGCGCGCTGGGCCTTGCCTACCTGACCACCGTGAGCAATCCGCAGGGCACGATCACGTTCGCGGGCGGCGTCGTGACCGACATCCAGCTCGAGGCCGACATCCGTTTCGACCTCGACGCGCGCAACGATCCGCTCATCGGCTACCTGATGCCCTACGACGGTTCGCTGCTGATCGAGGGGAACCGCTTCGACATCTTCGTCGACGACGAGAACGGCAGCCACTTCGTGATGCGCTACGTCTGGGACCTGCACGGCACGGTGATCGGCGTCGGTGGAGGCAACGACGTGATCTTCCAGAACGGCTTCGAGGCGGACTGAGTCCAAGCCTGCCTGCGGCGTCGCTCCGGCAGGCACGCACGAAAACGATGAACGCACGCCCTGGCGCAGCGCGCGCCGGGGCCGTCGATCCCGCCTCCGTCGCTGCGCGAGGGCGCGCCTATACTGCGGCGTTTCCATCCCGGGAGCGCCCATGTCCACCGCAGTCGTCACGCGCGACGACGAGTTCCTCGGCCATCCGAAGGGCTTGTACGTCTGTTTCTTCACCGAAATGTGGGAGCGCTTCTCGTTCTACGGGATGAAGGCGCTGCTGCTGCTGTACCTGGTGAAGTACCACCTGTTCACCGATGACCACGGCTACAACCTGATCGGCGCGTACGGCGGACTGGTCTACGCGATGCCGGTGATCGGCGGCCTCGTCGCCGACCGCTGGCTCGGCATGCGCAAGGCCGTGGTGTTCGGCGGCATCCTGCTGGTGCTCGGCCATCTCGGCATGGCCATCGAGGGCCATCCGGCGAGTCGCGTCGGCGACGAGGTGGTGCGCGACGAGGGTGCATTGCAGGTGTTCTATTTCTCGCTGGCACTGATCATCCTCGGCGTCGGCTTCCTCAAGCCGAACATCTCGTCGATCGTCGGCCGGCTCTACGGCGAGAACGATCCGCGCCGCGATTCCGGCTTCAGCCTGTTCTACGCCGGCATCAACATCGGCGCGACGGTTTCCGGCCTGCTGTGCGGATGGCTCGGCGAAACCTACGGCTGGGGCTGGGGCTTCGGGGCGGCCGGCATCGGCATGCTGGCCGGACTCGCGAACTTCCTGTACGGACAGAAGTACCTGCGCGGGCACGCGGATCCGCCGGATCCGGTGCGCCTGCGCGCACGGGTGTTCGGGCCGCTGACACGCGAGCACGCGATCTATCTCGTCTCGCTCGGCGGGCTCGGCGTCATCTGGCTGCTGATCCAGGCGCATTCGATCTTCCTCTCGATCGTTCCCGGCGCGTTCGAGCCGACGCCGGTGCTGCTCGCGATGCATCTGGTCAGCCTGTGCCTGTTCGGCGGCATCCTCTGGTTCATGTACACGCGCTGCACGAAGGTGGAGCGTGACCAGATGTGGGTGGTGCTCGCGTTCATCGCGTTCTGCCTGCTGTTCTTCACGCTGTACGAGCAGACGTACGGCTCCTGGGTGCTGTTTTCCGACCGCGTGATGAACCAGGAGGCGCTCGGCAGGCGCTGGAGCGCGGCGGAACTGACCTCGCTCGGCGCGTTCTTCATCCTGATCCTTGCGCCGTTCTTCGCATGGCTGTGGCCGCGGCTGGAAGCGCGCGGCCGGAACCCGGACCGCGTCGTCAAATCCGGACTCGGCCTGATGCTCGGCGGCCTCGCATTCCTCGTGCTGGTGTGGAGCGCGCGTCATCCGGAGGCGAACGGCCTCACGGGGATCTGGTGGTTCGTGCTCGCGTACTTCGTGCTCGAAGTCGGCGAGATGCTGCTCTCGCCGATCGGCCTGGCCGCAGTCACCGAGCTTTCGGTGCCGCGCGTGGTCGGCCTGATGATGGGCGGCTGGTTCCTCGGCACCTCGTACTCGGAAGTGCTGGCTGCGCAGCTCGGCAAGCTTTCCTCGATCGAGATCCCGGACGGCGAGGCGCTGGACGTGGTCGCGGCACTCGCCAGGTACGAGGAACTGTTCCTTTTCTGCGCGAAGATCGGCCTCGTCAGCGGCCTGGTCGTACTCGCGATCAGCCCGCTGCTCCGACGCTGGATGCACGGCGTGCGCTGATCCGCACCCGTCGAACGAAAACGGCGCGCCCCTTGCGGAGCGCGCCGTTCCTTTTACTGCCGAACGCCGGGATCAGCGGCGCTGGCGACGCACGCCCGCAGCCCCGACGAGCACGAGCAGCGCGCCCATCAGGATCAGCATCCAGCGCGCGTCGACCGGCACCGGACGTACGTCTCCCGGCTGCGGACCACCACCGGTGGTGACCGTCGTCGCCACCGTCGAGGCGTCGTTCGCCGGTGTCGGGTCGGGCACGGTCGCCGAGGCGACGCTGGCCGTGTTCACCACCACGCCGCCCGGATGATCGGCATCGACCACGTACGTCGCGGTGATGCTGACCGAACCACCGACCGCGATCGCGCCGACGGTGCACGGGAAGCCCGTGGTGCACGGCGCCGAAGCGCTCTGGAACGTCAGGCCGGCCGGCGTCGGATCGGTGACGACCGCATCGGGCACCGGGTCCGGACCGGCATTGGTGACCACCAGCGTGTAGGTGATCGTCTGCCCGGCCTCGACCGTCGCCGGACCCGTCTTGGTGATGCCGAGGTCCGCCGATGCGGGCACGACGATGACCACTTGCGTTTCGGCCGTGCCACTGTCGTTGCCACCGTTCGGATCGTCGACGTCGGAGCCGGCCGTCGCGGTGTTCACGATCGGATTCGGACCCGCATAGCCGACCGGCACCTGGTAGGTGCTGGTGATCGTCAGGCTCGCACCCGCGGCGAGCGAGGCGAACGTGCACGGGTACGCCGTGGCGCAATCGCCCGTGTTGCCACTGAACACGAGACCGGCCGGCGTGGGGTCGTCGACCACGACATTCGTCGCGGCATCCGGGCCGGCATTGGTGACGACGATCGTGTAGCTGACGGTGCCGCCGGCGTTCACGCTCGCCGGGCCGGTCTTGGTCACGCCGAGATCGGCCTCCGCGACCGGAATCACGACATCGGTCTGCGCCGAGCCGCTGTTGTTGCCCGGCACCGGATCGTCGACATCGGACGAGGCCGTCGCGGTGTTCACGATCGGGCTCGGGCCCGCGTAGCCGGCCGGCACGGTGTAGGTGCTGCTGACCGTCGCGCTCGCGCCGGACGCCAGCGTGGCGATCGTGCACGGATACGCGGTCACGCAGTCGCCGGTGTTGCCGACGAAGACGAGGCCGGCCGGCGTCGGATCGGCAATCACGACGTTGGTCGCGCTGCTCGGCCCGTTGTTGGTCACCACGACCGTGTAGGTCACGTTGCCGCCCGCGGTGACGCTGGCCGGGCCGGTCTTGGCGACGACGAGATCCGCCGCGGCCACCGGGCCGACGGTCGCGCTGTCGCTGTCGTTGGTCGAGTCCGGATCGTCCACGTCTCCGCCGGAGTAGGTCGCGGTGTTCACGATGCCCGTATCGACGTCCACGGTTGCCTGGATGTCCAGCGTGGCCGTCGCGCCATTGGCCAGCGTGCCGACGGTCCAGACGCCGGTACCCGCGACGTAGGCACCCTGCGAGGCGGTCGCGGACACGAACGTCAGGCCGGCCGGAAGCGGATCGGTCACCGTCACGCCGGTGGCGGCATCCGGGCCGTTGTTGGTCGCCGTGATCGTGAACGTGATCGTGTCGCCGACGGTCGGCGCGCCATCGTCCACGACCTTGTCGATCGCGATGTCCGCGGCTGCCGCGACGTCGGTGCTGGTATCGGAGCTGTTGTCGCTCGGATCCGGATCGTCGGTGCCGGCAGGCGGCTCGACCGTCGCGGTGTTGTCCAGCGTGGTCGCGCCGACCGGAGCGTCACCGGTGATCGTGATCGTCACCGAGCTGCCCGCGGGGAAGGTCGCGACGTTGCCCGAAACCGTGTTGCCGGCCACCGTCGGCGTCGAGCAGACGGCTCCGCCGGTCGGCGTGCCGCAGCTCGCCGCCACGTTGGTGATCGCGGCCGGCACGATGTCCTGGTAGGCCGCGCCATCGGCCGGGCTCGGACCATCGTTGGCGATCAGCAGCGTGTAGGTGATCGTCGCGCCGGATGCGACATCCGCCGGCGCCGTCTTGACGATCGACACGTCCGCGCTGGCCTGCGGATTGACGGGGACGGTCGAACTGTCGTTCGACGGCACCGGGTCGGGCTGGTCGGCCGCACCGACCGAAGCCGTGTTCGTGAAGCCGTCGACGCTCTCCACCGTGGCCGTGATGGTCAAGGTCGCGGTCGCGGTCGGGCCGGTCGCGGTCAGCGTGCCGACCGTCCAGATGCCGGTCGCATCGTCGTAGCTGCCCTGCGACGGCGTGGCACCGACGAACGTGACCTCCGCCGGCAGCGGGTCGTCGATCTCGACATTCGTCGCGTCGCTCGGTCCGTTGTTCGTCACCGTGATGGTGAACGCGATGGTGTCGCCCAGTTGCGGGTTCTTGTCATCCACCGTCTTGACGACCTGCAGGTCCGCGGACTGTCCGGCCACGGTCACGCCACCGCTGTTGTTGGCCGTGTTCGGATCGAACTGGTCGGACGAGGCGACGCTCGCGGTGTTGGTGATCGGGCCGGCGACGTCGATCGTGACCTCGATGTCCAGCGTGACGCTGGTACCGGCCGGCACGCTGCCGACCGTCCACACGCCGGTCGCGTTGTCGTAGGTACCCTGCGACGGGGTCGCGCTGACGAACGTGACTTCGGTCGGCAGCGGATCGTCGATCGTGACGCCGGTCGCGTCGTTCGGGCCGGCATTGGTCAGGGTGATCGTGTAGGTGACCGTGTCGCCCACGTTCGGCGTCATGTCGTCCGCCATCTTGAGCACCTGCAGGTCCGCCGACGGCTGGCCGTTGACGCTTGCCGAACCGCTGTTGTTGCTGTTGTCCGGATCCGCCTGGTCGGCCGCCGTGCGCGTGGCCGTGTTGGTGATCGAGCCGGGCTGGTCGACAGTCGCGACGATCTCCAGCGTGACGCTCGCGCCGTTGGCGATCGCGCCGATCGTCCACGCGCCGGTCGCATCGTCGTAGGTGCCCTGCGAAGGGTTCGACGAAACGTAGACGAGGCCAGCCGGCAGCGAATCGGTCACCACGACGCCGGTCGCATCGTCCGGACCGTGGTTGGTCACGGTGATCGTGAACGTCACGTCCTCGCCGACGTTCGGATTCGACTCGTCCACCGACTTCGTGACTTCGATGTCGGCCGACGCGGCGACGTCGGTGTCGACCGTCGAACTGTCGTCGCTGGGGTCGGGATCGGTCGTGCCGCCCGGCGGCGTGACCGACGCCGTGTTGCTCAGCGATTGCTCGCCGGTCGGCGCGGTGCCGTCGATCGTGATCACCACGCTGCCGCCGGCCGGCAGCACCGGCACGGTGCCGCTGACCACGTTGCCCGCGACGTTCGGCACCGCGCACGCCGCGCCACCCGCGGGGCTGCCGCACGATGCCGTGACGCCGGTGATCGCCGCCGGCACGGTATCGCTGTATGCGGCGCCGTCGGCCGCACTCGGACCCGCGTTGGAGATCGTGAGCTGGTAGCTGATGGTGCCGCCGGACGCGACGGTCGCGGGGCCGGTCTTGACGATGGACACGTTCGCCACCGGGATCGGCGCGATCGTGACCGTGGCGTAGTCGTCCTCGTCGCTCGCGCCGTTGCCGGGCGTCGAATCGGGATCGGGCACGTCGGACGACGCGACCTCGGCCACGTTCGCGTACGAGCCGCTCGCGAGAACCGTCGCCGTGATCGTGAGCTGCGCCGATGCACCCGACGCCAGCGTGCCGACGGTCCACACGCCGGTTGCGTCGTCATAGCTGCCGACGCCGCCACTGGACACATAGGCCAGGCCGCTCGGCAGCACGTCCGTCACGGTGACGCCTGCCGTGCTGTTCGGCCCGGCGTTGGTGACGGTCAGCGTGTAGGTCACGTTGCTGCCGACCGGCGGCGACGCGACATCCACGGTCTTGGCAAGGTCGAGGTCGGCCGACACGCCCGCAATCGGCGTCGTCTCGTTCTCGCCCGGATCATCCGGGTTGCCGTTGTCGTTCGGATCGGGATCGGTGCCGTTGTTGGACGTGTCCGTAACCGGATCGCCGGCCGCGTCGTCCGCCGACGCGACCGCCTGATTGTTGAACGGGCCGGCCAGGCCATGCGGATTGAACGTCACGTCGACCGTGATCGTGGCCGTGGCCCCCGCAGCGAGCGTGCTCGACGCGGCATCGAGGAGGTTGGTGTCGCTGCTGCCGTCGAACGCGGGGTTCGCGGCCAGCGTGCCGGTCGCCGAGACGGGGCCGACGGTGAATGTCGCCGGCGCCGGGAAGGTCGCCGCGAGATCGTCCACCACCTGCACGTTGCTCAGCGCACCCGCCGCTCCGGCAGAGGCCGGCGACAGGTTCTCGACCGTGAAGGTCAGCGGCACGGTGAACGTGCCGTCGCCGTTGTCCGTCACCGCGCCGGCCTGCTTGGCCACGCCGACGGCCGGGACGACGATGGTCGTCTCCACGTCGTTGGTATCCGTCTCGTAGCTGTCGCCCGTCGCGAGACCGTCGAACTCGATGTGCGCCGTGTTGGCGATCACCGTGCCCGGCGTCGCGGCGGCATCGACGATCACGTCGAACTGGATCGTCGAGGAGGTCGGCTCGGTGCCCGGACAGGTCGGGCAGCGGATCACGCCGCCGTTGGTCGCATCCGCGCCCTGGCCGATGCGGAATCGCGCGAGCGGACCGCCCGCGTCGTACTCGGCCTGGTCGTCGCCTGCGGCATCCGTCTTGGCACCGGCATTGGCACCGGCCACCACCACGAGGCTGCCCGGCACGTAGCTGGTGCCGGCGGGAATCGCATCCTCGACGACGACGTCGGTCGCAGTGTCCTCGCCGATGTTCTCGGCGACGATGGTGTAGCGCAACGTGTCGCCCGGATAGGCATATCCGGCCGGAAGGCCCGGATGGGTGACGTTTGCCTGCGTCTTGACGCCGACGCCTTCGAATGCCGGCTGGTACACGTCGATCGCGGTCGACACCATGCCGATGAAGTAGCCTTCCGACGGCGTGCTCGCGGTGATCGTCGCGCTCGTCGCGCCGTTGCCGAGATTGGCGTTGCCGGTGTTGTCGAGCTGGATGATGTCGGCGTCGTAGCCGACGGTGTTGTTCAGGTTGTTGTTGACCGTGCTGCGCGTGGTCACGACGCTGCCGAGGTGGCAGATCGTGCTGTTGAACTCGTCATTGGCGGGGTTGCACGCATCGGACAGGGCGACGGAAGGCCCGGTCGCCTGGAACGTGAACGAATCCGCGGCACCGAAGTCGCCGTCATACACGACCGCGCCGATCTGCGCATTGACCGGGCCGGNGATCGGCGTGGTGAACCCGCTGATCGGCACCGACACCGTGGTCGCGCCGGAGACGTTGCGGATGATCGCCATGCCGTCGTTGAGGGTGAAGTTGCGCATCGTGCCGCCCGGCTTGCGCACGACGACGGCCAGCGTCCAGCCACCGAAGCGATTGACCACCCCGCTCTGTACCGGGATGTTGGCCACCTTGTACGTGCCGAGACCGCCCGCCTGCACCGCCGCAGTGACATCCGTGGTGCATTGGTACAGGAAGTGGCTGCCCTGCCCCCACGTGTTCGTTTCCGGAGACACGGCGCAATGCGTTGCCGTCAGGTCCGCGTAAGGCGCCACCGGCGTCGCGAACTTGACCTGCGAGGTGAGCGGATCGGGCGATGGCGCACCGCTGTCCGAGACCACGAGACCGCCCCAGTACAGCTGGGCCTTGACGACCGTCGCGCCGGCCGGCAACCAGGCAGTCGTGAGATCGGAGCTGCTGGAGTTGAAGATCGCGGGGTCGCCGGCATCCGCAGGGAGCACCGCGTTGATCATCGAGATGCTGTCGTTCTTCGTCGCGCAGGTTGCCGGTGTTCCACCCGGCGACGCACACGTCATCGACGTGTTCGCAAGGTAGTACAGGTCGCCCGGAAGCGTGCCCGACCAGCGCTGCGAGAATGGTTCGTGCACCTGCGCCATGGCAGGTGACGCAAGAAGGCCCAGCAGAAGGGCCAGAACAGGGATGAAGCGGAGTGCGGAACGGACGCCGACGACGCCCCTCCCGTCCCGATGGCGTGATCGCATGGTTTTCCCCCGATTGATTGGATGGCCAGACGTCCTGCCGGCTCAACGAACGAAACAGCGAGCCGCCCGGGCTCACCTTCCTTCAAGGGTAAAGACCGGACGCTGCAATGCACACCTCGAATGCGATCGTTGTTGCAGAACTTCGCAATTCGAGGGGTCCGATTCGCCGCTGCAGGCCCGGAATCGCCTCGACCCTCCCAAGGTCAACCCCGGATGACAGCAGCGAGCCTCGCGCGACCAGAAGGAACCGGCCTGCCTCAATTTGTCGCACTGCGGAGGCTCGATGCCAGGAAGGCGTCGATCCGTTGCATCAGTCGCTCCACGTTGCGCTCGCCGTGGAAACCGTGACCCTCGGTGCGTTCGTGGATCCACTCGTGCTCGACGCCGGCCTTGCCCAGTGCGGAACGCATGGCCTGCCCCTGCGCAGGCGGAACCCGCTTGTCCTGCCCGCCCACGACCAGCATCAGCCGCGCCTTGATTCGACCCGCGTTCGCGGCCGGTGAACGCCGGCGCAGTTCGTCCCGAGCCTCGCCAAGCACGACCTTGAGATAGTTTTCGCCGTAGAGCGATTGCGGGATGTCGCCGCGCGAGTACATCAACGCGAGATCGTAGACACCGACATATCCGATGGCGCAGCGATACAGATCCGGATCGCGCACCACGCCCTGCAAGGCGGCGTAACCCCCATAGCTCCCGCCGAAGATGCAGATGCGCCGCGGATCGGCGATGCCCTGCGCGATCGCCCAGCGCGTGGCATCGGTCACGTCGTCCTGCATCTTCGCGCCCCACTCGCGGTACCCCGCGCGGATGAACGCCTCGCCGTAGCCGCCGGACCCGCGGAAGTTCACCTGCAACACCGCGTAACCCCGCGTCGCGAGCATCTGCACCCACGGGTCGTACTCCCAGAAATCCAGCACGCCATACGGCCCGCCGTGGACGAACACGACCATCGGCAGGTTGCGCGCGTTCTCCTTGCCCGGCGGCCGGGTGACGTAGCCGTGCAGGGCCAGACCGTCGCGCGCCTTCATCGTGAACGGCTCGACCTCGCCCATCCGCTCCGGATGGATCCAGGGCCGCACCGCGAGCAGGAACTCCGCCTTGCCGTGTGCCGCGTCGTACAGGAAGTAACGTCCGGGCTCGCGCCCGCTCGAAACGAGGAACACGACCTTGCCGCCATCCGGCGTGCTGCTGACGATCTCGACGTCCTCGCCGGGGAACTGCGCGAGCAGCGCGGCCAGCAGCTTCGATTACGGCGCATCGCGATCGATCAGCGTGGTGGCGGTGCGCCCCGGCATCGAGCGCAATGCGACGACGTCGCGGCCATCGAAGCTGCGCACCACTTCCAGCATCCCCGCTTCCGTCCCGCTCCACACGGTGCGCAGCTCGCGCGACGCGACATCCCACTTGCACAGCCCGCCGACACCCGATCGACCGGGGCATGCCATCCAGGCAATGCGGTTGTCGCGATCGAACGCGAGCGGCGTCACGCGCGGATCGCCTTTCGACTCGTCGAACACGATTTCCCACCGCGCCTTGTCATCGGCGCGGTGATACACGCGCCGCTCGAGATCCACCCCGTCGCCGAACGCGAAACGCAACCTCGCCGTCGTTGTCCGCGAGAAACGTGCCGTTGCGAATCGGCGACGTCGCGACTTCCACGCCGGCGCCGGTGCGCAGGTCCATTCGCACGGCCGCGGGAAAGGCGCCATCCGCGCTGCCGCTCCAGCGCCATTGCTCCACCAGCACCTTGCCGTCGCGCGTGCGGGCGGGACGGATCATGTCGTAGAGCTTCCACTCGCCCTTCAGCCGGACACCGGCCAGCAAGGCCCGGCCGCCGCCGTCCGCATCGACCGCATACAGCTCGCCCATCTGCGTGGGCACTTCCAGCACGCCGGTACGCTCGGCGATGCTGTAGACCACGCGCGAAGGCGTTGCCCACCAGAACTCGGCCACCTGGCCGCCTTCGCGCGGCTTGACGTTGACGCCCTTGCGGCCCGACAGGCGGATCAGCGAAAGGACGCGCGTGCCGTCGACATTCGAGATCGCCGCAAGGTGCCGGCCATCGGGCGAAATCCGCACGCGCTCGTACTGCGCATGCCGCGCGAAATCCGCCAGCGGCACCTCGGCGCCGCCAGCGGCCCCAACGAAAATGAGCGAGCCCATGACCCACGCTGCGAATCGCATGCGCCCGTCCTCCTTGAATCGACCCCGTGCAGAACCTACGCCCTGGCGGTCGGCGCACGCCCGTAGCGATCCTCGAGCCGCACGATGTCGTCCTCGCCGAAGTAATCGCCGCACTGCACCTCGATCAGGTGGATGTCGCGACCGGTCGGATTCTCCAGCCGGTGCACCGTGTTCATCGGGATGTAGGCCGACTCGTTGCGCTGGAGCTGGAACTCGCGCTCGCCGATGCGCACCTTCGCGGTGCCGTCGACCACGGTCCAGTGCTCGCTGCGCCGGTGATGCAGCTGCAGCGACAGCACCTGCCCCGGCTTGACGGTCAGGCGCTTGACCTTGCAGTCGTCGGCATCCTCCAGCACGGTGTAGCTGCCCCAGGGCCGATGCACGGTCTGGTGCACGCTCGCCGCCGCATGGTTGGTCGCACGCAGCCGCTCGACCACGAGCTTGACCTGCTGCGCGCGCTCGCGATGGGAAACGAGCACCGCATCGGCGGTATCGACGATCACCAGATCGCTCACGCCGACCGCCGCGACCATGCGCGCATCGGACTGGATGTAGCAGTTCTCGCTCTCGACCACGATCGCCTGGCCGCGCACGCGGTTGCCGGAATCATCGGCTTCCGCCTCGAGATCGCTCATCGCCTTCCACGACCCGATGTCGCTCCAGTCGAACGTGGCCGGCACCACCGCGACCTTCGGCGCGCGCTCCATGATCGCGTAGTCGATGGAAATGTCCGGCTGCGCGAGGAACGCATCCTTCGCGTACTCGACCGGACTCTCGTGACTGGTCGCCTGCGCGTGGCAGGCCTCGGCCGCGCGCAGCACGTCCGGGCAAACCTCGGCGGCGGTGGCCAGCAGCGCGTCGGCGCGGAAGCAGAACATGCCGGAGTTCCACACGTGATCGCCGGACGCGACGTAGCTCTCGGCGGTCTGCCGGTCCGGCTTCTCGACGAAGGCATCCGCGACGCGCCCCGTTTCCATCGCTCCCTCCGCTGGCGGGGGGAGCTGCCCGAAGGGCTGAGGGGGGCAATCGGGCGGAGCGCATCCCGTCGCCACCGCCCGGCCCATGCGGATGTAGCCGAAGCCGGTTTCCGGGTGCGTGGGGCGGATGCCGAAGGTGACCAGCCAGCCGTCCTGCGCCAGCGCGTGCGCGCGACGCGCGTCCGCGGCAAAGGCATCGATGTCGCGGATCAGGTGGTCGGCGGGCAGCACCAGCATCGTCGCGCCCGGGCCGATCCGGTCGCGCAGGTAGAGCGCCGCCAGCACGACCGCCGGCGCAGTGTTGCGCCCGGCCGGTTCGAGCAGGAACGGAAGCCGATCGAGCGCCGCGCCGGGGCGCTGCGCGTATTCGTCGCGGGTGAGGAAGTAGTAGTCGCGCCCGGTCACGGTGAGCACCGGCGCACCGTCGGCGCAGCGCAGCGCGCGGTCGAGCGTCTTGCGCAGCAGGGTTTCCCCGTCGCCCATGCGCATGAACGGCTTGGGATACGCACTGCGCGATACGGGCCAGAGCCGGGTGCCGGCGCCGCCGGAAAGGATCACGGAAACGAGCATCGGAAAGCCTCCTGCCGCGGCGCGAATGTGCACCGCTTCGATCGCACCGTGCCGTCAGGGGGAAGGTGCGTGGGTACCGGCGAGGCGATCGAGCACCGCATCGAGCCCCGCCTGCCAAGTCGGCAATTGTAGCCCGAACGTGCGTTGCAGCCGGCCGCAATCGAGCACCGAGTACGCCGGACGGCGCGCGCGCGTGGGCCATTGCGCGGTCACGATCGGCACCACGCGCGGCGCCCGCCCGAGCAGGCCGCGCCGGACGGCGCCCGCGACGATCGCCTCGGCGAACCCGTGCCAGCTGCAGGAGCCGCCCGCGACGAGATGATGAATGCCACCCGGCGCGGCACCGGCCGCCCATGCCGGCAGCACGCGCGCGGTCACGTCGGCGATCAGCGCCGCCGGCGTCGGCGAGCCGACCTGATCGGCCACCACGCGCAGCTCGTCGCGCTCGGCCGCCGCACGCAGCATCGTGCGCAGGAAGTTGTGGCCGCGCTCGGCATAGACCCACGCCGTGCGCAGGATCGCGTGTTCGGCGCCTGTCGCTTCCAGCGCAGTTTCGCCGGCGAGCTTGCTGGCACCGTACACGCCGAGCGGCGCGACCGGATCGTCCTCGCGGTACGGTCGCCGCGCGCTGCCGTCGAACACGTAGTCGGTCGAGTAGTGCAGCACCTTCGCGCGTCGGCCGGCCGCCCACGCGCCGATCTCGGCGACCGCGCGGTGGTTGACGCGATCGGCCAGACCGGCCTCGTCCTCGGCGCGATCGACCGCGGTGTAGGCGGCGGCGTTCACGATCACGCCGGGATTGGCCACTTCCAGCGTCGCGCGAACCAGCTCCGGATCGGCGAGGTCCGCGGCGAGGCAGGCGCCGCCGTCGTCCAGGGCGCCGCTGCGCGTGACCGGAACCACGGTGCCGAGCGGCGCCAGCGCGCGCCGCAGTTCATGGCCGACCTGGCCATTGGCGCCGAACAGCAGGATCCTCATGCGAGCTCCGGCAAGCGCTCCGGCGGCAGTTCGGCGAGGAACGGCGCGTGCGCGTCCTTTTCCGACAGGATCGGCTCGGCGACCGGCCAGTCCACCGCGATGTCGGCATCGTTCCAGCGGATGCCGGCGTCGGCCACGCGGTCGTAGAGCGCGGTGCACTGGTACATGAAGGTCGCATGGTCGGACAGCACGGCAAATCCGTGCGCGAAGCCCTCGGGAATCCAGAAGTGCCGCTTGTTGTCCCCGGTCAGCACCACGGCGGCCCACTTGCCGAACGTGGGCGATCCGCGGCGGATGTCGACCGCGACGTCGTACACCTCGCCTTCGAGCACGCTGACCAGCTTGCCCTGCGGATTCGGCCACTGGTAATGCAGGCCGCGCAGCACGCCGCGCGCGGAACGCGAGACGTTGGTCTGCACGAAGCGCAGGTCGAGTCCGGCCTCGGCGAACTTGCCGGCGTGGAAACTCTCGTAGAAGAAGCCGCGCGCGTCGCCGTGCACCTGCGGCTCGATCACCACGCATTCGGGCAGTTCGGTGCGCAGGATCTTCATGCGGTGCGCCCGCTGCGGACCAGTCGCTGGAGATACTGCCCGTAGCCGCTCCTGGCCAGCGGCGCGGCCAGGCGCAGCACCTGCTCGGCGTCGATCCAGCCGTTCTGGAACGCGATTTCCTCCGGGCAACAGACCTTCAGCCCCTGCCGGTTCTCGATCGTCTGCACGAAGTTCGAGGCTTCCACCATCGACTCGTGCGTGCCGGTGTCCAGCCACGCGTAGCCGCGACCGAGTCGCTCCAGCATCAGCGTGCCGGCTTCCAGATAGCGCCGGTTGAGATCGGTGATTTCCAGTTCGCCGCGCGGCGATGGCTTGAGCGCGGCGGCGTGATCGCAAACCGCGCCATCGTAGAAATACAGCCCGGTCACCGCCCAGTTCGAGCGCGGCTCGGCCGGCTTTTCCTCGATCCCGATCACGCGGCCGGAGGGATCGAACTCGGCCACGCCGTAGCGCTCCGGATCACGCACCCAGTACCCGAACACCGTGGCGCCCTCGGTGCGCGCATCCGCTCGGGCGAGCTGTTCGGTCAGGCCGTGGCCGTGGAAGATGTTGTCGCCGAGCACGAGACAGCTCGGGCGGCCGCCGAGGAAATCCCGGCCGATCAGGAAGGCCTGCGCGAGTCCGTCCGGCGAAGGCTGCACCGCGTAACGGATCGTGATGCCCCATTGCGAACCGTCGCCGAGCAGACGCTGGAACAGCGCCTGTTCGTGCGGCGTGTTGATCACCAGCATTTCGCGGATGCCGGCGAGCATCAGCGTCGCCAGCGGGTAGTAGACCATCGGCTTGTCGTACACCGGCAGGAGCTGCTTGCTCACCGCCTGCGTCACCGGATACAGCCGCGTGCCCGACCCGCCGGCAAGGATGATGCCGCGCCGCGCGCTCATGCCGCCGCCCCGCCGAGGCGTTCCAGCCGGTAGCTGCCATCGAGCACGCGCTGCACCCAAGGCTGGTTGTCCAGATACCAGTCCACGGTCCGCGCAAGCCCGCTGTCGAAGGATTCGGCCGGTCGCCAGCCGAGATCGCGGCGGATCTTCGCCGCGTCGATCGCGTAGCGGCGGTCGTGGCCGGGCCGATCACGGACGAAGGCGATCAGCGATTCCCGGCGTCGGCCATCGGCCAGCGGGCGACGCTCGTCGAGCAGCGCGCAGATCGCCCGGACCACCTGGATGTTCTCGCGCTCGGCGTCGCCGCCGATGTTGTAGACCTCGCCGACGCGGCCGATCTCCAGCACGCGCCGGATCGCGGCGACGTGGTCGCCGACGTAGAGCCAGTCGCGCACGTTGCGCCCGTCGCCGTAGACCGGCAGCGGCTCGCCGGCCAGCGCCTTCTGGATCACCAGCGGGATCAGCTTCTCCGGGAACTGGAANGGCCCGTAGTTGTTCGAGCAGTTGGTGGTCAGCACCGGCAGCCCGTAGGTGTGGTGGAACGCGCGCACCAGATGATCGGACGCGGCCTTGGACGCCGAATACGGGGAATTGGGCTGGTACGGCGATTCTTCGGTGAAGCGCCCGACCGGGCCGAGCGAGCCGTAGACCTCGTCGGTCGAGACATGCAGGAAGCGGAATGCGTCCTGCCGCCCGATCGGCAGCCCGCGCCAGTACGCGAGCGCGCATTCGAGCAGGTTCAGCGTGCCGACCACGTTGGTCTGCACGAACGCGGCCGGCCCGTCGATCGAACGGTCCACGTGCGATTCGGCGGCGAAATTGACGATCGCGTCCGGCTGGTGCTCGGCCAGCACCGCCTCGACCCGCGCACGATCGCCGATGTCGGCCTGCACGAAGCAGTGGTCGTCACGGCCGGCGAGCGAGGCGAGCGTGTCGAGGTTGCCGGCGTAGGTCAGCGCGTCGAGATTGACCACGCGCACGCCGCCTTGCGCCAGCATGTCGAGCACGAAGTTGCCGCCGATGAAGCCGGCACCGCCGGTGACGAGCAGGGTTTTCATTGCGTCCGGTCCTTCACGAGGGCCGTAATGCTACCTGCTGCGCCACCCGGACCGCGAGAAACGGACCTGTCTTCGCCGCTCGGCCGACGCTCAATCCGGCTCGCTCGAGCGGTACGGTTCCGGGAGTTCGGTCCGCGGGCAGAACCGGTAGACCGCGCGCGCGCCGGCTGTGGAGTCGGCCACGGCGATTTCGACGCGGTCGCGACCGAGGATGCGGAAGGTCGCCCGGTCCGCATACGTCTCGCTTTCCATTCCGATCGCGGCCGTGCAGGACAGGTCGACCGCGAACACGCCGCGTCCGGTTTCTTCCACCTTCACGAACGTGCAGCCGGTGCCGGCGTTCAGGGACAGCTCGTTCCGGCCAAGGCGCTTGATCGGCGGATCGAGCTCGGCCGGCAGCCACTCCACGGCCCCGCAAGCAACGCCCTCGCGCACGTAGAAGCCGTGACGAAGCGGAAGCTCGCCGGCCGCCGGCACCTCGCACGACAGCGCGAGCGCCACGCCCGCGAGTCCGCAGCGGAGTGCCGTGCCGATCCGGCAACGGCAACGCGCCGACCCCGTCGAATCCACGCGCGCTTGCGCAACGGCCGGCCCGCGGTGCGGCACGCATGCGGCTGCAACGCGGTCACTTGAATGCAACGCCACTTCCCGCTCGATCATCATCACCCCTCCTCCGCCAGAAACCCGCGCATCGACCATCGACGAATCATTGCGTGCGCAACGGGAAGCGTCACGCCTGGCTCGCGTAGGCCTCCTGCGCCAGCTCCTCCACATGGTCGGCAAGTCGCTTGTGGACCGCGGCCCTGCGCATGGCCCTTCGAATCACGCGGTACACGAGATAGCCTCCCGCGAGCCACGCTCCCGCCACCATGACGGCGCGGGTACCGTCCTGCAGTCCGAGCAGCATGGCCGGCGCCGCGAACAGGCCGAAGATCCCGGCCGCGACGAGCAGCGAAACGCCGGTGCCGCGTTCGATCCGCAGGCGCTTGTTCATCTCCTTCGGCGAAACCAGCTTCCAGTGCTGTCCGGACGTCCGGTTCACCAGCACGGCGTCGTACACGACGTTCCAGTCCGGGCGGCTGTAGGAGATGAGCGTGACCGCGTTGCTGGGGCGCACCTGTACGCCGTGATGCGACAGCGTCATCGCGCGTTCCGACCCATCCGGCTTGCGCAGCCAGATCTCGTGCGTGCGACTCACCGACGACGACACATGAACCGGCGCCGTATAGCCACTGACGTGTCCGCCCACGGTGTGGATCGAACCGCCGCCCCCGCCGCCGGACACGCGCGTCTCGCTGCGCTTTTCCGATCCGACGATCTCCGCACGCAGGACATGGAACTCCGCGACCGCATCGCCGTACACGAGATGGTTGCCGTCGCGACGGAACTCGGGGCGCCTGCCCTCCCATGCCAGCCAGCCCGCGAGACCCGCGCGCGCCTTCCGCTGCCCCGGACCCTTCGCCCACTGCACGGCCTTGTCCGTGGTCTGCAGGAGTTTCTCCTTGCCGGAGCCGGCCACCCAGTTGGCGGCGGCGTCCGTCGTCCGGCAGAAGCCGTCGATCACCNCCTGGNGCGCGCCCANGCCCGTCATCCGGATGACGTGCCCTTGTCCGTCAAGCGCGAACTCCACGGCCTGACCCGCGACCGGCCCGGCCGCGCCGGACCATGGCGTCTGCAGCGTGAACGTCCACTCCCCACCATCGCCCACGATGATCCCCGGCGCGGTTCCGGGAATCCTCGCGATCGTTCCACGCCGTGACTCCGGCTTTTGCTCGTTCATGAAATCCCCCTTTCGACGCAACCGGCGCACGCCCGATCAGACGGCCGGATCAGAACTCGAATCCGTCCGCGAAGATGAAATCGGAATACGACCATTGCGACACATCGATGGGGAACATCTGATAGCTGTTGGTCGCGCCATTGCCAAGCCGCCCATCCCCGTTGTAACCCCAGCATCGGGTGCGCCCATCGGACATGCGCGCGCAACTGCTCGCATCACCGAGTTCGAGCATCGCAATCGATCCGCCGAGGTTTGCAACCGGCGTGGGCAGGTTGCGGGAGGTCGTGGATCCNTCGCCGAGTTGGTAGTAGCCGTTGCTGCCCCAGCATTTCGGCTGGCCATCGTGCAGCGCGCAGGTATGCCGATCTCCCGTCGAAAGGAGCGTCACGCCGGAGGCGAGCCCGTCCACGCCCGTCGGCGATGTCCGCTGCGAAGTGGTCCCGTCGCCGATCTGGCCCGAACCGTTGTAGCCCCAGCATTTCGCGCGACCCGCCGCCGTGATGCCGCAGGTATGGAAGTAACCGGCGGAAACCGCGAGATACGCCGTTCCGGCATCGTCGATCGGCGTCGGCAGGTACCGATCGGTGGTCGTCCCGTCCCCGAGCCGGCCATTGCCGCCTTCGCCCCAGCACTGCACGGTCGAACCATGATCCTCGTCCATCAGCGCGCAGACGTGTTCCTCGCCTGCCGTGAGCGCGATCACGCCGACGCCGAGACCGACGACATCCACGGGCTGCCCGCGATCCTCGAGGCTGCCGTCGCCGATCTGCCCCACGTTGTTGCGGCCCCAGCAGCGCACGCCACCGCCCGCCGAGAGCACGCAGGTGAAGGATTCACCGGCGACCAGTGCAACCGCGTCGTCGATGCCGGCCACCTGCACCGGCGTCGTGCGGTTGATCGTGGTGCCGTCGGCGAGCTGGAAATAGTTGTTGCGGCCCCAGCACCAGACGCTGCCGTCGGTCTTCGCGGCGCAGGCGTGGTAGCGGCCGGCGGCGATGTCGCGCACATCCGCATGCAGCGACACGACACGGCTCGGCCCCGAGAAGTCGATCATGCTTCCGCCGCTGAACTCGACACCGTTGCCGAGTTGCCCGTAGTAGTTGTCGCCCCAGCAGCGCGCGCCACCGGTATCCGTCACCGCGCATGTGGTCTGCTCGAAGGTCGAAAGCGCGACGATCGGCGACTCCAGGCCGGTCACTGCGGCGGGACGGTTGCTGTAGGAGACGTTGCTCGGCGTGAAGCGACCCAGTTTCCCGTAGTTCGCGTCCCCCCAGCAGTGGAACGTGTTCGCACCACCACGCACGCATGTGTGCACTTCGCCGAGCGACAGCTCGGTGACAGGGACCGGCGCATCGACCACCGCCGTCGGTCGTTCGCGCCTGTCCGTGGTGCCGTCGCCGACCTGCCCGTTGGAGTTGGCGCCCCAGCACTTCAGCGTCGCGCCCGCGGCCAGCGCGCAGGTGTGGTAGCCGCCCGCGGAGAGCCGGGTGACGCCGCCGGAAAGCCCGTCGGCGTTCACCGGAAGATTCCGGTTGGACGTCGTGCCGTCGCCCAGCTGGCCATCGTAGTTCCGGCCCCAGCACTGCACCGCGCCCGCGGCGCTCCGCGCGCACGTGTGGTAGCCGCCGACGGCGATGGATGCCACGGACATCGCGATCTGCGTCGTGACGGGAATCGTGCGCGTCGTCCATGTCCCGTCGCCGACCTGACCGTAGGAATTGTCGCCCCAGCACCTCATTCCGCTGCCGGTCCGCGCGCAGGTGTGCGCGTTGCCGGCGCCGATTTCGGATGCCCCGGAAAGCTGCAGCACGTCGCGCGGTTGCGTCTGGTCCGATGTATCGCCGGTACCGAGGCGACCATCGTCGCTCTCGCCCCAGCACTTGACCGAGCCACCGGCGAGCAGCGCGCAGGTGTGCGCATCGCCCAGTGCCAGTGCCGTCACGTTGCCCGACAGGCCGGAGACCGCGGTCGGCACGTCCCGGTACAGCGTCGTGCCGTCGCCGAGCTGGCCGGATGCGTTGTATCCCCAGCAGTAGACGCCGCCGGCCGCGGACAGACCACAACTGTGCCGTCCACCCGATGCGATCGAATGCAGTGCCACCGACGTCGCCACCTCGCCCGGCGCCGCGCGATGCGCCAGAAGATTGAGATGCCCCTCGCCGAGTTCGCCGGCATCGCCGCGCCCCCAGCAACGCACTTCCCCGCCCACCGCATCGATGGCGCATGTCTGGCTTCCGCCAGCCGCCAGCGTGGCGGCCAGCGCACTCCCGGCCGGCATCGCAAGAGCGAGCGCCAGCAACGGGCGGATGATTCCCGCAACGTGATTCATTTTCCGGTTTCCCCTGTTCCAGTAACGAACCGCGCACGCGCGGCCGCGTGACCTTATCGTGTCGCGCCCAAGGGTGGAAGCCCCTTGATTCCGGGGATCAAATCACGACACCGCTGCAGCGCGATGACGCGATCGTCCGTGGCTTCGAGACACGCCACGCATGCGGCCGCAGCGCGCGGCAGCCGGAACGGCATCGGCAACGAAATGCCCGGGGAAACTCAGAACGCGACGCCGGCCATCAGCATCGTTTCGCCGTAGTTCGTGCCGGAGAAGCTTGCGTTGGAGATGTGGCGCAGCGTCAGCACGAAGTGCCCATTGCCCCAGCCGCCGGAACTGACGAACTGGTAGTGGGAACTCAGGGACGGCGTGATCGGGCCGGTCGCGGCGACCTGGAAGCTGCCGAAGAAGCCCCGGCCGAACCAGATGCGCGCGCCGCCGGCCGCGACCCAGACCGTCTTGTCGTACTCCGGCCCGAGGCTCGACGTGGGGCCGACGGCACCGACGCTGAACATCGGCGAGAGCAGGAAGCCTCTCGCCAGCGGCCGGGCGGGGCCGACGAAATCGACGAACGCGGCCGCATTCGTCTCGTGATGGGTATACCCAACGCCGGCAAGGAACTCGGTGTGCCAGGCAGGGTTGTCGGCCAACAACGGCATCAGGGGACTCCGGAACGCGGGACACGCGGCGCCCGACATGGGGCCGGCGCCGCGACTCTCAAGTCCGGTCTAGAACGGGATTTCGTCGTCTTCGAAACCCGTGTCCGCAGGCGGCGGACCGGATGGACGCGACGGTGCCGCGCCGCGCGGCGCACCGCGCTCGCCACCGCCGCCACGCTCGGGGCGATCCCGGTAGCTGCCGCCTCCGCCACCACCGCCTCCGTATCCGCCGCCTCCGCCACCGCCGCCGTATCCACCGCCTTCGCCGCCCCCGCCGGGGCCGCCGAGCATCTGCATCTCGTTGGCGATGATCTCGGTGGTGTAGCGTTCGATGCCTTCCTTGTCCGTGTACTTGTCGGTGCGCAGCGAGCCTTCCACGTACACCTGCCGGCCTTTCTTCAGGTACTCGCCGGCGATCTCCGCGAGCCGACCGAAGAACTTCACGCGGTGCCACTCGGTGCGTTCCTGCTGCTCGCCGGTCTGCTTGTCCCTCCAGCTTTCGGACGTGGCGATGCGGATCGTCGTGACCGCGCTGCCGCCGGTCGTGTAGCGGGTTTCGGGATCGGCGCCGAGGTTGCCGACGAGGATGACCTTGTTGATGCCGCGTGCCATGAGGTTTTCCGTGTGTGTTGGGTGGTGTCCGGAGCCGGCGCCGGGCCGGCCCCGCACGGACGGAACGTCACGGCGAACGGACGATCCGCCCGCCCCGCGGAACGCGCGAGGCGTCGCCGTGGCCGTTCGATGGGACGACAAGGATACATCGGCGCGCAGGCACGGCGCGTCGGCCGATCGCGCGCCGCCACGCAGGAAATTTCCTACGGCGCATCCGCTCTCAGCGCACGTCGCCGCGCAGGGCGTCCTCGGCGTAGATCGCGACGTGCGGCTCGCCGTCCGCATCGATCCAGCCGCGGTACATGCCGGGCGTGTTGAAAGGAAAGGCGAATTCTCCGTCCGCGCCGAGCACGATCGCGCCGCCGTCGCCGCCCGCCCGCGGGATGTCCACGTCGATCACCCCGCGTGCCGCCCGACGGATGGATTGCCCGGCCAGCCGCACGCGCGCGCAGATCTCGTGCGCGGCGGCGGCGCGGATGTAGAACTCGCCCCAACCGGTGCCGGACACCGCGCAGCGCGTGTCGGCCCAGGTGCCGGCGCCGATGATCGGAGAATCGCCGACGCGCCCCCAGCGCTTGTTGGTCATGCCGCCCGTCGACGTGCCCGCCGCGAGATGCCCGTCGGCATCCAGCGCGAGCGCGCCGACCGTGCCGAAGTAATTGCGACCGACATCGAGCCGAGCGGTCTTTTCCGCCTCCTCGCGCAGCGCTTTCTGCAACTGCTGCCAACGCTTGTCGACGCGGAAATACGACGGATCGACCAGCGCGATGCCCTGCTCGCGCGCGAATGCCTCGGCACCGTCGCCGACCAGCATCACGTGGCGGGAATGGTCCATCACCGCCCGGGCGAGCAGGATCGGATTCTTCACGCGGCGCACGCCCGCCACTGCACCGGCCTTGCCGCTCGCGCCGTCCATGATCGAGGCATCCAGCTCGTTGCGTCCGTCGTGCGTGAACACCGCGCCGCGCCCCGCGTTGAACTGCGGCGCATCCTCCAGCACGGCGATGGCCGCGGTGACCGCATCCAGCGCCAGCCCGCCGTCCTCGAGACGCGCGTGCCCCGCGCGCAGCGCCCGCGCGAGTGCATCGCGAACGGCCGCCTCCTCGCCCGGCGAAAGGTCGCCGCGCTCCACGCCGGCGCCGCCGTGCAGCACCAGCAACGGGCGATCCAGCGCGACCAGCACGCCGTCGCGCACCGCATGGCGCCGTTCGAACGTCGGCTGCTCCACCCGTCCGTCGGGCAGGTGCAGGACCGAGCCGGCGCCGATGCCGACCACTTCGATGCGCTCCTCCCGCATGGTGCGATCGGGTTGCTGCGCGTCCATGCCGCCGCGCACGAGCAGCGCGCCCGCATCGGGCGACGTCGCATGCACGCGCGCGCTGCCATCGCCCTCGACCGCGAGCGCGGCCGCCTCGTCCACGCCGAGGCCCAGCAACGGCCGGCCGGCCAGCGACTCGGCCTTGGCCACGAACGCGATCAGCCGGCCGAGGCGGGCGCGCTCGCGGAAATGCGTATCGGTGATCACGCCGCGCAGCAACGCGATGTGCAGGAAATCGTGCTCGATCGTGTTGCCGTCGCCGAGCGGATCGGCGAGCGCGCGCGGACTGGTCTGGCTGCCGCCGTCCATCGCGCCGTAGACGTACTCGCCGAGGATCGCGAGGCCGGCGCTGGTGCCGCCGAGCGGCTTGCCCGCGCGCACGTGCGCGTCCAGCGCCGCGGCCACCGGCGTGCCCTTCCACCAGCGCACGTAGCGCGACTGGTCGCCCCCGGCGATGAAGATGCCGTCGGCACGCCGCAGCGCGCGCAGGATGCGCTTGTCGTTCGCCGCCTCGCGCCCGTGGAAAACGAATGTCTCGACCGAGGCGATGCCGCCGACCTCGCGGTAGAACTCCTCGCCGATCTCGCCGCCGAGCGATGAGCGCAGCACGACGATGTGGCCGTTGCCGGCCTTGGCCATGAACCAGCGCAGCGCCTCGAAGTTGCGGTCGCCGCCGCCCATCAGCAGCAGGCCCGGCGTCACCTTCCCCGGCGTCGCGGCTGCGCGGTCGCCCAGCAGGTAGCGGTCGTAGCCGGAAGCGGCGCGCGCCGCATCCGCCGCGACCAGCGCCAGCACGAGCGACAGCGCCCGCATCCAGATGCCCGAGAACGACAGCATGCGTGATTCCTCCTTCGATGACCGGTCCGGCCGCGGGCGACGATCCGCCCGCGTGCCGGTTATCCGACGAACTTCGGCGCGGTTCACCCCATCCCGGACGCGCGCGAAGCGGCTACAGTGCGGCCATGCCGAATGCACTCGACGACTGGTTCGTCCGCGAAATCCTCGTTCACGAACGAGCGCTCGCGCAGTATCTGCGTCGTTGCCGGGTCGACCGCGACGAGCAGCACGACCTGCGCCAGGAAGTCTACGCCCGCGTGTACGAAGCCGCCGCCGACACGCCGCCGGCCAATCCGGAAGCCTTCCTGTTCACCACCGCGCGCAACCTGATCGCCGATCGCGTGCGCCGCAGCCGGGTCGTGTCGATCGAGCCGATGGGTGATTTCGACGCCTCGTTCGTCTGTCTGGTCGACGAATGCTCGCCGGAACGCTGGGCCGGCACGCGGCAGGTGCTGCGTCGGCTCGCCGACATCCTCGGACGACTGCCGCGGCGCTGTCGCGAGGTGATGTGGCTGCGCCGGGTCGAGGACCTGTCGCAGAAGGAAGTCGCGCGACGGCTGGGCATCAGCGAACGGACGGTGGAAAAGCATCTCGCCAAGGCGATCCGGCTGGTCGCCGACCATCTCCACGGCAGCGCGCCGCTGCCGCCGCGGCACGTGCCGCATGCGGAACCGGCGCACGAGGAGGACGGGACCGATGCACGACAGCAGGCGGATTGAGCAGGCGGCGGCCGAGTGGCTCGTGCGCCGCGACGCCGGTGACTGGGGCGAGCGGGAACAGCAGGCGCTGGACCACTGGCTGGCGCGCTCGACGCGCCACCGCGTCGCCTTCCTGCGGCTGCAGGCCGCGTGGCAGGAAACCGGCCGTCTGCAGGTGCTCGCGGCCGGCACTCGCTCCGCCGATGCCGCCGCGCACCTGCGCGGCACGCCCGATCTGCGCGCGACGCGGTTCGCGCCGCGCCGCGCCCCATCCCGGCGCCGATGGCGCCGCGGCACCGCGGCGATGCTGGCGCTGGCCGTGGCCGGGTCGGCTCTGTGGGCCGGCTGGCACCTCGGCGGGCGCTCGCACGCGCAGTTCGCCAGCAGCGTGGGGCAGGTCGAAACCGTGACCCTCGCGGACGGCTCGGTCGCCACGCTGAGCAGCGACAGCCGGCTCGACGTGCGCATGACGCGCAGCCTGCGCCATGTCGAACTGCAGCAGGGCGAGGCATTTTTCGAAGTCGCCCATGACGCCGGTCGCCCCTTCGAGGTGATGGCCGGCGGGCGTCGCGTGGTCGCCGTCGGCACGCGCTTCTCGGTGCGCAGCGACACGGAATCGCTGCGCGTGGTCGTCGCCGAAGGCAAGGTCCGGCTGGAAAGCCCGCCAACCGGGGACGGGCGCGCGGCGCCGGTCGCGCTGTTGCCGGCCGGCAGCATCGCGACCGCCGGCCGCAACGGCGTGCTGGTGCGCTCGCTGCCGCTGGACCAGATCGAACGCTACCTCGAATGGCGCAGCGGCTTCCTCGCGTTCGAGGACACCACGCTGGCCGCCGCGGCCGCCGAGTTCAACCGCTTCAGCGAGCGCAAGCTGGTTCTGGCCGATGCGCGCGTCGGCGAGCTGCGCATCGGCGGCAACTTCCGCTGGGACAACCTCGACGGCTTCGTCCACCTGCTGGAACTCGGCTTCGCCGTGCGCGCCGAGCGCGAGCCGGACCGGATCGTCCTCCACGCGAAATGATTCCTCCCGGCGGATGGGGGCAGCACGTCGCTCGTTCGTCGTGAAGGAACGGAGAGGCGCCGCGGTGGCGCCGGGGGAGTTTCACGATGCGACATCCCAAGCGTTTGCTGCTTGCGGCCCTCGCCTGCTCGATCGCGCTGGCGGCCCATGCGCAGGAACCGGCCGGCTCGATCGACGTGCCGGCGGGCGATCTCGCCGCCGCGCTCAACCAGCTGGCACGCCGGTCCGGCGTGCAGCTCGTGTACCCGGCCGACCAGCTCGCCGGCCGGCACACGGCCGGCGTGCAGGGCGCGGCATCGGTCGACCAGGCACTGGAGAGCCTGTTGCGAGGGAGCGGATTCGCCGCGACACGCGATCCCGCATCGGGGGCCGTGCTGGTCCGGCGCGCCGCAGCACAGGTGCCGCCGGTCGACACATCCGCGCAACCGTCCACCGGNGCCGCGCCCACCGCGGACGAGGACACCGTCACNCGGCTCGAGACGCTGGAGGTCACCGGCTCGCGCATCCCGCGCGCGCAGGTCGAGGGACCGGCGCCGATCACCGTGATCACCGCCGCCGAGATCCGGGCCAACGGCTTCACCACGATCCCCGACGTGCTGCGCGCGATGACGCAGAACGGTGGCGAGACGCAGAGCCAGCAGTCGGCCAGCGGCGCGGACTTCTCGCCCGGCGCGCAGCAGGTCGACCTGCGCGGCCTCGGCCCCAACCACACGCTGGTGCTGGTCAACGGGCGCCGCATCGCGGACTTCCCGATGCCGTTCAAGGGGCGCAGCAACTTCACCGACATCTCGAGCATCCCGATCGCGATGATCGATCGCATCGAGGTGCTGACCGGCAGCGCCTCGGCGATCTACGGTTCGGATGCGATTTCCGGTGTCGTCAACTTCATCCTGAAGAAGAGCGTCGACGGCACGGTCGTCGACGTGCGCGCCGGCGGCACGACGCGCGGCGGCGGCGAATCGTTCGACGCCAGCATCGTCGGCGGCTTCGGGCGCGGCGACTTCAGCGCGGTCTACAGCGTCGAACTGCAATCGCAGCAACCGCTCTGGGCCTACGACCGCGGGATCCAGGACTCCACGCAGGACGCGCCGCGCGCGAGCGGACAGGTCGCACGGCGCGGCTGGCTGCGCACCGACTGGTGGGATTACTACCTCGATCCGGGCCAGGCGGCATGCGACGCGCTTGCCGCCTACAACCACGGCAGCACCTACCACGCCGCGCGGCCGGGATGGGGCTACGACGACGACACCGGCGAGGAAGTCGACGGCCGCTACTGCGGCAGCGACACCGCGATCGGCTACGGCACGATCCTCAGCAAGCGGCGCGGCGTGAACGGCTACACCTCGATGACCTACGACCTCGGCGAGGGCACACAGTGGTTCGCCGACCTGCAGGCCGGCTACCACACGGTGGACCTGTTCCGCGACGTCACGGCATGGAGCTACATGGCGCCGGACGGCAACGAGGAGGGCTACTTCTTCAACCAGGCCACCGGCCAGGTCGAATACTGGCAGCGCCAGTTCACGCCGGAGGAGATCGGCGGACTCCATCGCAGCATGATCGAGACGACGCAGAAGACCTTCGGCCTGACTACCGGCTTCAAGGGCACGATCGGCGAAAGCTGGGACTATGAAGCATCGATCGGCCATTCGCGCTACAAGGCCGAGATCAGCTGGCCGCAGATCGTCGCCGCGCGCGCGAATGCGCTGTTCCTCGGCGAGCAACTCGGCGAGGACGAGGACGGGTTCCCGATCTTCGACGCCGACCCGGCGCGCCTGTACCGGCCGCTGACGCGCGAGGAATACGATTCCATCGCCGCGCGCACGGTCTACCACCCGCAATCGGAAACCAGCACCGCGGCGTTCACCGCGAGCACGCTGGACCTGTTCCCGCTGCCGGGCGGCGACGCCGGTTTTTCCGGCACGGTCGAGGTCGGCCACCAGTCCTACGACCTCAATCCCGATCCGCTTGCCACCGAGTACCACTACTACAGCTGGAAGGACTCCGACGGCCACGGCAGCCGCAACCGCTGGGCCGCAGCCGGCGAGCTGCGCATGCCGCTGCACGACACGCTCGCGCTCAGCCTCGCCGCGCGCTACGACCGCTACCGCTATGCCGGCCATTCGATCGGCAAGGCGACCTGGAGCTCGGGCCTGGAATGGCGGCCGGCCGACAGCCTGCTGGTGCGAGGCTCCTACGGCACCGCGTTCCGCGCGGCGGACCTGCATTACGTGTTCGCCGGCCTCGGCAACGACGAGACCTCCGGCGTCGACTACTACAACTGCCTCGTCGACGAGGCGGAGGACTGCGAGGACTACTCCGAGGGCCTGATCCGCACCCGCGAGGGCAACCGCAATCTCGACCCCGAGACGAGCACGTCGTGGACCGCCGGCTTCGTGTGGTCGCCGCTGGACGGACTGGACTTCTCGCTCGACTGGTTCGACATCGACATGCGCGACCAGGTGCAGGACATGAGCGTCGACGCGATCCTGCGCGACGAGGCCGCATGCCGCCTCGGCCAGCTCGACATCACCTCGCCGACCTGCATCGACGCGCTCTCGCGCATCACGCGCAGCGCCAACGGCTCGCTGTACGGCATCTACGTGAACCCGATCAACGTCGCGCGCGAAACCACCAGCGGCGTGGACCTGACCGCGCGCTACCGCTTCGACACCGGCATCGGCGCCTTCACGCTGACGGCCAACCACACCTGGGTCGACCACCACGACTTCCAGCAGTACCCCGGCGATCCGGTCGAGGACGAGTTCGCGGTGAACAGCGGCTTCGACATCCCGCGCACCAAGACGAGCGCCAGCGTGACATGGGAATACGGCGCGTTCTCCACCACGCTGCACGGCCAGCGCCTCGGCAAGCTGCCCAACGGCTGGTCGTACGACCAGGTCTGGGAGGACGGCGACCCGGGTCCGTACATCCCGGCCACCTATCGCTACAACCTGTCGATGGCCTACCGCTTCAACGACCACTCGCGGCTGGCGCTGGCGGTCACCAACCTGTTCGACAAGATGCCGCCGAAGGATCCGACCTACACCTCGTATCCGTACTACGACATCTCGTGGTTCGACGCGGTCGGCCGCACCATCAACCTGCAGTACACGCACAAGTTCGGCGGCAGCCCGCTGTAGGCGGTTGCGGCGCCGGACTCGGCACGGAGGGGCAGGCGGACATGCCGGCTATACTGTCGCCACATCCGCTCCCGCATTCCGCCGCTTGAACTCCGTCGCCACCCGCCCCGCCCCCGCCACCATCACGGGCCTCGCCGACGTGCAGGCGTTCGCCGCCGCCGACATGGCCGCCGTCGATGCGCTGATCCGCACCCGGCTCGCCTCCGACGTGGTGCTGATCAACCAGATCGCCGAATACATCATCGGTGGCGGCGGCAAGCGCCTGCGCCCGATGCTGCACCTGATCGCCGCGCGCGCGGCCGGCTACGCGGGGCCCCACCACGTGCAGCTCGCCGCGCTGATCGAGTTCATCCACACCTCCACGCTGCTGCACGACGACGTGGTCGACGAATCCGATCTGCGGCGCGGGCGCCAGACGGCCAATGCGGTATGGGGCAACGCGGCCAGCGTGCTGGTCGGGGATTTCCTCTATTCGCGCTCGTTCCAGATGATGGTGGAACTCGACAGCATGCGCGTGATGCGCATCCTTGCCGACACCACCAACCGCATCGCCGAAGGCGAGGTGCTGCAACTGCTCAACATCGGCAATCCGGATACCAGCGAGCGTGCCTATCTCGACGTGATCGAGCGCAAGACCGCAGTGCTGTTCGCGGCCGCGACGCGGCTCGGCGCGGTGCTGGCGGACCTTCCCGCCACGCAGGAAGACGCGCTCGCGCGCTACGGCATGGAACTCGGCCTCGCATTCCAGATCGCCGACGACGTGCTCGACTACGCATCCGATGCCGACGCGATCGGCAAGAACGTCGGCGACGATCTCGCCGAAGGCAAGCCGACGCTGCCGCTGATCCTCGCCATCGAGCGCGGCACGCCGCAGCAGGCCACGATGCTGCGCGACGCGATCCGCACCGGCGGCCGCGATGCGCTGCCCGACGTGCTCGCCGCGATCCACGCCACAGATGCGATCACCGCCTCGCGCACACGCGCGCGCGCGCGCGCCGAGGCCGCGCGCGCCGCACTCGATGCCCTGCCGGATTCCGATGCCTGCGCGGCGCTGCGCGTGCTGGCCGACTACGCGGTCGACCGCGCACGCTGACGCCGCGACGCGCGTCGCGTCACGCAGGCATCAGGGCTGCGACTCGTCGACGTCGTCGCAACCGATGTCGCGCCCGCCGGCGGCGATTTCCTCCCGCGCCTTGGCGGCCAGCCGCCGATAACGATCGCGCACGCGGTCGAGTTCCGACTCCTCCAGTTCCTCGAGGTCGAGCATCGCGTTGTGCGCCCCCTGCACCGCGCGGATCAGCTCGTCCATCTTCACGTGCATCGCCTCCGAATCGCGGTTCTGCGTGTTCTGGATCAGGAACACCATCAGGAACGTGATGATCGTCGTGCTCGTGTTGATCACCAGTTGCCAGGTGTCGCTGAAACCGAACAGCGGACCGCTCACCGCCCAGGCGATGACGACGAACACGGCGATGGCGAAGGTCGTCGGCCGGCCCGTCGCGCGGGCAGCCGCGTTGGCGAATCTCAGGAACCAGGATTTCTTCACGCCCGCCATGGTCACTCTCTCAGCGCACGAAGGTCTCGCCGAACAGCGCCCTCATCGCCGCGAACGCGCGGCGCGCGGTGCGCGCGTCATACCTGCAGCCGGGCACGGCGCCGTCGGCGGTCGGCACCGCGAAGCAGTGCACCGCGCCGCCGTAACTGTAGAGCTGCCAGTCCACCCCGCCGTCGCGCATTTCCTTCTCGAAACCCGACCGCTCCTCCGCCGAGACGAAGCTGTCGTCCGCGCCGTGCAGCACGAGCACCTTTCCCTTGATGTTCCCGGCCAATGCCGGATCGTCCGTCGACAGGCCACCATGGAACGACACCACTGCCGCGACGTCGGCACCGCTGCGCGCGAGATCGAGCGAGGTCGTGCCGCCGAAGCAGAACCCGATCGCGGCCCAGTTGCGACCATCCAGCGGCGCCTTGCCGGCCAGCGCCTTCAACTGTGCCAGCGCGCCGTTGATGCGCGCGCGCAGCGTCGCGCGATCCGCATACAGCGCCTTCGTCGCGGCACCGGCCTCCTCGGGATTCTTCGGCCGCAGATCGGCACCGTACACGTCGGCGACCAGCAGCACGTAGTCTGCCCCGGCAATCTGCCGCGCGAGCGCGAGGTTGTTCGCGTTGATGCCCAGCCAGTCGGGCGTCATCACGATGCCCGGCCGCGGCGTCGCCACCGCGTCGTCGTACACGAGCACGCTGCGCATCTTCTTTCCGCCGACTTCGTATTCGACCGGCTTCTCCACCATCGCCGCTTGCAGCGGCGCGGCCACGAGCAACAGACAGGCAAGAACGAGGCGATGCAAGGTCATGACGTTCCTCCGGGCAGACGACAACCGGCATCATAGTCGCGGCGCGCCGGACCTGTACGGCCGGAATGGCGGATCGTGTCCCCTGACGTGGTGTAGCAGCGTCGCCTCGGTGTCCTGATCGATCAGGGACTTGCGGAGGAGGAAGAGGTCATCGTGGCGAGTTGGGTATG
>JGI12420J12819_1000071_pt1 | contig 77085 bp, 67 predicted proteins | sample Passage237A_FD_12819 | JGI IMG/M metagenome (IMG submission 12819) | reverse complement strand
ATTTACTAAACACCTCAATCAACACCTCTTTCCCCTCTTTAATATCAACAATATAATCTGCCGTATCATTCGGGCGTTTCCGCGAATAAACTACCTGGTTATAAATACTCGGCGACAAATCCCGTTTTCGAAGATATTCTCCCCATTCTTGCTTATCGGCCTCTGTAAGTGTGCCGTTCCTTTGCCTGGTCATCATTTTGATCATGAAGGGGTCGCGGGAATTGCTGATCCAGCGGGTGGCGTCTTGTCTTACTTCTACTTTGTATCTGCCTTCTATGGGGCCCTGGTGTTTGGGTACGAAGAATCTTCCGAGTTCGCCGGTGCCGGTGTTGTTGATGTAGATGGTTACGGGAGGCGCTCCTTTATCATCCAGGGGAGTCAATATCACCATGCCTTTTACCAGGGGTGCGGCATCTAGTTTTACTACTCCGCTCAACGCAACCTGCGGACTTTTGGTAAGAAATCCACCTACGGCCAGCCAGTTGTGTACGAGTTTTGGCCATTGGCCCAGTACGGGATCGCCCAGGGCAAACCCGGTGCCGTGGATGCCGTTTTGAAACAAATGTGCTTCCACGCGGGCACCTGCACGATACAGGCGGGTGAATATTTCCTGCACCAGGCCGGCACTGCTTCTGTCTTCTGTAGTGCCATAGAGGAAGGTGGGTGGAAAATTGGCTAACGTGGCCGAATCAGTGTTATTGGGGATGCGTGATCCGCCATAAGCCAGGATGATAAAATCAGGCCTTGATGAAGGATTGGCCGGGTTGGCGGCAGTGGATGGAGCTGGTTTTTCACTTAAGACCATATCTACAATGAGGGCGGCGCCGGCAGAAAATCCAACAGCGCCCACGCGGTCGGGAGAGATGTGATATTCATTGGCGTGTGAACGGATAAATTGCATTCCCTTTTGCCCGTCCTTAATCCAGTCGTTGCGGGTATATAGCGGACTTAACCTGTAACGTAATAAAAAAGCAGTGATGCCCTGTTCTTTCAACCATTGCGCCACCAATACGCCCTCATGATCCACGGCGCGAATGGTAAAGCCTCCGCCGGGTATCACCAATACAGCAGCGCCATTGCGTTTGGAGGGTTCGGGAATAAAAGGTATGACCGCCGGTTTGTCTTCGTCGCTGTTGCCGGTAGCGCCCGGCGCGCCTTCGGGCCATAACAGTATTGGATCGGCAAGCTGTTGTGCGGTGGTGGTAAGACACAGCAGTATAAAGACAAGCTGCAAGAGCAGGTAAGGCAGTTTCATCAGTGGATGTGTTTATGGTATGTAATAAATGCAGGATATGGTCCCGCATTTAATGAAACTATTGCTTATCTGAATCCTTGATCTCAACCACCACTACAGCATATGGCGCCAGTGTTATCGCCAGATCGCGCGAATAGGGTAATACACTCTCTGTAACCTTAATCTTATCGGGCTCTTCTATAGAAGCTGCTGCTGTCAATTCCGCGCTCAGCGAATACATTTTTACCGAAGCATTGGCTGGCAACTGCGATCCCTGCAATCGTACCAGCAACACGCTGGAATCACCGGTATAGTTAACTGCTTTTACGATGATGCGTTTTCCATCTTCACTGGCGGTGGCTATGGCGTCAACCGTGCCGGGCTTCCAGTTCAGCGGTTTCATTTGCGAGACAGAATCAAAGAATTGATTGCGGTCGGGCATGTCGGTAAAGGAGCCGGAAGTGGAGGCCAGGTATTTTTCTGCATAATGATCGCGGAACAGTTTTTCAACCAGGTAACCGGAGCCGGGGAACCATGACTTATGATCATGATATATGAAGGCTGTCCAGGTGGGATCGTCTGTAGTATTCCGCATCAAGAGCGCCGGGCAGGTCATATCAATCTGAGGGCTCAGCCTTTCGTACATGATCAGGCTGCCGGCGGTGTGCAATCCTGCCCGCCAGTCGTAGGTGCGACAAAGATTCCATTCCAGTATGGCCAGTTTGATATGGGGATAGTCAGAAGCCTGGATATAGTCGCGGAGGTCAACCAGGTAATTGTTTATCCGTTGTAACCCGCTTTGAAAATTATCGTTTTCGTATTCATAATTGTGACATCCCAGTATATCGAAATTCTTACCGGCCAGTTCAATCACTGTCTGACTCCAGGCCATGTCGTTCGACCTTTTTTGTCCGCAGGCTACGATCTTTGAATTGGGTGCTATTTTTCTCAATTGGCTGCCGTATGCATTTACAATTTCTGCATATTGAACGGCGGTCAATCCATGATTCATGGGTTCATTGTCGATCTGGAAGTAGGGAATGGTATAAGGTTCGGGATGTCCGTTGGCGGCCCTTATTTTTCCCCAATAAGTTGTGGGCGGATCGAGCAGGTAATGCACCCAATCCATGGCGTATTGTATAGCTGCCGGGTCGGTAGTGGTGGCATTGAGTACTATCATGGGCTGACTGCCCAGTTGGCGGCACATTTCCAGGAATTCATCGGTACCGAAACCGTAATAGTCGGAATATCCGCCCCATATCTCGTTGGGATGATACACGCGCGAAACATGAGGGCCAATACCATCTTTCCATCGGTAGATGGAAGCAAACGAACCTCCCGGCCAGCGAATAAAGGGAGGCTTGAGATCGCTGAGCGCCTTAAAGAGATCGGAACGAAGCCGCCCGTTTTTGAAGTTCTCTGTGCTCATCAGCGAGATAAAATCAAGCAAAATGGATCCCGTGCCGGACGCAATGATTTCGAGAGATGCCTGCGTGTCGGTTTTTGAACTCACAAAAGAAAAACGAACCTCCTGCCAATCGGTGCCGGAAGTTGGCAGGGGTAGCTCTGCAATGTTATTACCTGCTGAATCAAGAAAACGCAAAACAGTTTGCAGCGAACCGGATTGAGGTTTTATCCAGGCTGAGCCCTGGTACTCCATGTCTTTTTGTAAGTAAATGCGTCCCTGCCTGATACCCGCACTGCCGTTGTTGGCTTCGAGTTGAATACTCTTTTCTCCTTTTTCGAATGGTGTGTTTATTACAGTGGCGGAACCGTTGTTTTCCACCGTTGTCCAGTAAGTTTCAAAATCATTGCCTTCAAAACCCTGGCCGCGGATCTGCTCGGCATATAAGCCATCCTGTACAGAATGGTTGATGTGTTCGAGGAATTGTCCGTAGATATTTTCTTCAATCTTTCTTGTTTTCCTGTCGGTATCCACTAACAAAACCGAAACCCGTGGTGGATTATCGTTGGTTGTTTTTTCATCCGAGCAGGAATTCAAGAGGGTGGATACAAACACCATCCCTACGAATGCAGTATAAGCAAATGGCTGGTTGGTTATTCTCATATAGCAGCAAATCAGCCATTCAAGATACAAAATGCTTACGAATAAATGTTAAAATGACGTTTTTACAAAGGAAATACCTCCCTTTATTGCGACGGTGAGCTCATCAATTCTTAAGCACCGATACTGACTTTCTTACTCCTTCATCCCATATCACTTCAATATGATAATAGCCTTTGGGTAATCCTTTCATATCCACATGTAATTTGTTATTGCCTGCTGTCAGGCCATTATGCTGCAGTCTTACCAGTTTGCCCGCGCTGTTGAAAATTTGAATGGCGGCACTACCCGTTCTGTTGGCTTTCAGGTTTACGAACAATTGGTCTTGTGCAGGATTGGGCCATGCTTTGAAATCTGTGCTGATTTCACAATCGGCAACGCCCACGATGCTGTATTGCTCTTTGCCATCGAGATCCACTTCTTTGATGCGATAGTATTTGCCTTGTGGTTGCCGGTCGGTATAAGCATAGCGTTTTTCGATAGTGCTGTTGCCCGCGGCTGGTATGGTGGCGATGGTGGTCCACGTAGTGCCATCGGCGCTTCGTTGCACATCAAAATGGCTGGCATTTTGCTCGAAACTGGTGGCCCAGTGGATGCGTGTTTCATTGTTGCCGCAGGTAACGCTGAATGTGGAGAAAATTACAGGCAGTCCGGTGCCGCCCTCGGCCAGGGTAATGAGGCCAAAACTGCTGAGGCCCTGCAGTTGCACATAATTGGCAGTAGTATTGCGACTGTCGGGGGAAATTTTTAGCCATTTGCCAGGCGCTTCCGAAAAATGAAAATCGAGCGCGTTTTCGGCTTGTTTATCCACTTCGCCATCGGCATAATGCATCCGTAGGATGGCATCGAGCCCGGTATTGTTTTGCGGTACTATCTCATAATAACGCAGTATGGATGTGCGGTCTCCTTCCACCGTTAGTTGCTGGTGACCGCGCCTGATGAGCGTAGGACCGAGGTTTTGCTTGGAAGAAATGATGGCACCCAGGTTGCCGGGGTTCACGTCTTGCGGGGCGTTCAATGTAGTGTTTACCTGCAGGTAGCCGGTGCCGCTTGCCATGGCGCGACTGCTTTCTGACTCGCCATGGAGTGAAGCATTGCCGGGCAGGTTCACGATACTGTTTTCGAGGTTGATAAAACCGCCGTTGAACCAAATGCCCGAACTGATATCGGTATTGGTTTGCAGGGTAAGTATGCTGTTGGCTGTTTTGGCAATTTCCAGCTGATCGAAGTTGGTAATGCCATTACCTCTTACCAGGTTGTTGGTTGATCCGCTGAAAATGATGCGTCCCGAGCCGATGGCGGGGTTCAGCGTGCCGTCGTTATCGAGCGACATGTCGTGCAGCGTCACTACTACTCCCCCGTTCAGGTGAACCGTGGTGTTGTTCTCTATTTTAAACACGTTTTGTGCATGGGAATGTATGGAGAGCATCATGGCCGGCAGCAGCAGCCATGATGAATTTGCAAATTTCATAAAGCGGTATTAATAGATAATAAAAGAAAATGCCTGGTCGTAATACTCACCGCTATACGACAACACAACAAACACGTCTACGAAACCATTGTAGCATATATGGCCAATACTGATGTCGGTAGCTAAATTTGAGAATATGGCGCAACTTTCGGGAGTAATTCCGGGGCAGTAAATGCGGTAATGGCCTCTTTCCAGCCTGAGGACGGAGGCGATGTTGGCTGTGCCTCTCTTAAGGCCCCCGTTGGCGGCAGTAGCCGTCAACCCCCAGCAAAGCGGCGTTAGCGATGCATCGCCCGTGGTGGTGCTGGTAATTTTATTGGTAATATTCACCACGCCTTCATTGTCCACGCTCATGCGGTCTGTGCCGGCGGTGCGTACTACAAATTTGCCATCGCTATTGGAGGCATTGGTGCCAAGCCGCAGGTCTTTACCACTCAACTGCACAAAGCCTATGTTGCTGCTACCGTCCCTGAACTGAAGAATGCCGGATGAATTATTCACCACCAGTTGATTGTTAGTCTGCAGGCTGCCCTGCACCACGCCAGACCCTGCCAGGAACGAGCCGCTGATGATGGCCGACGACATATCGATAGCCCCATCAGCAAACAGGGTGCCGCGCACGCGCATGGTACCATTTACATCCAGCCGCCTGGTAGGCACGCTTACGCCAATGCCCACGCTATCGGTAGCATTGCTCAAAAGATCGCGGTTGGCCAACGGCTTTATCCAGAAACTACTGTTATTAACCGAGCGCCAGGTGGTGCCATCGTAATGGTACAATTGGTTGTAGTTGGTATTGAACACCACCAGCCCCGCCGCGGGGTTCGGGATGGCGAACATTTGCGTATTGTTGAGCCTGGGCAGCAAAAACCCCTTGCTGGTGCTGTTCAGGTCTAAAATAGCGCTGTTGTTAGGGGTATTGGTGCCAATGCCCACGCTTTGGGCGCGGGTGGTGAACAGGGTGGTCAGTAAGATGAGGGTGAGTAACGACTTTTGCATGGTTAAAATTTTGCCGGCTAAAAATAGCGGGAGGAGGTGGGATAGGCAATCGCGAAAATGGGTGAGGGGGGGTGGGTGGGAAGCCGAGAAGGGAATTGAATATAGGAACAACATCCATAATATACGTTTGTATTTTACCGTTAAATTAGAAATTCGATAGCCAATGGATACCGGATTGTCGGGGCTATCATCCACGCGGATCATTTAAAGTAATCCCTGCATATCTCGCAACATCTCCAGGCGACAGATTAGCCGGGTTGTTGGTAGCGGCGTATCCGACTCGATATGCAATACTTCCCGGTTAAAATTATCCACAATAATCAGCAATCGGAACGTACGGCCATTCCAGAGACTATCAGCCATAAAATCGATGCCTCCATATGACTCATCAAAAGTTAAACTTTTTTGTTAACTTTAAAATGGGCGAAAATGGGGGAGCCTACATATCAGAAAAACACAAAAATTGAAAATCGATATCACATTTATTGTTCACTCAGACGCAAATGGAGGTGACCCAGATTGTGCAAGTCCAACACTTCGATTGTACCATAAAATACTATGGAGTAAACCACTCCCTAACGGAAAGCTTTTTCAGCTGGAGATTAATAAAAGTGGTGCATATTTATATCACAAATCGGAACTTGGGGAATTCAATTTGGGAAGTGATGCTATCGCTCATTCCTACAGAAACCAGAAAAGAAAACAATTGTTGATACGGCAGATTCCAGACGAAGTAAACGAACTCTATGATATTGGTTCAACAATTGGCGCTTACACAATTTTTCCTAAAAATAAAATAGACAACCAGCTTACAATTAATCAGGCACGAGGGGTAAATAGATTAATTGACGATAGGTTTGACCTTACATTAGAATGTATCAGGCGCTTTTATAAAGGAGAAAAAAGCCCACTTTACGATACACTTTTGAGGTATAGAAACTTCTTCGACTTGTTTGATCACTTTAAAGGTTACGTTGACTTCTTTCTACTCAATGACCTTGTTGACGAAAATGAAAATATTCGATTTTATTTACCATTTGACAACTTTACAACAAAACCAACATTTACAAGCGTTGACGACTATTTGATTTATAAAAAAAAAGTAATGGATTTCGTAAATGCCCGTAATAAAAGAATTGAAAGTTTTGCAAACCAACTGAGTTTAGGTGAAATAGTTTAGGTGTATTAGTCATTACTTAATCTGACAATCGAGGATTTTATTTTTTAGTTTTATAGGGTCAAGATATTTTTTAGGCTGCGGGAGTTAGATTCTGCGGCATTTTTTGTTTTGCTATAGGTAGGGATTCTAAAAATGTTTGCATTGGCGTTCTGCCAAATCAGTATTTGCCTGAGTGCGTTCGTTGGTTGTTGTACTCATCTAACCACAAGTCAAGGTCGCCTTGCAATTCATCAAGTGTGTTGTAGATTTTCTTTCTGAAAATAATCTCCTTTGATGGTGCCAACATAGTAAGTGTCCTGCGCGCCCAGGTAACCGTGTTTTTGACAGTCCTCATTTTCTCAACATCTCTTTTAGTTCCTCAATTGTCAACGGTGGATTTTTTTTATGTAGCATAGAATGGCAGTTTGGACAAACAGGTCGTAAGTCCTGAATCGGGTCAACTTTGTATTCCTGTTTCCTTGTCGCCACTTGTATTAAATGATGAACGTGAATGAATTTGTAGCCTATTCTGCCGTAAAATTTTTCAAAGTTGAAGCCACAAACAGAACACGAATAGCCATAATGATTCAGGCATATCTTTCTTGCATAAATATTTCTCTCGTATCGTGTCTGGGTCACTTGTGTCGCTGCACCTTCAACATATATTTGTTTTGTAGCGTTTGATTCAGAAAACGGATTGTATCTGATGTCCTGTGTTCTTAAAAACTCAAACCATTTTTCTTCAAGTTCGTCAACAACTTCGTGTTTGATTGAAACTCCAGAAGATTGCGGTGTCCAATTTTGTTTGGCTAAATTTCCTTTATTTAGGTTGTCAACGGTCAGAATTGGGTCTTTCTCTGGATTAAGTAATACGTCAAATTCAATCAAGACTTTTGGAACATCTTTGTCTGCACCGTTCCAATGTTGTGATAGAAACGGCTCAGAAGCTATTCTGCCAGAGCCAAAAATTCCCCTTGGTGGCGAACCGACTTTTGCTAAAAATGCTCTATCGCCCGGTTTTATGGTTTTGTGACTTCTGCAACGCCACATTAAAGTCGCTTTGCCAGTATTTTTTAGTTCCTCAATATTCTTTTCAATGTATGGTTCATTATTTGGGTCCGTCCATTGACTCCATTTGGTCGGGTTCCAAACAAACAAATATGCGTTTTGAAATGAAACCGGAATGATTTTTTTAGTCAGCCCGCATTCTTCTAATGCCTTTTTTAATTCAGGTTTCAGTTGATAAATGAAAAATGAACCTTTGTGGTACCCGGTAAAAAAGAGGCTCCAAAAAGCTTTTGAGCCATTTTCTCTTACTTGTTGATGAACTTTGTGTTTTTTTAAAATACGTATTCCAAGTCCGACAAGACGGCCTACAACTGCGCCTTTATCTGTCCATCCAATAAGTCTTGCAAGTTCAGTCGCTGATGCTTCTTTTTTGTCAAGTGAGTACATGGTCTGAAAAATGAGCAAGTCGTCAGGCCGTATCAGATCCTTGTCTCGCAGAATTTCTACAAAGGTGTCTTTAGATATATATGGTGATGATGTCGTCATTTCAATATACAACTAGAATTTGATTGTAGTACTTCGCTGAGTTTTGAATTCATGCCACCTAACCCAAACTCCATTGGATACCTTCCTGATTTGTGTCTATTTCATGAAGTTGCCACCGTGTTTAGTAATTCTTCCCTTAAGTCTGCTAATGTTCTATTCTTATGGTTTTTCCAGGTTGTCCAGCCATTTACAGTCTTTCTGTCACTACCAGCATCCTGAATTGCTGCAAGAGCTGCGTAAGTTGGACTACTGAATTGTACCAGTTCCGTCGGCTGTTATTATTTTAGCCTTAGGCAGATAGAATGAAGTTGGGCCAAATAGATACTCGTAATTGTCCAGAATAACTCGTTTCAATTCTGATTCACTGTCGAAGGGTGACTTTATAAATTTTGTTTCTCTAAATATTAGCATATTTCTTTATTTCCTTTGATTGTAGTTGGCGCATCCGAACTGAGGCTGTCTTTCTGTGGCACTTCGCAAAGCCTGATCTGCCCGGCAGTGGAAGCTAAAACTTGTTCCAACTCCCTTTTTAGAGACTGTAGCTGTCATTGAACCAATATTTTTGGATTTTCTAAAACGCCAAGTCATTTCTATATTTTTTCAAATTCCAGAATATCGTTAGTTGTTTTGTCTTTCAGCTTAAGAATTGAATCTTTAATATCAATAATTATGTATTCAACTTTGTTGTTTAATAAATCAATTGTGATCTCGTCTTTTGTATTATTGTAGCGCCATTTTCCTATATTCATTTGATTATTCTTAAAGAAACGTAATTCGTTGTCGGTTAGAGAGCCATTACGGAAATAGTATTCAATATTATGCACCGAGCCTTTTTGTTTCCATAATGTGTCTTCAAGGCCCGCTTTTGGCTGATTAGCTTGTCGGTGAACTCTTTTCACTTGTTGTAAAGCTTTTGATTTTTCTTCCTGATACCAGGCATCTACATATATTTCGGCTAATTCTTTTTGATAAGCGGCTATTTTATTTAATAATTCTCTGTTATTCTGTAATTCGATATCCAGCTTATCTTTTTCTGCTTTTAACTTTAAAGCACCTCTTTCATTTGCAGCTATATTGGCCATTTTAATATACTCATTAATTTCACGGTTAAGGGTATCAATTTTTTTACTTTCTTCAATGTAAACCTGATATTCGATAGCGTCTAGTCTCTCATCATAAGGACCACGTTTGGTAAGCAGCTTTACAATAACAGGTGCAGTCTCTAAAGCGATAAAGAGCAGTGTGATGACAAAACTTGCCCACCAGATAGAATTACCCAAAAAGTATTCACTTTTTGAATCGAAGCTGAATTTGGAAATATGGCCAAGTGCTTCTAGTCTTGCCGGTAAGTCTGTACTTCTTTTATTAGCATCTATCCAATCATTTTTTCTTTTATCATAAGTTTTGTTCAGACTCTCTATTTGTAGAGAAATATTGGCTTTTGCTAGCTTATATTTATCGGAGATGCTATCCGCTTGTTGGCTTAAAGTTGATTCAATACTATCTTGTTTTTGTTTTTGCTGCTTTAACTCGGAACGTAGGTTGCGTATGTCATTATTTACGTTTTTGTTTTCTATCATTTTGGCTCTTGCAGTAGCATTTGGTCGCCAAACGATACGGGGTTCCATCACCAGTCCTGTTTCTGGATTTGTAGTTATGATATATTGAGTATCCTTATCATAGTTTTCATCAATTATTTTTTTATTTGAGTCTCTTTGTTTTTCTTTTCGGTCGATATCGGCTTCTAAAATGGGAATATTAGTTTTTGCATTCTGATAAATAGGATTATTTAAAAATAACGCTGATCTATCGTCCTGCTCTTGCTTATTGATTGATGCTAATTGTTTGTTTAGCTCGTCAATACGTTTTGTTTCGTCTTCATCGAATTTAGCGGTTTCAATTTTTACGGTGTTTTCAAGGTCTTTTTCAATCCTATTTTGAAAGAGTCGCAATTCAATTGGTTTTGAAACAGTGACGGCAATAATAAACGCAATTACAAAACGAGGCAAAGCCATTAATGCCTGATTCCGCAATATTCTATTTCTTTCTGATTTTAGTTCTTCTTTTCTGTTTGGGTCGGATTCTCTCTTAATATCTGTAATTGTTGGGATCTTTTCTTTCCGAAGACTCAGTACTATATACCTATCTAAATTGAAAATGATAATTGCCCAAAAGATACCAAACACGACAGATATCCAAACATTTTTAAATGCAAAGTGCATAGCATATCCGCCGCTTAGCATAGCGAGGCAAGCAGTTAAGAATATGGTAGCTCCAATGCCTGCAAACTTGTTCCATTCGGTTGGGTATTCGAGAATTATTGACTTTTCTGCTCCCGAACAAAGAATAAAGAAGTTCTGTAGCCAACCTGGTTTTCGCTTGTTGTTATTGGTATATTTGTCTTGTAATGCTTTCATAAACCTTGGAAAGATCTAATAAATCTGCTTTTGGTTTATATCGGGGTTTTAATGTTTTCAGTTCGGTTGAGGGTTCTGCAAATACCGGTTTGTCACTCATCAAATCAAAATTGATTGACACGTTTATTTGTGGTGCCCCAATTTTTATTGGGTCTAGGTTAATTCTACTTGAAAAATCCGGTATCGGCACTTTAAGGCTCTCTAAAACAGGAGTAGGGAAAGTGGAAATGTGTATCTCTCGTTCTTCACTACCAAATCTGTTTTTTGCTGATATTTTGTAACTTCTGTCGGACGTTGGTTTTATTTTAAGTGATCCTTTGGTATTTACGGTACCTATACCCTCATTGATGAATACTTCATCTGCGTTTTCAACCTCCCAACTTAAGGAAATGTCTACTCCCGATATAATTGTTTCTCTGTCTGATTTAAAGAAAACAATTTTTGGTTTTGTGGCTAAGTTGTTTATCCAATCACGTGTGGTGGGTCTATTCGCAGGGTTGTTAATGCCTTGATCAAAGCATCTTAAAAAGAGTTCTTGAACTTTACGTGGTAAGAGTTTAAAATTATTGTGAGGTGGTGCAATCACTTCGAAATAATTTGATTTTGCACCAAAGGGGAATAACCCGGCTTTAATCTTTTGTTCAGGTGTAGTTAAGTTGTCGTATGGTGCTTTTGTAGTTCCGATAAATGGATGAATACCACACAAAATTTCATAGAAAATGATTCCAAGAATAAATAAGTCCCAGGATAAGTCTTTCTTGCCAGGAACAGTTTCTGGAGGATTGTATTTTGGTGTATTCATTTTAGATTGAAATTTAATTTGCCCACCATTAGAAATTTGACAGGAATCTAAATCAAGAATTGAAACCAGGCCATTTGATTTAACCCGGATGTTTTCAGGTTTTAAATCGCCGATAACATAATGTCCTGTTGTATGAATTGCATTTACTGCAATTGCAATGTTTTTGCAGAGAATAAGTCTGTCTCTCATTGAATCGGTAGAATCCCGATCGAATTTTTGCCAGTCTGAACCTAGTTCAGGTTTTAATTTTACTCTGCACAACTCTTCTAAGTCAATTCCTTCGGCCTTAGGCATTATAAAGCCGACAAACTGATTGTTTTCAAAGAGTAATTGTTGGGGCCAAATCAAAAAATTATGCCCATTCCCATCTTGAATATTGGATGGGGGATTATCTATCATGTACCGGGTCTTATACTGTCTTTCAATGTTGCGTTTGTCTTTAAACAGGATTTTTGCAACAGATTTTTGATAGTTTGCAGGGCTTAATATTTCAAATACGGCACCTTCTCCACCTTCTCCAAGTGGTTTGTCTGCAACTGAAATTGTTGATCCATTTTGAAGGGTATATGTTTTAGGCATTGCAGTTTTTATCTGTCAAAGTTCCAAGTATTAGAGTTTTGTCGTCAACTTCAGATTCAAACTTTTTGTTTCCATTTTTTAAAAAGGAAGTCCATAACTCATCTATTTCCATTGCTGTTTTTCCGCTTTTGTGTAACTCTCTTAATGCATTGACATTTGGATTGAAAAACTTTGGATAGGGATTGTTTAAGCGTTCATACATTTGAGTTTCTTCATTGAACCTATTTAATTCAAACGTTGCATTTTCACAACCATCTGACATTAATGTAAAAGATTGAATTGGTTGATTGATTACAGTGGTTCTGATATAATCTTTCGGATTTTCCCATACATCAGACGTGATAAATACGGTGTGATTGGCATATGATCCTTTGTATGGTTCTAAGACAGGATGCCAGTTATCATTTAGATCTTGAAAGCCTGCTCTGCCGTCACCTATGTGACTACAAATCAAGCCTGACCTGCTGAATAAAATAAGAATCACCGTAGCGGCTAATGATTCCATTGGCATATCGATAGATTTCGCATATTTCTCTAATTGCATGCGCAATTGTTTAAACACACTGATAAAAAAAAGATCAATATCATGTTTGTCTGCTTCCAATAACGCATTAAAGCCAGGGTTGTGTACCTTATCTCTGAAAATGTCTACAATTTCATTTACAATAAACTGCGAACCTTTTTCTGAATTTTGGGCAGAACCTGCACCGTCCGATACAACCGCTATACCGTAGTTTAGTTCATTGTCGTAAAATACGTTGTACGCATCTTGACAGGGCATATTGTCTTCAAGATGTCTTGCGCCGATGGAGCTTCCTTTTGCAATTACCCAATCGCCATACATGGAAAGATTATATTGCAGTTTGAGTGAAATCTCCTCCTCCCCAACCAGTTCTGGCAAAATCATGAACCGAGTCAAATGTTACGGCTTCCCCTTCGGTAGATTGGCTAACTTTATCAAGGCTGTTACTTAACCATCTGAAAACAGCCTCAAACTTTTTCCAGTCAATGGGGAGTGGTGGAAATTCAGGGGTTGAAATTTTTTTCAAGAAGTTTGGATCGGAGCCCTGAACTCCCATTGGTAGGAACGCAAAGTGTCTTCCTTGATGACCAATTTTTATTTCGTTAGCTAACCCTTCAACATCCTGATCAGGATCTGGATAACCGTCTGTCATTAAAACAATCCAGGGTCTAAAAAAGCCAATACCGTTACTCCTGTACCATTGCTTTCTGTCTTCAACTTTTTTGATTGCGGCCCTAACTCCATCTACCAATTTTGTTGAACCTGTAGCTTTTAGAGGAAATTTCTCAGTAGCTTTCATATTGTCAACTAATGCTGGTTCCTGAACGCATTCCACAGTTGAATTAAAAGTGATGATTGATACTTCAACGGAAAACCTGGTTGAATTTTTAGATTTTAAAAAGTCCCCAAAGCCTACAAGGCCTTTGTTTAACTCGCCAATTGGATCGCCGTTCATTGAGTAAGAAGTATCCAATACAAGAACACAAAGACATCTGGTGTCAAAATTCTCCGGTGTTTCGCCGTGAAATGGTGAAATCGTAAGGTTGCTCATATTATTGCCATTGTAAAAGTTGAACGCAAAAAGGTTGTGTTGCGAAAATGGCTCTTTTGGTCGCGATGGGTTGGCTTATGCCTCTGGCAAAACCAAATGTGCCATTTGCGCGGCTGCCTAAATTGATTTAAAGTTATTTAGGGTTTGTTGGGTTAAAGATCAATACTTCGACTCACTTTTTTATACGGTTTCCCGTACTGCTTTCCCTCCTGTCCCTCTGCTCCTCATTCCCTTTTCGATTGTTTATAACGTGGAGTTGGTATCTGTCGTAAACCAGGGCAAGATCATTTCATTCAACTTCAAGTAAACATCTGCTCCTTGCCGTGAGGCCGGTAAGTAAACATCACGCAGCCAACCACACCCTCATCACTTAACTGGCCTAATCTTTCCACTTATACGCTGCAGCAAAATATCAATACGAATGGAAAATGGATTTCGAACCACAGATCGGATAATGGTCTTCAAGTAAACACGTTTGGAGTGGGAATCGGTACAAAAATCGACAATGCGCGGTTAGCCATTCGGCAACGAACATTGTCGAGCTTTCTTACTTCTTATCTCGATCACGGAGGAAATCTAAAATGATTTAACAGGCCGGAGCCAGGAGGCACGCTCAATTTTATGGAAACCAGTGTGGGCAACTATCGCTTAACGCTGACCCCGGGTGGAAATATTGGTATCGGTACCAATGCACCCAATGCCAGGCTGGGCGTGGTGGAGGCTGATGAAAACCTGATCGGGCTGAAGAACAGCAAAATAAACAACCCGCAAAGTTTACCGTTACATACACTAAGGTGAGGGAAGCTGGAAGTTCACAATCTCCCTCACCTCCACACTTCCCCCATGCTGCAATATGGGACAGCGGCCGGCCAGCTTTACCGCGGCTTCAAGACTCTCCGCCTTGATCACCACATTGCTCACCACGCGCAGGTTGCCTGATAGTACAGATTCTTTTTTCACCGTCTTGTCCGGCCCGTTTACCGTATAGCTATCGCCGGGAAAGGCAAAACTGAAAACATATACCCCCGACGACTTCCACTCGTCAAACAATTGCATCCATTGGGGAAAAACCTGTTCGGCCATTTCTTTGTTGTAGGTAACGGGCACGCGTACCAATAAACTGAAATGTTTCATATCCGGCATAGTTGTAACGTTTTTTGTGTTGGGAGAAAATGATGATTGCGTAAGCAGCAAGGATAGTCCGCAGAAAAGCACTGTTTTGAAAAGCTTCATGGCTATACTTTTTTTACAAGGCAAATTTCAGCCTCGGAAAAACTCCATCCTTGTAAAAAAGCATTGATTTACCAGAATCGTGCTGACTGGAGGAAATGGGTGGGCGTTTGCCCGGTAAACATTTTGAAGTCTTTATTAAAATGCGGCTGGTCGTAAAAGCCGTTATCAAAAGCAGCGCCCAGGAAAGAGTGATCGTTCCGGATTTTTCGGATCACGGCGTTCATTTTTACAATATGCGCAAATTGCTTGGGCGTGGCGCCGGCTGTTTTGCGGAAACGTTTTTCAAAAGCGTCTTTGCTGATATATAACTCCTGCAACAGATCGCTGATTTTGATATTTCCCTGGGCAGCGTAAATTTTATGGATGGCTGTTTCTATTAAAGTGTCGCGGCGGTGGGAATTTAGTTTTGATAGTAAAAATGATTCCACTACAGCTACTCGTTCTTCATGATTTTTACTCTCCGCTAATTGCTCCTGGATATTTTCTATCTCCGATGCTTTGAAAAAATTTTCCAGCGATACGCTTTGGGTAAATAGTTCATGAAGCGGTTGTTTGAAAAATGCTGCTAAGCCGGTTTCCTTAAACAGTACAACAAAATTAGACGTGTCTTGGGCGTAATGAATTTGTCGCGCCGATTTCTGCAATCCCGAAACCACGGCAGCGGGAAGATGAGTGGCGTGATGATTCACCACGAATGATGTCTCGCCACTATACCGGAACGCCATGGCCAATGAAGTGCCGGGCAGTACGGTATTGGTAATGCCGCTGCGGCTTTCAATAATGTTGTAGCATTTAATGAAAGGCGCTAATGATGGTCCCGGTTGAAATGTTGATAAATTCATTGGCGAAAAAAATCCCGGCGTCATACAAATTTAAGCAAGCGCGATTGCTCTACTCCGTAAACACCCTTTCTTCTTTTTCATACTCCCGCTGAATACCCTCTACCAGATCCTTTTTCATAATCACTTCACTGCCACGCGCAATGGCTTGCAATGATGCAAAATGAATAATACTAACAATGGACGAGCCGGTAAGTTCATATTTATTGGCGAGCAGCGCCAGGTCCACATCCTCGGCCAGTTGCGCCCGGGGAGGGATGGTGCTTTTCCACAACTGCAATCGCTCTGCTGCACTGGGCGCAAAGAAGGGTACCACGGCATTGAAGCGGCGGATGAAGGCGCCGTCTATATTGCTTTTGAAGTTGGAAGCCAGAATGATCAGGCCGGGAAAATCTTCCACGCGCTGCAGGAGGTACGACACTTCCTGGTTGGCATACTTGTCATGAGCGTTCGATACATTCGAGCGCTTACCAAACAATGCATCGGCCTCATCAAAAAAGAGTATCCAGTCACGGTGCTCGGCTTTCTGAAATATTTTTTCGAGATTCTTCTCTGTCTCGCCGATGTATTTAGACACTACCTGCGAAAGATCGATGCGGTACACATCTTTTCGGAACTGTTTACCCAGCAGCGTGGCGGTTAAGGTCTTCCCCGTGCCGGAGGGACCATAAAACAGCGCGCGAAAACCAGGTTTAACTTTTTTGTCCATTTCCCATTCCTGCAGGAAGCGCGCATTATGATCGAGCCAGGTTTTGATATCATTGATCTGCTGTGCGGTTTTGGGGTTCAACACCAGGTCGCTCCAGTCCATTTTGGTGGTAATGTATTTGGCGGGGAAATCGGGGCTGAAGTTGTATTTGAAGTTGCTGCCGGTGGTGAACAGGTCAACGTACTCGGGTTGCATTATAATTCTCCCGCTCATGCGGGGCTCGCCGTCGCGTATGGGCTCGAGGGTAAGGATGTTTTCTTTGGCGAAGAAATGGTCGGGGGCAAAATATTTTGCGGCCATCATGCGCCGGCGCACATCGGTGCCTCCTAAAATGAATAAGGCCGTTTCGCCCGTAGGCAGCATGCCGCGGTGGTTGCTGCCTTTTACGCCGCCGATTTCGGCAAAGTCGCCGCCGTTGGGGAGGTATTTCTGCACGATGGTGTCAATGAAATTGGGTTGAATATGGGGGAGTAAAGCCAGCAGCAGAATGATGTATTCTTCGATGTTTAGTTGATGTTGAATGATGAATTGATTCAATGGGGTATCATCACCTTCGATAGCGAGCTGCGGGTACGAGAACTCTGCCTGGCGATCGTTACTGAAATGCAGGGCGAGGCGCTTGTCGGTAATTTCGCGCAGGAATTCGAGGGAGCGGATGAGGTTGTTGAGTTGTGTTTCCATTTATTCTTCGATGGTTGAATTATCCTTTGCCGGTTCGCTTGCCGGAACGTTGGTGTCGGCACTGAAAATTTTTGCGTCTTCCAGGAACGGTGTCAGGTCTTTATTCTTGCCGGGCGTAAACCCTACAAATACATTTTTGGTGCCAGTCATGCTCGAGAGGTGCCGTTCCATTACGGTGAGGCCGCTTATTTTAGTGTCGTTGAACCGGCCGGAGGTGTCAAATGTGTAAATGGTGGATGGCGGCTTCACAAACAACACAGTAGCCTGGTGCCGCCATATCAGCCATTGTTTCACGAGATTAGGATTGGGTTTGTTGGAAAATTCAAGGTCGCATTTTGATCCCGGTTGTGAGCATACAAATGGGTTGGGTTGTACGCGCATTACACTGCTCACTTTGGTGGTACCTTTTTTTGATTTCAGTTCTACGCGGTCTTCGTTAATGGAATAAGTCCAGCCATTGCGGGTAATGCCATTCTTTATTTCAAAGCCAGATTCTTCCACATCCACAATTGCCTGGTTGCCCGCCTGAGTTTCTTTATATACTTTTTGTGTGTCAAAAATTTTCAGGTCTGCTTCGGGGAAGGGAGAGACTATGTTAGAGAAATCGGGCACAAAGCTTTTTTCCTTAGGTGTTTTGAACAAATCTATCTTCGATCGTTCTTCCAGCATTTTTTTTCTTTTATGATTCAATTCTGCCAGGTCTTTCTCCACTTTCGGCAATTCATTTTTTGGATCGGATTTTAATAAGCTTTTGCGTTTATCCACCAGTCGTTGAATATCTTTCAAGAGCGGCGCTTCTTTCCTTTCATAAAATGTTTTGTATTGACTGGTGATCTCAAGTTCTGACCAATCCATCCAGAAGATGCTGGCGCCACAGGGAAAATCTTCCAGCTTGGATGGCTTTTTAAATACCGGTCCGGGCGGTTCAGGCGGACATACCGTGTCTTTGTTCCAGTCTGCCGCAGGCCCGGTTTTGGCATCTTTTGCAAGGTCGTAATAAAACAATGCATTCTTGCGCAGGCCGCCGGCGGGCTCCAGGCCGCGCGCATGTTGCACCATGCTGCCTATCTGGTCGCATACCAGTGAGGTTACAATAGATACGTTGAGTGTTTTGGCATGGCCTTTTCTCCACGCTGTGCTGTCGGATTTTTTGTACCAAAGTTTGAGAATGTTTTTCCAACGGGTAAATTCCGCCGGATCGACCTTGGGTGTGATGGACATATCCTTCAATCCTTTGTTTTTCTTTGGCACCAGCCTGTCGGCGGGCATTTCAATTCTTAATTCGGTAAAACTGGTGATTTCATCCCAGGCATAATCGGGTATTTGTCCATCGTCGCGCATTTTTTTTAGAATAGTCAACACCTGCGCCGTGCTCAGGGCTTTCAGTTTTGCTTTTGATTTTTCTCTGAACCTGGTTATAAGTGCCTGCTTGTCTTTTTCTCTGAGTGCAATAATTTTTTTTCGAACTGCTGGTGAAAATTCGCCGAGTAGTGTTTCCGCCTCTTCTTCCAGGGTAGTTATTTTTTCGGACGCCTCTTTAACGCGCGCTTCGTCCTGGGCTCCTGCCAATTCAATGTATTGTTCTTTCAGCGAGGCCGCTATGGGAATTAGTTTTTCAAGTGCAGCCAGGTCCTTACCTCGCAGTTGTTTTTTTACTGCTTCAAATGAGAAGATTTTTTGTGCTTCTTTCGAACTCATTTCCAGCAGCGCTTCACCTCTCACTTTGTTGGCGTTTTCATCTACAGCGTGGTCAATTTCTATGTCTTTCAGAATGAACAGCAGTTCCTGCGGATTTTCTTCCCAGGTGCCGTGGGCGCTGGCATACCGCATTCCCGAGAAATGGATGATGGCATATTGCATCCAGTCGGGGAAGAAACCTCTGGCGGCTTGATTTTCGAAGACTTTCTTCACTTCCACCAGCAGTGCGGTGTGATCCATACTGATCAGCAGATCACGATAACGTTTCAGCCGCCATTGCTGCAAAAGAGATTTCTCGTTGGCTGGTATATCCTTACCTGGTTTATCCTTTCGTTTTTGTATAGACCCGGCGAGCTTTGTGATTTTTGCCAGTTCCGTTTTGGATTTTGATACGAGCGTAGTAATTTTTTTTATCCTGGCCTCAGCATTTTTGATTTCTGCCTTCTTGCCGGATATTTCATCCACAAGCGCCTCTTTGGTGGTTTCCAGGGGACCAATTAATTTGTCGTATTGTCCTTTAACGGTTTCCAGTTCCGACAAAAGTTTGTCCCTGGACTGGATAGCATCAGACTTTCTTTTTTCCCACAGTTCCTTTTCTTTTGGCAAATCTTTACCCGCGCGCTTTTCTTTACGGATCACCCAGTCGAGATTGTTCTGCGCGTTTTCTATTTTTTGCGATAGCGTCTTGATGGTTGCCTCTATTTTTATTTTGGCCGCGCGGGTTTTAGTGGCTTCGGCGCCAGGCTTTAGCAGCGCACGCAACCCTTTCTCCGTTTCCTGTTTGAGCATTTCAGCCCCGGCAATCTCCGCCTTTTCATCTTTTATGTAATCCTGCAGGGATCGCTTATCATCTTCCAGTTCTTTTATTTGTACCTCCAATGCTATTTTATCCTTTTCAATCATTTTTTGAATTTCCTCATGGGGTAAATCCTTACTTCCCTCGATAAGATTGCTCAGTTCCAGGCTTTTTACTATTTCAAGGAAAGCTCTCAAACTATCTTCTCGTTGCGGGTAGATGATCTTGCGCAGGTCGGGATTTTTCCACAAAAACTCTCTGCCCAGAACAGGTTTCCATTCTTCGGTTTGCTCGGTGTCAGGAACATGAATATCTTTTGGTTCTCTTCTTACCACGCCATGTCCTTGTTGCATCACGTGTACCAGTTCATGCGCCAGCAATTGTTTACCCGAAGGTGTATGCGGCTGATACTCTCCCGGTGCAAACACGATATGCTTGCCGTGCGTGTAGGCTTTTGCATTTATTTCTTTTGCAGACTGATGTGCGAGTGGATCGTTATGAATTTGTACATGACCAAAGTCCTGTTTAAAGCGCGACTCCATGAAATGTCGCGTGCCTTCATCCAAGGGCGAGCCGCCGGATTGCAACACTTGATAAACAGACGATGGAGCTGCGGGGCGTGCGGCCACTGCCGGCGCGCCGGAAGCTTTCAACTGAAGTTCCTCTTCACAAGCCGCACATTTGCGTTGTAGCTTTTCTTCTTCCTCGCAGGCCGCGCATTTTCTTTGAACGGTATATGGAGTTCTTTGTACGAGTTTATCTTCTTGTTCGCAGGCTGCGCATTTGCGATGTATCAACCCCTCTTCGCTTTCTTCTTCCTCTTTCTTTTGCAGTTTTTCCTCTTCTTCGCAAGCCGAACATTTTTTCTGAACCACCACCGGTGCCACCTTCGCGGGCGCCGCATCGTGGTCGCTCATGCGCATTACTTTTTCGGCTATGGTGTCGGCTTCCTGTTCGAACACATCATTAGGCTGGTTAATGGTGAGTTTGGGTTGAATAACGGGAGCAAAAAAGGGCCGGGCCGCCTGCCCGTCAGTTCTGTTATGGTGAGTTGATATTACCGATCTTGTCAGAACACTATCCATTTCGCGTCTTTTTTACCGGTGGCTGCTTCTACTTCCGGAGCTGTCATCCTGCTGATGGCGGCTGCGAATATTACGTAATGGCCTCTTTGCACATTATTGCCGGCCGACATAATGCTTTTGGAATCCTGGATCAGGTGCTGGTCGGCGGTTTCTTCATCCATCATCTCTTTAATAGCGCCGTAGTGTGTGGGATTGTCGCCGAAGTATTTTTTTCTGATGTTGGGGTCTTTGTTAGTTGTATCCACATATTCGTCGCCGAGCCCGATCATATGACCAAATTCGTGTGCTGCTACATTCTGCGAGGTGCTTTTTTCTTTTGGCTTTTCTATAAACACGCCCACGTTTACGCGACGAAATGCTGCGTCTTCAGTAGCTTCGTCTTCCCCTGCATCTTCAGTGGTAGAAATGCCAAGACCGGGAAATTGCAAAGCTTGTTGTACCGAGTCTATTCTTCGCTGGCTTAATTTTTTGTTATAGGCCACACTTCCCTCCGAGCTTGCCCTTCCCACCAGTTGCAGGTTAAATGCATCGGCGCCTTCATCATTGGCTCCGGGAATAGTGGAGATAAAAGCCCTGATCTCATCAATATCTTCCTGGCATTCTGCATTGATTTGGTCGCTGTCGAAGTCGAATGGGCCCACCTGTTTTATCATATCAGCCTCATCTATAGCCTTTGTCTCTTCTACAGTGGGATCGCGGTAATCCAGTTTGGCAGTATGCGTGGTCTTCGAATCTTTTACCTTGTCAATAGTGGTGACTACTGAGCGGTGACGTTTTTCTCCCTTAGGTTTCACCACCTGGATTACCGTATGCGCATTTTTGGGATCGTCTTCCACCGTTGTATTGACATCCACTTCGCAGACATAGGGTGCGAAGCCCGGCTCAATCAAACCCAGCGGGTGCTGTTTGCTCCATATATCATGCACGCTCTTTTTGAAATCGGTTTCAAAAGTGCTGCGCTCCGATTTATCCATGGCAGGCGGGTATTTCATGTGCACACCATGTGTAATGAACAAAGTGCCCACCCGTGGCGCGGGGCCATTCACATCATACTGCGCGTTGAAATTGGGAAAATTGCCATTTACAAATTGATTTGTCTTGAAACGCGCCCGGTTGCCAAATGGCTGAAAAGGCAGCACCGGCCCGCCGAAAAAGGCAGGCTGCGCTCCGCCACCGAAGAAGCTTTTTCGCTGTGCGACGGAATGCGTGACGTTATTTTTGGGTTCTAAACTCTGCATAGTTTATATTACCAGCCATTTTGCATCTTTATTGCCGGTGCACTCGCCCCCGGAGTCACCAATCCGTAAACAACAATCCCTTCATCCAAGGCAATCGCGCCGTGCTGATGCCCCAGGGCAGGCGGCCGAGCAATACATCCATCGCTTTGGGCTCTACCTGCAGGCACCACCCATGATCAACTTTGGTGAGCTTACCGAAACGTTGCAGAAAAGCTTCACGCAACGCTTCTATGCCGGTATTTTTCAAAGCCGACCAGTGGTGAATAACGAATTGCAACAACTTATCGCATTCGTTTTTTGTTTCTTCGGATATTGGATCGACCGCTTTTAAGACTTCTCCAGGTTCCATACCACAAATAATTTTATTGAGTGAAAGATTAAATTCAGGAAATTCATCAGAGCCCGTGGCAAGATATTGGAGAATATGTACGGCCGTGTGCTGACTGAGCTCACTCACCCAGTTGTTTTCGACATATAGATTCAGTGTATTGAAAAGTTCGGGTAAGAAAGGGTGGAGGATTACAATGCCTGCGTTATTAATGTATAAACCTTCTTCTTTCCCAGTTTCAGTTTCAGCAAAAATGGGTTGAGTACCGGTTTTGCGTTTCGTTGCCAAGGTAACCTTCTCACTGCAGATCTTTTTCAGTAATTGGGCCTGGGCCTTTCCTTTTTTCGCCGCCGATAGTCTGCTATTCAAAAAAATCGATGACATTGCGCTGGAATCTACATGAGATGCAGCAGCCAGTTTCTCGATAATGGCATGAATGAATTCAACGGAGAAATTGTTTGTCAATCTGTCGATGGCGGAAGGATGGGATTGAAATAACTCTTGCAGTTTATTCAGCAATTTTATTCCCGCTTCAACTTCCAGTTCGTTGATTGAAATAAAAGAGCTGTTCCAGGGAAGATGACCATGCTGCAGAAAAAATATCAAAGCTTCTTCGGCGTTTTCAGTTTTCGATTCTTCGGTAATCTTCTTCTTATTGGCTGCCAACAATTCGCTTCGCAGCGCAATAAGCGTTTTTTCCACCAACACTTCCTGCCAGTTATTCTCCGGCAACATGCCACAGTTCAATTCCAGGCTTTCGAAAGAAATGCTATAGTCATTACTGCCCAGCTCATCAAATAAATCCTCCATACGGGGGAGGAGTTTTTCATAAAAAACTTCCGCCACCTCGTTTCGCAGGGCCAAACCATTCTCGCTCCTGCCAAAATTTATGTCGAGAAATTGCTTTTGGATGATATGGTTGGGTCTGCTCATGGTTTATAAAATCACCCGAATAATAAGAAAGAAGCTTTTCGAAATCGTTACTTTACAAGGCCCGTCGCTCACGGTCACTGAAACGGTAATATTATGTTCCCCCGGCGGAAGATCATAGTGATGCGCTTGCTCGGTGCCGCCATTCGCTTTCTTTGTATTATCGCCAAAGTCCCAGTCGAAAATGGCGCCTGGGCTGGCAGTGGCTTTTAACCGGAAGATGACATCAGGCGTATTATCGTAACGCTCCTGCGGGAAGCGTGGCTGAAATTCAACCTGCGGTGAGGCAAATACTTCGATTACGGTAGTGGCAGTTCTGTTGTTAACGGTATAACTAAGCGTGTGTTTGCCCACACCCAGCGCGGCCGGCTGAATGAAAAATTCGGAAGCCAGTATTTCAGTGCCATCAATTTTGAATATTCCTCCCTGCGGACTCACGCTCACCGGGTATTTCTGCTTATCGTTGATGCAAAATTCTTTGGGCTCGATAGAAATGGTAACCGGTTCGGAAATGACATAGGCTATCGGCGGACAATCGCTGCAACAGATATAGGGAATATAAAAGTCGGCAATCACCGCACCGTTCGGTATTTCGAACCGGCGGTCTGCCGGTGCCTGGTTAATGATTTTTGTCAGCACTTCGCGTTTGTCATCGGGCAGGTCGCGGCAATCGTCAACGTATTGTTTCAGCACTTCATTGAAGCGAAGGTATAAGGCGGGATCGCGGTGCAGGGTGGCAACCGAGAGCAACTTTGCTTTTGCTTCAAGCGTTTCGGTGCTTACATCTGGTTGCAGCAACTCGCGGAATTGAGTGAGCAGCAGGTTGCTCAGCTCGCGGTTTACGAAGAGAGATCGTACATCCACGCGGCGGTCTCTTCGTTCTTCATGATAAGCCAGTATGAACGTGCCGCCACGAGGCACGCCGGCCTTGTGTTCGAGGCCCCCATGCTTTTTGAAATAATAATTGAAGTTTTTTGCAAGACGGTATTGCGCCAGCCGGCGAAGATATTCGGAGCGCAATGCTTCCAGTTGCTCCACGATGCAGGTATTCAGCACCATCTGCACATTGGTGACAAATACATCGAGTAAATAATCATAAGTAAATTCGAGTGTTTCATTTCCTCTTCCCCACAACGCGCGCAGGGCATCCAGCACAGCGCGGTTCACAAAATTTACTTCGGCTTCGAAGCGCTGGTACAGCGGTTTGAAAGCATTCGTGTTCAGGTCGGCGAGCTCGGTAGTAAGCAGCATCTGCAGCATGCTTTCCACGCTGTCTAAAAATTCAAAGAGATGACGCTGCAATACCAGCGTGGGCGTATTACTGCTGGCAGGAATAGGATTGACAAACACGCCATTATTGCGCGCCACGGTATCGATATAAAAACGACCAAAGGTATTTTCGCCGGGGGCACACAAGCGGGAGAGCGTATCGCCTTTGCGGTAAATGGCTGTGGCATGAAACTCACCCACCAGGTTAGCGATAAACGGGTGGTCGGCGGCAATATTTACGGGTGTGGTAAGGTTTGAGAAAATATTGGTTCCTGCTGTCGCTCTTTCTGCTTCTGCAGCGGCGGCTCTTTCGGCCTCGGTGGCAGCGGCGCGCTCTGCTTCAGTGGCTGCACCGGTGGAAGCTGCGCTTCTGAAGAAACTGTCGGCTGAGCTTGCCAATCGCTGGGCAGAGAACGCCAGCTTACCTACATAACAAAACGCATTATGCAGCCTGCATATAAATTCCGCGATCAGCACGCGGTAATCCGACTCCAGGTCCTGGATAATGCAATATGGATCTTCGCCACGCACCAGTGCGCCAATATAATCAGCACTCAGCGCCTGTACATCGAAGGGAAGATTGAAATTTTGTTGAATGGATTTTACCGCCGCCAGTGCCGAATTGATCTCGCGGCCAATATGACCTTCTATTCGGAAGAAATTGTACCATTCAATATCATAAGCCAGCGGATGCAATACCATATCGGCCTGGCTGTAGGCATAAGAATGATAACTTAAATTATAATGCGCCAGGCCTCTTCTCGTCTTATCGAAGCTCCAGTAGTGGTAAAGGTCTTCGGGAATGCCGCTCTGCTGATCGTGCACCACCTTGTAGTAATAAGGTATGCAGCGGTTGCTGAGCGGACTTTTGCCATAATTGCTCGGCGTAATTTTTATTTCCTGCGGCAATCCCACCCTGCTTTCGCGAAATGCTTTCTCGGTGAGCATAAAGTTTTGATACATCAGTATCATACGCATCAACAGGCTCCTGACCTCGCCCGATCTTTCGCTATCACGGTCAAACAATGGCGAGTAAATGAAATACTGGCGATAAGCCATCTGCAATTGCGAGCTCGTGTTTACCGTAGCTTCGCCGAGTGTGAGGTGAAAGGGAAATGCCATTTCATCGCCACAACATTCGGTAGTAATCTCGTGCAGGCGGCGACGGAATTCATGTAGCGCCAATAATAAATCGTATATGAAATCGTAATAGTATTGAATGAGGAATGGACGGAACTGGAGAATGAACTGAATATTATTTTTCAATTCTGCAAGTGTACCAAAGGGATTGGTATTAATGCCATTCAGTAAATGTTTGTAGGTCTCGAAACTTTGCGAGAGGTCATTCACGAGGCGCTGTAACATGCCGTCGTCCAGCAATTCTGCAAATGCATTCAGCACATCATCGGCGCTGTTCAGGTTTTTTACGGGCACGTTATACCGGCGCAGCCCAACAGGAGTAAGATCAAGTTGCGCGCCCTGGCCAGTACGTCCGCCGCCACGCAGCAGTTTCTTGTGAACAAGCAAAGGCTTTACTTCAAAATCAATCTTGCTGCCTTTATCATTACAATCATTCGTGTCGCAGTTTTTCAGGTTCATACCTTCTGCTTCCAAAAACAGCACAACGGCATACTGATCCAGCCCGGGGGCTTGTGATAAGGGGATCACCCCATTCTGGCTATCCAGTTCATCTGCTTCAGCCTGGGTAAGCAGTAAGAAAATAGTGTTGTCTGCCGCGGCTGCCAGTCGCGTGGCAGTGGTGTTGCTGGCATAAAAAGGAATATTGGTGGTGTCGGGGTCGGGACCGCATTGGCGAATCAGTTGCAGGTGATTGGGAAAAGGCCGCCTGTTATAGGGCACCATATATTTGAAACCATTTTCTCCGATATGATCGCAGAAGAGTATGAGAAAGCCTTGCGAGGTAACGCCCACTCCCTTCGTGATATTAATAGTACCCGGAGTATGCGAAATCTCCAGTCCACACACGATGCCACTGCCGAGCAATTTTGTTCGCGTAAGCCGGTCCTGCTGATCGAGGTAGTTAAACAGTTCGTTCAGGTGATTATTGGTCAGCACCTGGTCGGCTTCAAACACGGGATAAGTATTCGCGATACTCATGATCATTGATTTTTAAAAGTTCCCAAAACGGTTTTACCCAGCACCACTGTGTTGCTGCCTTCCTTGCTCTCTTCGCAGTTGTGCAAGGTGGCCTGCGGATATTCGCTGTGCAGTTGGGTGAGTATTTCAATCATTTTATCATTGGCCTCCCTGAAAGGCTCCAGGTTGGCGGCTTTGTCGAAGTAGTAATCCGCCATCGTTTCGATCCACTTCTTATATCGCACTTCAAACTCGCGCATCAGGTCATTGTTCAGCCAGCACACTTTCACCATGATTTGCGCCGGCGCTTCTTCACGAATTTTGTTTTCGAAATATTGGCGGAAAGACATATTATCAAAATGCTGTGGCCAGTAGGGTAGCACCACCGATACGCGGAAGCTGTAAGGATCGAGCTCGCAGGGGCAGTCGCAGTCCTGCAGGCAAACCTGCATCAGGTCGAACATTTTGCCCGGAGCTTCCACCACTTCGCGCGGACGTAAGAGGATATGTTCAATTAAATGCAATCCAACCGGATCATTGCATTTGCCTGTCATTTCATCGGCAATGTCATTGATGGCCTGCTGCGCGTCTTCTTCACTATCAAAGGTGGTTTGGCTGGTGAGTATATCGCCGAGCCTGATGATAAAATGGATGCCAGTATCTTCGATGGTATAAGATGCCGGATCGGCGCCGGTTTCAATTACTTTTTTAGCCGCCTCTTCGGCATCGCTTTTCTTTTCATATTCCTGCGATACCAGCTTCACACCGTTCAGCGAAGTGATAGTGAAGGAATGAAAGCACTGCAGTTTTTCTTCACCCTCTACTTCCACTTTTTTTTCATTGCAAATGATTTCAATATTTTTAATACAATACAGAAAACGCCGCGTGTATTTTTCAATGCCGGTTAATAAGCTGATGCGTTTTTCGAGGCCAGAGACATTATTTGTATCCCAGAGACGGGCAGTATCAACAGTGAAATCATCATTTTGCGGAAAATAATTAAATGCCCTGCCGCGATTGCTGCTGATATCAACATAGTCATTCAGCGTGCGGATTTTGGCTTTGGTTATTTCAGTAAAATCTATTTTCTCTTCGGTTCTTTCCTCATAGTTGATCTTGTACATCAGCAGTGCATAATCATTAAATGATTCTGCAAAACGCGCCAGCAGGTGATCGAGAAAGCGGCTGCGCCTGTCTTCAAACACATCTTTAGGTTCGTACAATTGCTGCCAGCGGTTTTTGGGTTGCTTCATGCTGTCGGCAGTGGCAATCGCCTCTTCAATCAACACTGTGCTGCCGTCTTTGGCATATACTTCACCCATATCTTTAATATCGCTCAGGAATTGCGCGAAATAGGTATGCTTGATGAAATCGGTAGAAAGTAAACGATGCGCGTTAGTAAGTTGAGATAAGAAGTCGGCCAGCAATTGCTCAAAAAACATGAGATAAGCCTTCAGTTGCCGTTGCTGTGCTCTGCGTTGTGGCGAAGCATGCGCGGGCAGACCAGCAGGACCGATGCCATAGGTAAGCGGAAAATCGTACTGCACCGGGTAATAACTTTCTGTATCGCGACTGGCACTGAGCGGCACGGGCAGATCATCCTGCAGGTTGCTGAGTTTATGGCGGCTGCGTTGTGCGTGCAGCAATGACACGGTATCATACACTTCACTGTAGCGTGCCAGGAAGGGAAACTGATCTTTGAATAATAAGATCTTCGACTTGTCGGTTGCCAGTATGGGTTTATGATAAGGTGAAATATGCATGCACCATTTTTGCCCTACAAAGCCCGGCACGGGCTTGCCGTCATCGCCGTATTTCGTCATCACGAAATTGCGGATTGACAATACGCCCTCAATATCCATCAGCAGGTTGATGATGTCGGAGGTATAGATGACGGAGCGGAGGCTCGTCTTTTCTAACTGCTCCGTGTCAATAAACCCATGCTCCAGCACCACGCCTTCGAAAATTTCATCTACCGGAATTTTTTTGTCCAGCAATTCCTTGAGCGAGTAAAAATCAACGGAAGGGTTGAGATAGTTTTCGATGGCATAAAATATTTCCGCCTGCACTTTCTCTATATCAGCCGAAGGCTTTACATCCACGTCAAAGCAAAAAGCAATTTCCTCGGTATCAACTGTAGTCACATAAGGGAAATCTTCGCAGAGATTGCGGTGTTCGTGTAGTCTTTTGACTGCTTCCCGGACGATATCTCTTGCCTTCTTTATTTTATCAAAATAAGTTTTAAAGATTTTGGCCACAAACGCGGCATCTGTCATTGCCTCTACGTCAGTGGTGGTTACTTTACCTGAAGCCGGTTTCTTGGAGAGGATGATGTCAAAGCTCTTCGAGCTGCCATCAGTTAGAGTGACAGTGATGGTCCAGCGTTCGGTGCCGGTTACGGAAATTGAGTCAATATTATTGACGTCGCTGGCGAGTTCGGCAAATTCAAAGTCAGCATTCTTCCAGGCATCCAGTTGAACCGCAAACCAGAAATCGGCTTTGAAAAATTTACCGGCGAGCTCGGGATTTTCTACAATGATATCGCCGGTGTTCAGATCGCCGTACGAAATATCATTGTCCAGGTCGAGCAATACGAGATACAGGCCGGAGAGGAAAAGCGGCTTATCGGTGGGCTCATATTGGAGAATATCTTTTTCGCAGTTGGCATAGATGGGCACTTCATTGATCGGCACTTCGCGACCCGCTTCGTCTTTTTGACTTGTTTCGGCAAAAAGAAATGCATTGTGCACGCCGGGGATATCAATCAGCAGCTTGCGGTAGTCATTAATGGTAAGCGGGTTGTTGGTGAGAATATTTTTTGCAGTAAATAAAACCTGGTTATCCACCAGTTTCCCCTCGGCTGTTGTAAGCAAATCTTTCATGTCGAAGCCGGTGCGGTAGCCGAGCTCTGTCAGTGCATAACAAAGCGCTTCCAGAATGGTGATGCCGGGGTCATGGGCATTGTAGTCGGTCCAGTTGGCGTGCGCCAGTTGTTCAATATGCCGGAGACCTTCTTGTCGCAGCCATTCATAATCCTGCGCGGGAGGCAACTGCCTGTATTTCGATATAGTAGTTTGTTCGTTCATTAGCAGGTACAGCTTGCGGGTGATTGAATAAGGTGCCTGGTATTGGTGTCTTCATCGTAGTACGAAACCAGTATGGAGCGCGCGGTGCTGGCAACGGCTTCATCCACATCCAGCAGCACTTTCGTACCGGCAGTATTGCGGTTGATGATATGATTCATCTTAAAGCAGGTGACGAAGTCTACGTAAGGCCGCTCTTCCACGAAATTCAAGATCGCACTCTTGTATATTTTTCCGCCAAAACTTATTTCCTGTTGATTATTGAATGCCCATGGACAAAGGAATTGTTCGATTTCGGTGTTCAGGAGTTGCAGGTAAAATGATTCGCTGAGATTATCGTGAAACTTCACTTTGAAATCGAGTTGTATCTCCTCAAACTGCGGATTCTTTACGTGCAGTCTTACAAAAGGTGAAACGATGGTTTTTAAATAATCATAAATATTTGTCAGCAATCCCAGCGAGGTATAGGGCCGCAGGGGATTAATAGTGGTAGCGTTGTTCAGTTTCGGAATAGTGATGACGGTGACATGACCGGGATAATTTTCACAAAAGACTTCTTCATTGCCTTTCGGGTAAAATCCTGCATGGTTGATGCATTTTACCTTAAATAGTTCCGGGAACTTTTCCAGTGCGATATGTTCATAGTCCCAGATGCTGATGGCACGTTGCTTATGCCGCAGCCGCTCGCTTACGCGTATATAAAAATGATCGTCTGTTTCGCGGGTGCGGCCATTAAAGGAATCGAAGGGTTGCTCGATCTTCTTGATTGCGCCGTCGCTGATCACGGGTTTTGAAATGGTATTGGCGGGAAGCAATTGCCGGTATTCAATTTGCTTTTCTTCATGCTGCACCAGCTGTACGCGCGCTGCCTGCGCCCGGATCTGAATCATTTTACACACGGCATCGGTATAAGGACGCACGCTCACTTTTATCCAATGAAAACCCGGGTTGAGTAGCGTGCCATTGTTGATGGCATCTGCCGGCAAGGTAAAAGTGACAATACCCGACTGCGTGAAGTTCTTTGTACGATCAACCAGTGTTTCTTCTTTAAGGCGCTTCCAGTTGTTGTTGGTGGAAAGATAGAACCACCGGAGGTCGGCGATATTACGAAGTGGATTCGAACTTCCTTCCGCCACCTGGAACAGAATATTGAGCACCTGTTTGGGTTCGGCATTTTCAACGCCTATGAATAGTTCGCCTTCGTTGCGTACATCGCGCAACAAACTTACCGCGGTGATATTTTCTGCTTCGCCGCTGGTATCGGTGAGCGAGTTATTCACCGGCGAAAAGCCAAATGGTGCCAGGTGTAGTAACTGGTGGTTGCCGTTGGCAGCTATCGTATTTAGCGGGATATCGATGGCAGCCTTATAATTTAATGAAAGAGTTTCCAATACCACCTCGTTTGGCGTGGGTGTGGCAGCCACTTTTATATTGAATGAGCCGCTGCCGTCGGGCACGATGGAGGTGCCATTGCTCAGCGCTGTGCTGACCCGAATGAGATGATTGCTGAGCGAGTATTGCGATTCAACTAACTGCAGGCGCAAAAAGCCTTCCACAGTGGTGGGCAACAATTGCTCATTTTTACCAAAATCAATGGCAGTGGGCGTAAATGTATTTCCTCCTGAAAAATTAATAGTCTTCTTCGTCGACGTACTCGACATGCTGAGGTTGTGCCAGGCCGATTGCCTCAGGTATTTTGCAGTACCGCTGACAGATGGCCCGCTCGCCGGTGTTTTCCAACTGGTGTTTATTTCAAGAACCGTCAGATTTTTTTGAAATACTTCTTTGCTGCCGATATAAAAACCCGCCCCGTTCTCCGGAAAATCACCGAATGGCTTGAACGGACGCGATGCATCAATGGAACCATTATCATTGCTCAGCATCAGGTCTTTTACGCCGGACACATCTACTGATACGGATAGTTTTGAGACCGCAGCCCGGCATAGCAAAGTATAAGGTATGCCGTTAGCAATATCCTGGTTGAGGTATAACTTCAATACCGGCATGCTTATGCCCAATCCCGATGCATGAATACTTTCATCGTAGGCCACCAATGCCGGATCATCGGGAGAAAGGGTTATAGAAAAAGTCAGTTGGTTGGTGGCCGGGTTGGTTGTTACCGAAGGGTTGGGTGCATCAATCCATTTCTTCGCGCCGGTATATTGGGCGGTAAAGCAATTGAGATTGCAAAATACGAGCGCGGGGATTGGGCTGGCAAAACTGGCCGTGATGGTGATGGTGCGGCGGCCTTCGTTCATGAACAAAACGTTCGAGACGATGGCAAAACCCGCCTGCGCGTTCTTTATCTTTTTAACATCGCCAAACGTAAACCAGCTCTTATCTGCGGAAGATAGTTGAGCTCCCTGCCCATCGTCAGAGTTGGCGATGGGAGACGCTTTCAGCAGATCTTTCGCGCCGTGTATGATTTGAGTGGAGTATAATTTTGAAACAACAGCTTTATTCAGAACAATATCTTCCAGCAGCGTGTAGCTGATCTCTTTTCCTGTAACATCTTTACCACCTTTGAATAAGGTATTTTTTGTTAAACGATGTTCCTTCACCGGCTTCTGCAATTCGAACAACAAATGCGCTTCGTCTGCAATGGGAGCCTTATTGGTAAGCCGCAGCACTTCTTTATAGTAAAAATCAAGATGATTTTTGGTGTAGGCGTTCAGCGCTTCCTGCTCCTGCGCAAACAATTTCACAAAAGCTAAGAACAATGCGTAGTGCGGCGAGTGCTTCGGGAAGTTTTCCAGCGTATCAACGAACAGGGTGTTTGCCCGGCTTACGATAGTGGCTATTCCAGTCAACAAACTATCAATTTGTGCGGCAAATAAGTTGTGATTGGTGACGTAAACCACTTTGTCCTTTACAGTGCCTGTGGAAGGAAGCGTAATGGCTATATCTGCTGCCGCGTCGTGCCAGGGCGTGGAAAGATCGGCTCTTGTAAAATTCTCGTTTGAAATTACATCAATGGGCGAGTCATTATCGGGTTCATTAGCGGTATAATCGAGTAATCCTTCTGACTTAAACTGTTCGAACCAATTTTCGAGATTGGCCAGCGGGTACTGCAGCTTGCTGCTGATCAGGTCATTGAAAATAGCTTTATATTCAAATTCTGCCGGCAGCAATTTAAATTGCTCATCGATCAGCGTCACCAGCGAAAACATTACGTCAAACAAAAATCTCAGGTTTTCCCGGGCAGTCGGATCGTCGCCCGCCATTCTTATCCGCTTAAACAGTCTTTTCTTATAGTCGGATATTTCTCTTGTGTCGATGCGGGCCAGCGTAGCCAGGGTCACGCTCACATCCATGCGCATCAGCGCCTGCCAGTTGCCATCAACTATATTATTGTTGTTGTAATAGTTGAGACAGGTGGCATATCTTTTCGCAAACAGGATGATATCCGCGGCATCACGCTCGTCAACTTTAGCATAGTCGACGGATAAGGCGGCGAGGACCCTGTTCAGAAGACTGGTGCCTTCTCGTATAAGCGGATTTTTGTCTGCGCAAGGCATAAGGTCTGGCTATAAATTGGTTTCAGTTTTGTAAAAAGGGAACACGAAATTGAATCGCGAGTTCGTGGCCCGTACCGTATAATCAAGGGATACGAGAATTTTTCCATCCAGTTCACCGGTATCATCCAGCTCAATTTTATTTACCTCAATGCGTGGTTCGTAATACAAAATGGCCGTTGACACCAGGTCTTTGATATATGTTTTGAAGGTAGTCGTAAGAGGCTCATAGACCATTTCATCCAAATTGCATCCATAATCGGGACGCATCACTCTTTCGCCCTGGCGCGTGGTGAGGAGAATTTCAAGACTGCTTTGGATATCGTCTTCATTCTCCAGCATACTCACTGTGCCGAGCTCTTTGTTGAATGCGGGAGGAAATCCCCAGCCTCTGCCTAAAAATGATTTATTGGTACTCATAACTTATCCGCCTATGATTACTGTTGGATATCCCGAGACGATCAAGCCGCCGTGCGCCGTAGAATCGCCCATGCGTGCTGCAGGCATACCGCCGATCAGTACGGTAGCCGATCCTTTGATAATGCTGTCGGGCGGACCGGTGCAAAAGCACATATCGCCTACTCGCGCCGCGGGCAGTCCGCCAATCAACACGGTGGGCTCTCCGGGGGGTAACACGGGTCCGCCCACATGGGGCACCGTTCCCGACACCATCGGGCACACATGCATATCACTCATTCTTGCTGCTAAGGACATGGTTAATAGTTTAATTGATTTTTACCAGCGATCCTTTTATCTCCGTAATACCACTGCTGCTGATGCTGGCGCTGCCGCTTCCTTCCACGCTCATGCTGGCATCGGCTTTTAGCGAAATCTGCGGAGCAGAGATGGAAAGGCTGGTGCCTGCTTTTATGGTCATTTCCGTGGCTGATTCAATCGTCACGCCACTCTGATCCATTACTATCTTGTTGCTGTTACCGTCTTTGATGGTAATGGTGCCGGCATCATCATCCATTTCAATTACGCGCGAGCCGGGCGTTTCAATGATCACCGATTTTTTGTCATCGTTGAAAATGAGTTTTATCTGCGAGCGCGATACATAGCCTTTCTCGCGGTTTGCATTCTCCGGCTCTAACGGTGCCGGTTTGGCGCTGCTGTGGAGCATGCCGAGTATGACAGGGTGACTCGGATCGTCATTCATAAAACCAACCACCACTTCATCGTCGATTTCGGGACGAAAGAAAGTGCCGCGGTTATTGCCCGCGTCGAGCGTAGCAATGCGCGCCCAGACGCCATCGTCCTGGTCGTTTACCATCGGAAGACGAACCCTCACACGGTATTGACCGTTGCTATCTTCCAGGTCGGTCACGATGCCTATCTGCAGTCCCTGCATAGTGGAGGTTTGTGCAGTAACGGCCGCGCCCTGGTGCGGGCTGGTTTGCTCGGCAAAGAATTGTTCGTTCCATCCCAGCGTGGCTTCCGTAATCCAGTCGCCCTCGGCATATTCGTGTTGAATGGCCGAGACAAATGCTTTACCGTTGAAATTTTTGCCCGCACCTTTTATCGTCACAAAATCGCCGGGCATGGCATTGGTAACTCCCTGGTATTTTACCCGCGCTTTTATTTTTGAAAGATCCTGTCGCAGTTTCTTCGCATTGGCAATTGCCTGCGCATCGTGCTGGCTCAGCATTGCCGGCGTGCGCATCTCCAGTGGTTTGCCGGTGATGGCGGCCAGGTTTTCTCTTGTTATCTCACCTGGTTCGGGCGCGCCGCTGTCTTCACTTTCAGTAGTCACCACTTGCTGGTTAGCAAAATCCCAGCTGAGTGTTTTCACCGAAGACGTTTGCGTGCGTGCATCCATATCGGCATTAAATTCCAGTATGTTTGCGCCATAAATTAGTTCCAGTATTGGTTCGTCCTGCATATTGGGTTTCTTTACCGCGAGCTGACCATTGCTGATCACGCAGATCATGGCATTGGTATCAATGCGGCTGATCATATAGTCCCAATCGCTCACGTTGGCCTGCACCAGCTGTTCGTGTTTAGCGGAGAGCGTTTCTACATTCACCTCGTTTACCTGGTTTTCATCGAGTATGCGGGTAATGATATCGCTGTCGGTAACGTCGTTAAAATGACGGTTCCCCCTGTTCACCGTCATTTTAACCGTTTCATCCTTACATTCCACCTGCATTTCTGCGCAGGTTTCATTCACTTTATGCGTGTTGGTGATGATGATGCCTTTGAAAATGGTTTTGTTTTCGTTGTGATAGCCTAACTGTATCTCTATCTTCTTGCCGGGTAAAAAATCTCCCTTATCACTGATCTCAAATTTTTCTTCGTTGGGCTCGCCATCTACAATGGTGAGGGTAGCAGTGGGTATTTTATTGATTTCAGTAGTTACGGTAATATTGGTGATATGATAGGTTTTGGGAATCTCCTGCCCATCTACCAGCACCTTGTGCGTTACCAGGTCGGGGTTTTGAACAGTGGGTATTATCCTTGTAGCTACATCCATATCTTAATTCGATTCTGCGGTAGGGGGAAATAATATTTTGGTGCCCGGCGCAATATTCCTGAAGCCATCCAGCCGGTTGTGCATGGCCACGTCTATGTAGTACTTATTGTCATTATAGATTTTCTTTGTCATCAGCGGCAGCCGGTCGTTGGCATTCACTTTACGTTCATGAGAAATGTCGGGGCTCATGGGGTTTTCGAGTGCCACGCGCAGGTTTTCTTCCACTGTACCTTTGAAAGCGCATTTGGCGATGGCGCGTACGGGCGAACCATCGGGCCTGAACACTTTAAACTCGATATCCATGCTGGTGAGCACACCTTTAAAGAGCAGCGTGCCCCAGTGAATTTTAAGGTAATAGGGACGGTGAATATTTCCCTGGTATTTTAAAATGCGGTTGCGGAACGTATCGAGTTGCTCCGCAACGGGCACTGGTGAACTGTCCACCACTCCCGTGCCGTCGAAGAGAAAATCGAAATTGAATTCCTGCGGCGGCATCTTGTTAAACTTCAGGCACACTCCCGAAGTGCCGGGTGCCTGGTTTTCGCAGAACTCGATCTTATACCTGTAGGTATAAGTCTCGGGATTCATGAGCGTATAGAATGGCTCGCCGGCCGTGGATGTATATTCCGGGTCGCTGTAGGGAACGATGTACAACTTTTCGAGTTTTGCAAGTTCTAGTGCCATCAGCGTTCATTTTTTTGTCGAAGCAACCGCATCACTTTGTTTGTTACTTCGCGTGTGATCTCTTTTTTCAGTTTGCTGACCTCCTGTGGTGGCAGAGTGGCATTGGCCGGTTGATTATTTCCCCCTACCACAGCTTTTATGTGCAGTTCTTTTATTTCAATGGGCATATTCTTTAGTTGATGATGTTGAAATAGCGATAGCTCAGCGTGATCGATTCCACCACTATGGCATTTTGTTCTGCGTTGAAACTTGACACTGTCCATTTTTTCGGGATAGCATTTACCACATACCACGACATGATGGGCTCGTGTTGCTCATTGAGCAGGGAAATAGTGAGGTTGGCCGGGGCAAACTGGAAATTTTCCAAAGCTTCGCGGCACCAAACAATCAACGGCGATTGTATGAAGAGACCGCGTTTTAAAGTAATGTCTGCGTAACGCGTGCGTTTGGGCAACTGGTAAGTAAAACGGTTTTCACCGCCTTCATTGAAACTTTCCATTTCCATTTCTGCCTCCAGGCCACTCACTTCCTGGAAACGCGTGTCGCCCACAACCTGCCTGGGCAGTTCGAACCTTACCAGGAAATGAAACCCCACTGGTGGATAGACGGCCATCACGGTTCGTTTTGAATGGTTAAACCTTCGTGCGCTATTTCGAGCGACTCGATGGCTACTTCATTGCCATCAGATTTGAGATCGGTGGAAGTGATCTTGACCGGGAAGGCGTTTTTTATTTTCCATACCACTACCGGTTCATGGTTTTCATTCAACAAGGATATTACGAGATCTCTTCTTTCCACCGTGTTTAGTGCAATGGTGTTATACCATTTATAAAAATCATTATCGCCCTTGAAGGTGCCGCGCTTCAGGTTGATGTTGGAGAACTTCTGCATGCCCGGCATTTTTATTTTATGATACTCAGGGCTGGACCCTTCGCGGTATTCGATCACGTCGGTGCTGATGTCTAAGCCCGACACTTCTGTGAAACCAATTTTCGCGCCGCCCCATTCCACCTGGAAATGAAATTTGGGAAGTGGATATTGTGCCATGTTGATCTGGTTTTTATGTTGAAGAGATTATGATTCCTGCAGCTTGTGCATGAAGCGGAGTATGATGAATTCCGCAGGACGAACGGCAGCCATACCGATCTCAACAATCAGTTTGCCATCCAGTATATCCTGCGCTGTCATAGTTTGTCCCAGGCCGCATTTCACAAAGAAGGCGTGCTCGGGTTTGGCGCCTGCCAGCGCACCTTCGCGCCATAATAGGGTGAGGTAATTTTCAATCATTGCCCTCACCTTGGTCCAGGTATTGGCATCGTTGGGTTCGAAAACAAATTTTTCGGTGGCTTTCTTCGCTGATTCTTCTACCATGATGAAGAAGCGGCGCACTGATACATATTTCCATTCGCTGCTGTTGCCGTCGAGCGTGCGCGCGCCCCAGACAAGTATGCCTTTGCCATGAAATGGACGTATGGCATTCACCGACTTGCCTGCACCCGGATCAATATTCATGGAAGCCTGCTCTGCATCAGTCACAAAATCCGTGACATCGTACACGCCTGCTACTGCCACGTTGGCGGGAGCTTTCCACACACCGCGGTCTGCATCGGTTTTTGCAATTATACCTGCTATGGCTGGCGATGGAGGTAATGTGGGACTCAGCATTTTTTTGATAGCCTCTTTGGCGGCATAGTAGGCGGGACTATCGTCGGTTTGTAAACTTTCCAGGGTGGGAGTAGTAACCGAACCGCCTTTGTCAAGATTTACTGTAAGAGTTGCCTCGTCGTACGGAAAATCATAATTGGTTTTCAGGTTGGGATAATAGGCAGCAGCATAACTGAGATTTTCTGTGAGTCCTGGAGTATTCCGGAAATTATTGATGTTGGAAGTGGTGTTTCCACTGTGATCATGCAGGTCTATCAGCGTAAACCTGTCCTGGAGATTAGCACACTGATCAATGGCTTTTTGCATCAGGCTGTAATAAGTATTGGCCGAACCCAGCTTTGTGCCTTCTGGTACGACAATGAGTGTAGGTTCATCGTATGCTTCCAATGCCTCGATGCCTGCTTCCAGGTCGGTATCAGATACAGATCCTGAAGTAGTGCCTACTGAAACAATATAACACGGCCCGCCACCATTGTCGAAATAAAGCCGCAGTGCATAGTACATGTTGTTCGGACTGGGCGTTGCAATACTGGCAGTGGCAGTGGGAATAGGACTTTCATCATTATAGGTGACGTTCACCGTTATGTCTTCCTTTTCGGGCTCGCCGAATCTTTGTTCATACTCTTTAAAGTTGAATATTTTAACCGGCGTATTGGCGGCGAGGTCATTGCCGTTTTCGTCTTTCGCTATTTGTGTATATCCGATAAATGCGGGGATGGCCGTAGAAACCTGGGCAATAGTAGGAGGTAAGGTAGAGACTTCTCTGACATATACACCCGGGGTCGCGATCGAGGACTCGTTCATGGTAGTTATATTTTAATTGAACAATTTTTTATGGCCTGCTGGCAAACTGAATCGTAAACACAGGTGCGGGATTAAATATCTGATCGTTGGTATCGAACAGGCGATAGCTGTTGTTGGTAGTGCCGTTTTTATATAGGTCAATGACGGCAAAACAGGCGATGTCATTTTTCACCGTCGCCCTGTCTTGCAAATCTGCATTGTTTACCACGGGCGCGGTTGGTAGTAATTTCCAATAGTCGGTATCGGAAAGCGGGATATTGTCTGCGCCGGCTGACGACATAATAGCGCCATACAGCTGGCTGCCGCTCTGCACTACAGAGCCTACGGGATAATCGGTGGCCGGACTATAATTTTCAAACGGCGATGTAAGCATTAACTGTCCACCACTTTGATTATTTACTTTGTTGGTAAACAGGTAAACCTGTTTGCTTCCCGTAGGCACCACAAAAGTTTTATCAGCAAGATCGCTGCTGCTAAATACCAGGAAGCGAATGGTCAGATCGCTGCCCACCGTCACAAAGGGTATTTTGGGTTCATCATCGGGTGGATTGAAGGGAATGCATTGCATAAAACAAACCAGGGAACTCCCGAAAAAGCGGTACCGGATTTTGTGGCCGGTGAACAATTGCTGCGTGTCTTCATCGGGAACGATTCTGATTCCTTTTGACAGAAAATTTTCCGTGGTTGTTTCAAACCACGCATGCTTAAATTGTATGGTAAATAATTCGCGCCAGGTCGTACTTACCTTTTCACCGGTTTGCTGTATTGTGAATACGGCCATACAATTGTTTTAAAAATTCAATTCAACCTCTTTCACCAGCGGACCGCTGACATCGGGTATGTCATCGATGGTTACCATACGCACGCGGTAGGCTACAGACGGAAAATATCGGCCTCCCAACACCGACCATATTTCGTGCAGCTGTTGCAGGTTAAGGCTCACCATATCGAGTATCAGCTTTTCAATGCCTGCATTGAGGCCAGGTGTATTGATATGGTCGAAGACATATTTTTTCTGAAACACACCCATCACATTTTGCAGATCCTGCAGCGACTGACCATAAGCTCCCGCCGTGCGTCTCACAGAGGTAAATAATAGTGTGAGATAAAGATGCACAGCGGGATTTTTCATGATGATGCCACCGTCTTGTTTCCTGATGAAATTGCTGGGATCGCGTGATATACGGTTCTCTTCTATATTAATTAATGAAATAATTACATCGGCATTTATATCGTTACCGGCGTTATCGTTAATGATTTCGCTGATATTGCCCAGGGCAGCATTAACGCCATTAGTCACCAATTCCTTGCGAATAATATCTACAGCCGGATAAATCATGAATGATTATTTCGGTGAAATAATAGGACCAACCTTAGTAATTATACAGAAGGATTACAGGGGCTACAAAAATCAAAGCGAACGTGAAGCAGTGTGATTGTTCGATAAAAGTACTTTTCATTTTCTTACTCCACAATACCACAAAAGTGGTAAAAAGCAATACCCTGGTGAAGCGAAGATATATGCTGCGTAACAACACAAGATACCCCAAATGTGGTATATTTTAAATTCGATAAGTTGGTATAAGACCAATCGCTGCACAAAAAAGCCGCAGGCAAACAACCTGCGGCGAACTCACCCTTATGTGTACGACCAACTACTTCAATGTAATGATCACCTCCGCCATGCCCGTCGGCATTCGGTCGCAACTACCATGCGTTACCAGCGACAGGGCACCCACAGTCCAGCCGGCGACATATTCTACATTGAACACGCCATCTGACGGCGGTACTACATAATGAGGTAAAGTGGGTCCAGGACCGGAGGCATTCCAGCTATAGGTAGACGGACGGCTTACATTGTAAAACCGCACGCTGTACGATTGGGCGTCTTTTTCCGCCGAAACGGAAGCGTAGCTGATGCGCATACAGGTGATGGAGGGCGCGGGGCCATAGATGCTGTCGCCATGTGCGCAGACAATGGGCACGTGGACAATCTTTTTCTTTTCATCGTTATTAATGAAAATTTTACCCGTCACAATATCAACCAACCGGTACTGCATCCCGGGCTGATTTTTCTGTTTGGCAAAAATGCGCGCGGTAATAGTTTCAGTGCCGTTCTTCACCTGGTCATTGTTGCATTCGTACACGAGCGAATTTTCGTCGTACATAGTAATGGTTTTGGCATTGGCGGTAAAACCGGCAGTCAATCCGCCATACGCACCGGTGGTTTCCCAAACCACTTTGAAATCAACATCGTCGTTGGGCACAATCTGCTGACCATTGCTCACGGCCAGTAATCTTAGTTGCACCCGGTTCGTCTGCCCTTCCCGGCCTGAAATGGTCACGCCATCGGGTTGCAGCTGGTAACGCGTTTTCTTTACGTTGATTTTTACGGTATCACTGCCTATTTCACTACCATTGAGCGTTGCTACAACATACACGGCTGCCCAGTTATCGCCATCCGTAAGACCTGGATCATTCCTGGAGGTAAATGATACTTTCTTTGAAGGCGATTGAAAACTGGTACCCGAATTCCCCAGCCCGTCGGCAATGGTTCCGAAACTGGTGAGCACATTCCATTGGTACATCACTTTGCCGATGTCGGCATCGGAAAGGTTTTGCACTTTCGCTTCAATTTCCTGCTTGTTGGCCGGTGAATAAATGGATACGACTGATTCGTTGGGAGTAAGGGTAACTTTGCCGGCGCGTATGGTGAAGTCCCATTCTTCCAGTCCGCGTGAAGAATACGCGTCTGCCACCAACCTCACAAAATCTCCGCCGAGTAATGCCAGGTCAATTGCCTGGAGAATAAAAGCCCCCTTTTGCACCTGCTTTTCAAAGCTGACCGGAATATCTTTTGGGTCAAAGCCGGCCTTTGCAATGGCCACCAGCAAATCGTAGCCATGTTCGGAGCATAGTGCATTGATCAAACCCAGGAATGCTTTTTTGAACTCTCCCCACATCAGCAATTCAAAAAATCCGGGCATCACTTTGGGAATATCGACAATCAAGGCATTGATGAAATCGTCGTCCTGGTGATCGGTTCTTGATGCTCCCATAGCGGCACCAATAACCGAACATCCCGCTTCAAAAGCTGACCATCCATATATTTCGAACAATTCTGTGGTTTCTGTTACGGTTAACATGCCGGGATCCACGCTACCCAAACCAACTACGCGGGCGCGGAAATATCCTTCAGACTCGTTATCCTTCAATTCAAAAACAAATGGGCCGGTTGTTACCGCAAACGATTGAGTGCCCTTGTCTGTAATTTGTTTCCATACTTCTCCCGATACGGAAGTAACGCCTGAAACGGGATCTAACTTTTTCACGGTTTCGAACTTCGAGTTATCGTTTACAGACGCGATCAGCGATACGTAATTATTATTACCTGTCTCTTTGTAGCCCATCTTATAAAAAAATGCAGACGACCTTCTACGGTAACTGTTGGTAAAAGAAATGCCCAGGTTTTCAGCACTCAGTCGTAGCCCGCTGCGTACGTCATTGGAGTTTACATTCACACTGCCCACGCGATTGCCAGCTGTTGAAGGCACTTGATTTTTTTCTTCCAGCCATGCGTGCAGTTTTTCGCGATAGCTTCCGCTGCTGAAAGCGAGCGGATCAGCCTTCCAGGCCTGGGTGAAATCATTTATCCAATCGGCCAGCCCCGGCACTTCATGCACGCGATTCACAAACACATGCGCCAGGGTATCTTCCATAAACGGAACACCAATAGCAAGATAGAGAAGCACTTTTGCCGTTGACTCTACTGAGATGGTAGTAGTGCTATCGGTAATGAAGCCCGCCAGCACCGGTTTCTGATCGGCATTCAACAGGTAAGCAATGCTGATGTTTTGTTTGGGCTTAATCACCTTCGTCTTGCCGCTCTGGCCTACAGGCAGACTATGAGCACGATGGAAAATTTCGTGATTATTCAAATGATAGTTGCTGCCGGCAGGAAGCACCACCTGCGCATCTGCCAGCTCCTGGTCGGTCGGAAATTCCAGGCCTTCGTCGGTGTTGAAATCTTTTTTACAGGATAATCCAAACAATACCAGTGCTATCAGCAGTGCAGCCTGGTTCACAATTTTTCCCATGTGCATAGTTTAGGGTGAAAAGAGAGTTGTTATCGTATAGGTATCGTACGGATACAGGAAAGGTCATCAGTATTTGATGACCTTTTTTTAGCTCGGGCGATATATACCCGGAATCAGCTTTGTGGCACCTCGCCAACGGAATTTATTTGTATATTTTGGCATTTTTATACAATGCCATCCGCAACCGGAAACATAAACGACGATCTGGAAGAATTCGTTGGCGCTATCAGGGCAAATGAGGAGAAAGTGTTGAAGCAGTTTTACCAACAAAACTATCCCATGGTGGAGAAATTTGTGCTGGATAATAGCGGTACTATCGACGAAGCGCGTGATATATACCAGGAGGCATTTATAGCGGTATGGCGGAATATTCAGCTCGGTCGGTTTCAATTGCGTGCCGATAGCTCACCACAAGCCTATCTCTTCAAGGTTGCCAAATACAAGTGGCTGGATCACCTGCGTGCCACAAAGCGAAACAACCTGGTGCCTTTGTCGGGCGATGAAGAAATTGAAGAATTGCCGGCGGAGAAACACGGTCGCATCGAAGCTATCAAATCTTCATTTAGTCAATTAGGTGAGTCATGCCGGGAGTTATTAGAAAGATTTTATTATTTAAAACAATCCATGCGCACCATTGCAGCCGCCAAAAAATGGACCGAGGCAACGGCAAAGAACAATAAGTACAGGTGCCTGCAACATCTGCGTGATATCTTAAAAAATAAAAAGCCAAACCATTGAATAATCACGATCATATCCCCGCCGATATAGAGCAGGTGGAGCGTTTTCTCCGCAAGGAAATGCCGCCTGAAGAACGGGAGGCATTTTTGGACCGTCTGGCTACCGATGGCGAGTTACAGCAAGTTGTGGAGGAAATGCAGTTGTTATCCATCGGCATACAGGAAGCCGCGCTTCAGAGAAATCTGGATCAGTTTCATAAGGAAATGCCCGCGCTTCGCCCTGCGAAAAGAAATGTTTTTTCAACACGCCGGGTCGCTGCGGCCGCAGTCATCATTGTTGCATCGGCCCTGGCGTTTTGGTTATTATTAAATGGAGGCCGTGAAGAGAAATTATTTACTTCCTATTATCAGCCCGACCCGGGTTTGCCCACTTTAATGAGCAGTGCAGATAATTATGAATTTTACCAGGCGATGGTAGACTACAAATCCGGCGAGTACGAAAAGGCCATTGCGGCATGGGATGCATTGCTGCAGCAACAACCCGCTAATGACACACTCAGTTATTATCTCGGTTCTGCCTGGCTGGCCAACAAGCAACCTGCAAAGGCTATTACCTACCTGGAAAAAGTAGCTGCTAACACCAATAGCTCGTTTGTTCAAGATGCCGGCTGGTACCTGGCTTTGGCATGGTTGCAGCAAGGCGATAAGGAAAAAGCAAAAGCAGCTTTGGAAAAAACGCAGCATAGACGCAGGGAGGAGTTGCTGCAGGAATTGAGAAGATAAATGCAGCCGGGATTGCGCGATGGTGCCATAGCAAAATAGCGTCCTTTGCTGTCNTGAAACACTTTTCTGCAACCGTGACCTGCAAACACGCTCAGGTGCATTTTGCAGGAGTCATGAATTGATTCTCTGCTTAACGCACCAGCTTATTAACGGCATGCGGTTGCTACAAATAATTGTCCTTTTTTTGCATGAATTATCGGATTTTTTCCGATGTTTTGCAGTTAAAAGGACATTTTTTGTTTCGTGAAACCCTGATTCATTATATTCGGCTATGAGAAAATTAACCATTACTACAGCTTTAATTGTCCTGGCAATTCATGGAGCTACTGCTCAGTTCCGCCAGGGAGGAGGGCCTTCGTCACAGCCCAAAGACCCCATTGTAGAAGCAATCATCCAGGAGGAAACAAACAATTCGCAATTAGAAAAACTGGCGCACCAGCTGCTCGACAGTATTGGTCCCAGGCTGGTGGGCACACCGCAGATGGAATGGGCCCGCGACTGGGCTATCAACAAATACAAGAGCTGGGGCATCCATGCCGAGGCGCAGAACTATGGCACCTGGCGCGGATGGGAGCGCGGCATCACGCACGTAGATATGGTATCGCCGCGCGTGCGCACACTGGAAGCTACACAGCTGGCCTGGTGCCCGTCGATGAGTAAGCCAGTAACTGCGGGTCTCGTTATTCTCCCCGACTTGGCCGACTCAGCAGCCTATGCTGCCTGGATGCCGTCGGTAAAAGGAAAATTCGTGATGATCTCGATGATGCAACCCACCGGCCGCCCCGACGATAACTGGGCGCAGTATGGCACCAAAGAATCTATCGAGAAAATGAGAGAGCAGCGTGCAAAAGCTACGCAGAACTGGAACGAGCGCATTCGCAAGACAGGCTATAATGCACGCACACTGGCGCAGGCACTGGAAAAAGCAGGCGCTGTGGGTATCATCAGTAACAACTGGTCTGCCGGTTTTGGCGTAGATAAAATATTTGGCGCCAACACCAGGAAGATACCACATGTTGATGTCATGCTCGAAGACTATGGCATGTTGTATCGCCTCGTAGAAAACGGCGCCGATCCTAAGATCACGGTATTCACCCAATCAAAGGAGCGTGGCGAAGTACCCACTTTCAACGTGATTGCGGGCATCAAAGGCACTGAAAAACCTGATGAGTATGTAATGCTCAGCGCGCACTTCGACAGCTGGGATGGGGGCACCGGTGCTACCGACAACGGCTCCGGCACACTAATGATGATGGAGGCCATGCGCATTTTGAAAAAAGTTTATCCCAACCCCAAACGCACCATTTTGGTTGGCCACTGGGGCAGCGAAGAGCAGGGACTGAATGGTTCCCGCGCATTTGTAGAAGATCATCCTGATACGGTGAGCAAACTGCAGGCGCTTTTCAACCAGGACAATGGTACCGGGCGTATCGTGAGTTTGTCAGGACAAGGCTACCTGCATTCATACGAATACCTCAATCGCTGGCTCAGCAAAGTGCCTTCACATATCCGCGACTCTATCAAAACCACTTTCCCCGGCACACCCGGAGGCGGTGGCTCCGACTATGCATCGTTTGTTGCAGTAGGCGCTCCCGGTTTTTCATTGGGTGCACTTAGCTGGTCATACTTCAACTACACCTGGCACACCAACCGCGACACTTATGATAAACTGGTGTTCGACGATCTGCGCAACAACGTTATACTGGTAGCGATACTTGCTTACATGGCCAGCGAAGATCCCGAACGTGCATCAACCGAAAAATCAAAATTGCCTATCAATCCCAGAACTGGTCAAAGAATGAACTGGCCGCAGCAAACGAAAGCAATACGAAGAGGCGGATTTGATTAATGAGCCGGTTAGAAAATTTTTGAACTGTAGAGAAAAAATCTGAACTGAAAAATAAAATTTTGCATACTCCCGTCTACGCATAGACGGGAGTTTTTATTTTTTATTGGGCAAAATGGAAGTAGCGGACAGAATGTATCATTAAATTTATTATCGATTCTATAACCTTAAACTGTGAATTATGTTAATCAAACCTATCCTGTTTGCTACTACGCTATTTATTTCTATTGTTGCTGCAGCGCAGAGAGATCTTGAAGTGGTCGCCGAGTGGCCCGGTACCGCACTAAATAAAAGTTCCTATAAGATGGTGACAGTTGGTGCAACAGCCTACCTGGCGGGATTTTATCGCAGAGAACTTCTTGAGCTTCATGACAGGCTCGGTGTTAGAACTTATCCATATCCTGAGACAGATCGATACCGATATTTCTTTTTTCCGATTGGTAGCGCGCCTGGTCGTGAACACATAGTTGCTCACGAAGGCAAGCCTTACTTTATATTGACGGGGGGTGATATATCTACAAACTGGTTAGCCACGATAGATGGATCCAGGGTGGTTTTTGTGGCGAACTCGAACCGCGCGCTGACTATCCCCGTAGTATATAAGTCAAAGCTGTATATTATCAGGAACGCTTCCCCTGGTCCGCCTCAACTTTCAAGATATGACGGCGGAGGCATTTTCACCGATTTGTTTCCAATTAGCTACTCAACAGATTATCTTCTCAAGGCTGATGAAGATTACCTGTATTTCGGGACTTTATATGGGGGGGATGTTCCGCTGAACATTTTCCGATACGACGGAACAAATTATGCAGCGCTGCCGCGATTTCATGATTATCATAATTCAATTGAAAAGACATTTTCAATTGCTGGCGAAAGTTATTTTATATCACGACGGGGAGACATCAGTTATTATAACGGCACTGAACTTCCTTATCTAATGGAGCCGGCCCCCGATGTATATAATTTTTATGCTTTTGATTGCTTTGATAGTCTGTGTGTATTTCGGGACGTTGATTCATTTCATTGTATTCGTCGCGGTCTGATATCCACCGCTTCATTGCCCACGGGTACCAAACGCAATATGATACCAGTAGTGAATGAAGGCAGTCTATTAATACCAGTGAGCTATGCTCGCGGCGACAACAGGATTTTGCGATACGATGGTACTTCGTTTTCGGAATTTTTGAGATTGCCTCCCGAAATGACAAAGTGTGAATTGATTTCAAGAGAGGGCAAAGTAGTGATTCAGGAACTGCAGCCATACTCGCGAATCGCTTATGAGTATGATGGCGACTCCTTAATTGCGCTAAGAGCGCCAGAGGGTCACGTGTTATATGAGTATGTAGGTAGCACCAACTGTTACCATTACTGGGTTTCCTATTACTATAATGAAGAGGGCAGACCCAATACCGCACTGCTGAGAGAATCCAAAGGTTGTCCCCCGCCTTCAGAACCACTTCCTCCCCCGGATTTAACAATAGTTCCCGAACATTTCCGGGCCCTCGAAAAATTCAATTTTTATATAGGCAGCAAAGAACGGGGCTGGTGCTGGAATGAAATTATAATCGACTGGGATATTAAGCCTTGTCCAAGACCGCCTTGTCCCGTGCCGGGTTTTGATTTGCGGGCTTTGGACAGTAAAGGGAAAGATGTTTGGAAATACGCCGCTGAAAGAAGCTCATCAATAAAAGTGCCGCTGCCGGATAAACAAGGCTTCCGCTTCACGATGTCTACCCTTGAAAAACCTCCACAAGGTCTGTTGTTGTTAAGCGACGACCTGGTAGAGAAGGGCATTGAGTCGATCAGTTTTGAAATAAAACCCGATGAAAAATATTTTCTGCTGAAAGTTTATACCAAAAACAAAAAGCAGGTACCAATACTGCTCGAGTTGCTCGATAAGCAGGGAAATGTCATATGGAAGAAAGAATTTAAAGCTCCTTTTGCCGATGCTATTACTGATCAGGTGAAAGAACCCGGGCAGGCGCTGCGCTTCTCCATTCCGGGTGCAGATATCATTACGCTTAATGAAAAACTGCCAACAAATAAGGTGCCGGCAACAAAACAAACAAGGGTCGTGAGACAATCAAAACAATAGTTGAAATTCAAAAACGAAGAGAAGCGTTCATGTCAGCATTTTCTTCATGAACTCTTCTCTTCTTCTTGTCGCCACTTCTATTTCAGTATCATCGGTCATTGTCAAATAACCCGATTTGCCCTTGCTATAAGTTTTTACAAAAGCAAGGTTCACGATATGTGAATTATGTACGCGGAAAAAATCATAGTTGCACAACAAGTCCTCAAATTCTTTCAGTGTTTTAGCCACAGTTATTTTCCGGTTGTCTTTTAGAAAAATGATGGTATAATTTCCTTCCGACTGGCAGCGCATAATATCGCCGATTTGAATGAAATCTGTTCCGTTAATGCCCGGCACCGCGATGCGCTTCTGCATGTTTTGCTGCACCGCAAGATTTTTGAACAGTGTTTCCAGCTTTTGCGCGGTATCATTTACCGATAATTTCTTGCGAAGCTTATTAACGGCCGTAAGCAATTCGTCCGGATCAACCGGCTTCAGCAAATAGTCGAGCGCTGAAAAGCGAAATGCTTCGATTGCATATTTATCATGCGCAGTAATAAAAATCACGTCGAAATTTATTTCCGGCAGTTGTTTCAGCAGGTCAAAGCCTGTTTCATTGTTCAGCATCACATCAAGGAACACCAGCGATGGTCTTCGTTCGTTGATCTGCCGCAATCCCTCCTGTACGGTGTTGCAGCGTGCGCGCACTGAAATGAGGTCAGCGCATTGCTGGCTCAGCAGTTTGTCGAGCCGTTGAATGCAATGTTCTTCATCATCTATAATAATAGCATCTATCATCGCTTATTCAGTTTCGTATTGCAAGCTTAATTCTACCCTGGTGCCCTGCGCGAGGTCAGTAATTCGCAGGCTGGCTTTTTTGTCTCTCAGTTCGTTCAAAAGCTCAATTCGCTTCGAGGTGATTTGTATACCCATCGATTTTTTCGGAGACTGTGTCTGCGTTTTTGCAGCCTGCCGCCCCACGCCATTGTCCTCAACAGCATAGTGCAGCATGCCGTTCTCCCTTTTTACTTCAACACAAATTTTTCCGTCGGCCTTGCCCGTTATTCCGTGCCAGATGCTGTTTTCTACAAAAGGCTGCAACAACATAGGCGGCACCAGGCAGTGTTCAGGATCGATATGCTCGTCCACTTTTATTTCGTAGGAAAATGTGTTGCGAAGTCTTAACGCTTCCAAGTCGAGATATAGTTGCAATAGTTCCAGGTCGCTGGCCAGACTAATTTCCTTCTTCCGCGAATTCTCCAGCGTTAGTCGCATCAACCGCGCGAACTTGGTGGTGTACCAGGTGGATTTATCTTTTTCGTTCTGATCAATAAAGTAGTTGATTGAATTTAGTGAGTTGAAAATAAAATGTGGGTTCATTTGCAGCAACAGCACATCCATTTCATTTTCCGCCTGGTGCAACCTGAACTCAGCGAGTTTATGTTTTTCGTCGGCATCCCTTTTTCTTTTGTAAAAAAGAAACGTAACCACGCCGGCAACCAGCACTACTATGGCAATTGCGATCACGCTGTTTTTCAAAATACGCTGCCGCGACAAAGCGGCAGCCGCGTCGGCATCGCGCTGCGCCTGTTCGGCTTTCAGTTCCATTTCGCGCCGTTCAAACTCGTGGGCCATTTCTTTTCTCACTATATCATTCTTCACCTCGTTGTTGATGATGCTGTCGCGCAACTGAATGTAATTTTTATAGGCGTTAAGCGCCTTGGCATGCTGTCCTTCCGCCTCATAGGCGCGACTGAGTATATCCCATGCTTCGCGTTGCGTATCAAGACTGCCGATTTCTTCAGATAGTTCCAGGCTTCTGAGTTGGTAGTCGCGTACAGAGGCAAAACGGTTTTTTACGCCTTTTCTGCGAAGGAAAGCATCGCTGGCAAGAAAATAAATCTTGCCGATTTCATGCAAATCACCGGCAATTCGTTTCTTATCTCCCGCCTCGGTATTCAACTTAAGCGAGGTATCGAAATAGGCGAGCGCTTCCGCATAGTTGCCCAGACCGCTATGCACGATGCCCATATTACTGAGATTGCTTGATATGGTTCGCTTGTTGCCGGTCTCGTGGCTGAGGTCAAGTGCGCGTTGATAATACTCCAGCGCCGTGGCATTGCTATCCATATCATGATATACATTGCCCATATTGCCCAGTGCATTGATCATGCCCTGCTTGTCGCCTGCTTCTTTGTACAACTCATAAGCCTGCTGCTGGTATTGCAGCGATTTTACGGACTCTGATAAATGATTATATACCAGCCCGATATTGCTCAATGCGTTTGCCGTAACGGCTTTGTTTTGCAATCGTTCAAAAATGCGCAATGCCTGCTGGTACATTTCCAGCGCCTGTCGGTAGTCGGCCAGGTAGAGGTAAATGACGCCCCTGTTGTTAAGAGAATTGCCCATGCGCACGCTGTCGCTCAGTTTTTCAAAAACGGCATAAGCTTTCTGGTGATAGCTCAATGCATCGGCATAGGCGGAAAGATTCACCAGTGTGATGGCGATATTGTTGTAAGTGGTGGCCATTCGCAGTTCGTTGCCCATCTGCTCATGAATGGCGAGTGCGCGCTCGTAGTATTGCAGTGCCATCGAATCTTCACCGAGACCCGCATGGTTCATGGCTTTGTAAGTATAAGCCGAAGCAAGTTTGCCATCAAGATGAAGTTGGTTGGCGAGTTCGATGGCTTCGTCCGCCATTTGCAAACCTTTTTTGGGCTCCGCTCTGCTGTAGTAATAGGCAATATCATTCAGCAAGTTGATGCGCGTGGTATCCAATTGGGTATATCCATGCAACACCTGAAGCAGGGAATCCAGCTCGCGCTGTTGAGAAAAGCAGGCATGACCGCAACTGGCCAACAAGACAAAAATCAAAATCCTGGTCATCGGGTGGGGTTCTGATGCAAAAGATAATAATTATTCGCGCAAAAATCCCCTGAATGGCTGCAGTTAATCAAAAATCTCCCGCGGAGAATAAATGAAAAAATTGGCTGTAGGTGTGATACTTAGTTTTACGTCTGTTCTGTTACCAAAACTATCACACCATGCACAAGCAGCGACTCCTCGTTCTTATTGCCGCCATTGCCGGCGTCATTGCTGTATTTCTTCCCTGGCAGACGGTGTCGGCAGGAGCCTTCGGTTTTACGATCAGCAATGGAGCCAACGGTTTCCAGGGTCCTGGTGTACTGGCGGTTATCTGCTTCGTGGTGACGGCCGTGCTCGCATTTTCCGGCGACCAGGCCAGCCATCTCGCCAGGAAAAGCTGGCTGGGTGTGTTGGCTTGTGCGGTGGTGGCTTTCAATGGCATCATGATTTTCATTGTCCAGACATTGTCAAATGATGATCTCGGCTTCATGGAGCTCAGCATCGGGTTGGGTTGTTACATCGCCCTGGTTGCAACTATCGCAATTGCTGCTGCTGCATGGCTGCTCAAAGGCTCTGGCCAGAATCTAAAGGAAAGTCTTGAGATGCTGAAGGAAAAAATCTCTTCAATAAAAATTCCCCAGTCGGGCAACGCCGACTCTTCAGAAAGTTCCGGGCTCAGCAAGATTGAAGAAATAGAAAGACTGGCGCAACTCAAAGACGCGGGTCATATCACCGAAGAGGAATATCAGCAAATGAAATCAAAACTGTTATAATATGCTTAGAGTGTTTGCAACCATCCTGATCGCATCAATGGTATTTACTTCCTGCTCAAGCGGCCCTTCTGCCGATGAAATCAAGAAGAAAATTCTGCTTAATTACGTGTGCCGGCAGACCGCGAAGGTGAACAACCTGGAAATATTAGAGCAAAAAGAAACCAAGACCATGTTTGGCGGCAAAGCCATGGAGTTGTTAGTAAGTGGCGAAGTAGAATGGCCCGACGGATGCAAAGCCCTCGGCGCGCGCGTTGGCCCGGGGTACAAAGAGAAATTTCAAAGGAAGGTGTTTTTGTCGAAGTTGGAAAACGGAAGGTGGGAGTAAGAGCTTTTTTCATTTCTTCTCAAAATACGGCTTCTCATCATCCGGTACTGCTTCCTTCTGTTGCCAGTACTGCAACGTAACCACATGACCTTCCGGGGTTTTCAATAGTCTTCCGAAAATCGCATTCACCCAATTAAACGATACATCTGTAACGCCAATGGTAAACGTTGTTGGCGCGGGTGGTGCTTCGGGAGCTGGCGTTGGAGTTTCGCCACTGGAAGCCGTTGCCGCAACTCCAGCAGAAGATGTGCCGGGCGCCGCTCCACTTGTTGTAGCTGCTCCGGCTGAAGTTGCAGCACCAGCACTCGCCGCCGCAGTAGCTGGTTGATTGCCTGCGCCTGCTGCACCGGGCGCTGCGGGAGCAGTAGCCGCAGTGGCCGCCGCCGGTTTTGCCGCAGCGGCAGGCCTGGCCGGTGCCACCGGCGCCGGAACCACAATCACGGTATATTTATTAAACTCCAGCAACGGCTTCAGAAAGTCCACGCGCTCCTGCGTAGCGTTGCGCTCCACAATGGCGCATTTGACGCCGTTCAGATCTTCAAATTCATGATTTTTGTTGATAGCCATAGTTAAAAACCAATTCCCAACGAATAGATATAGTCATACAGGGGCCTGATAAAACCCGTTGATATAATACCAAGAATACAAATGCCCATGGCCAGCTGAGGCAATACCGGAATCGGCACGCGCGCCATGGGATTTTCGTTTTCATCCATAAACATGATCTTCACGATGCGGAGATAATAATACAACGAAATCACCATGTTCAGCGCAGCAATGGTTACCAGTACATAATTGCCCGTACCAGCGCCCGACATCAGCAAAAATAATTTTCCAAAAAATCCCGCCGTAGGCGGCACACCAGCCAGTGAGAATAAAGCAATGGTGAGTATCCAGGTCAATACCGGGTTGGTTTTGTAAAAACCTTTATAATCGCTGATGGCTTCGCGACCAGTGACATCGCTCACCACCGACACCACGCCAAATGCGGCGAGGTTGGAGAAAATATAGATCAGTATGAAATAGATCACCGAACTGCTGCCCTCCAGCGAACTGCCAGTGATACCCACCAATATAAAACCCACCTGCGCAATGGAAGAAAATGCCAGGAATCGTTTGATATTATTTTGCCTGATGGCAAATAAATTGCCGATGATGATGGTGAGTACCGAGAGCAGGTACAACATGTTGTACCAACTGCCCGCCAGTGGTTTGAACACCGTGTACAATACCGAAACAAACACGAACAACACCGCGCCTTTCGAAATCACCGACAAATAAGAAGTAACCGCTACCGGCGCGCCTTCATACACATCGGCCGTCCATAAGTGGAAGGGCACAACGGAAATCTTAAATGCAAATCCCGATACCAGCAATATAAACGCGAATATCTGCAGCGGGCTGCCATTGAGCAGCGGCGACATTTCAGCAAAATTCAATGTGCCCGTAGTACCATATACCAGCGATATTCCAAACAATAATAATCCCGAAGAGAAGGCTGATGAAATTATGAACTTCATGGCCGCCTCAGAACTTCTTCTTTTCTCCAGATCAAAATTCGCCATGGCTGCCAGCGGTATGGTGGAAAGTTCAAGACCGAGATAAAACATCATCAGGTTCCCCGAAGAAATCATAAAGAACATGCCGAGCAGCGTAGATAACAGCAGCATATAAAACTCCAGCGCGTGTGCATGTCTTTTCAGCCACCCGTAAGACTGTAATGATATGATGAGCGTGCCAAGATTAAGCATGTTTTTCTGAAGCGCCGCCAGCGAGCTATTCCTGAACATATCATTAAACAGCGATCCTTCTTTGTTGAATAAAAGCCCGGCAACAAGATTGATCAGCAACAATACATTCACCAAACTCAGTAAGCCTGCCTGGTCTCTCTCTTTGCCCAGCTTAATGATAACCAGCAAAAAGAGGATCACCGCAATGATCAGCTCATGTTTCATAAGGAGAAAAAAATTGCTTAGCATATTTGATGACATGTTATTGTGATGATAAGGATCACGGATTAACGCGGGTTATGTCTCTTCATATCGTTCAAAATCCCAATAATCTTTGCACGATACTCTCCGTTCCCGGCTTCACCAGGTCCTGTATCCAGAATGGCGCAATGCCCATCGCCAGGATCCCGATCACCAATATTCCCGCAGCTAACTTTTCATTCCAGCGCGCATCAGCCAGGTTATCGTAAGCATTGCTCATCGGTCCCATAATGGCTTTGCCGGTAGCACGCAGAATATATACGGCTGTCACCACAATGGAGGCACACGCTAATATCGTTGCCACACGATACCAGGTATCAGCGTTTTGCCACGAGCCGACAAACACGGTCATCTCGGCCACGAAACCGCTGAGGCCGGGCAATCCCAATGAACAAAGGCCCGCAATTACAAACACGGTTGAAATAAACGGCATCACTTTCAGCAAGCCTCCCAATTGCGCCACCATGCGCGTGTGCGTGCGCTCGTATATCATGCCGATGGCGGCGAAGAAAAGGGCTGTCATCAAACCGTGTGATACCATTTGCAGCACAGCGCCCGTGATGGATATTTGCGTAAGCATACCGATGCCCAGCAACACAAATCCGCAGTGACTCACCGACGAATAAGCGTTGATGTATTTGAGGTCGGTTTGCATCATAGTAGCGAATGCTCCATATAATATGGCGATGGTAGCCAGCAGAATGATGATCCATGCATATGTTTGTGCGCCTTCAGGCATGAGGTAGGTGGCGACGCGCAGACAGCCATAGCCTCCCAGCTTCATCGAAATGCCAGCCAGGAACATACTGGCTGCGGTAGGCGCCGACGAGTGACCATCGGGCACCCAGGTATGAAAAGGAAACAGCGCGGTGAAAATACCAAAGCCTGCAAAAGCAAAAGGAAAGAAAATATTCTGCGCCTGCGGCGAAATGCCCGTTTGAGCAATGGCCACTAAATCGAATGAATGTTGACCATTACCAATATCTGAATTGAAATAGATTCCCAACACACCTACCAGCACCAGCGCTGAACCACCCATCAGCATCAGCGCCAGTTTCATAGCGCTGTATTCTTTTTTGCCGCTGCCCCATATGCCAATCAACAGGAACTTAGGTATAACCGCCACTTCCAGGAAGAAAAAAAGTGTAAACAAATCAAGCGATATAAAGAACCCATACGCCCCCATGCCGAGAAAGATGAGCAGGAAGAAAAATTCTTTGCTTAGCTTCTCCATCGTCCAGCTTACCAGCACACCGGCGGCCACTACAAAAGCCGTCAGCAAGATCATGGCGATGGATATGCCATCCACTCCCACACGGAAATTGATATGCAGCGGTTCAAACCAGGTGTAGTCCCACTCCCAAAGCCATTGTGCATCGTTACCCGCATTGCGCTCCTGGCGATACTGTACAAAGAGCAGCAACGAGAGCACCAGTTGCACCAGCGAGCCCGCGAGCGCAACGACTCTCACCTGCTTCAGTCCTTTGCAAACTAAAACAGCGAGAGCAGTGAGCGATGGAACAAATATGAGCGTTGGTAGAAACATGGTTTGATTCGTTTTGTAATCCGCGTTACTTCCGCGATCGTATCCGTAATCTCTAAATCCATATATAAATTAACAATATCGCCAACGCAACCACTCCTCCAAAAAAGTACAGCGCATAGCTCTGTACTCTTCCTGATTGCATTCCTTTTATCAGTGCGGCCGTGCGCGCTGTGCCGCTGGCCAATAAGTTCATAATGCCATCAACTATATTCCTGTCGAACCACGCTGCCGGCGCACCTATGAGATTGAATATTATTTTCTTCGTGATAAAGAGATATATCTCATCGATATAAAACTTCTTATATGCTGCACGGTACAACCTTCCCAATGCTGTTGCGAATTTTGCGGGGCGATCACTTTCTTTTTTGTACAAATAAGCCGCCAGCAATATACCGGCAACCGCACTCACCACCGGCGCAATCGAAAACCTGATATCAAAATGCGTGGGCAGCGGGGCGCCATCGCTGCTGATATAATTGCCGAAATGAATAAATCCCACCACTACAGTACACCCCGCAAGCACGATAAGCGGCAACTTCATACTCCAGGTTCCTTCGCCGTGATGTGATGCGTCAGCCGCTTCCTTTTTCCAAAACACAGAAAAATACAGGCGGAACATATAAAAGGCCGTCAGTGCGGCAACAAATAAACCTATACCATATACTATTTTGTCAGATTGATAAGCAGCCAGTAAAATTTCTTCCTTACTGAAAAACCCTGCGAATGGCGGTACACCTGCAATAGCAAGACAGGCAATCAAAAAAGTGATATGTGTCACCGGCATCCATTTCCTCAAACCACCCATATCCTTCATTTCATTGCTGTGCACAAAATGAATGATGGCACCAGCGCCCAGGAAGAGCAGCGATTTGAAGAAGGCATGCGTAAACAAATGAAACATGGAAGCAGTGTAACCCAATCCTTCTTCACCGCCATATCCCGATACACCCAGCGCAAACATCATATAACCTATCTGCGACATGGTACTATAGGCCAGTATGCGTTTAATATCTGTCTGCGTACACGCAATAATGGCGGCAACCAGTGCAGATATAGCACCCACATAGGTCACTACCTGCATGGCTATTTCATCTATGTAGAATACCGGGAACAGTCGCGCTACCAGGTACACACCCGCCACCACCATGGTTGCGGCATGTATCAATGCCGACACCGGCGTGGGGCCTTCCATAGCGTCGGGCAGCCAGATATGGAGCGGAAACATCGCCGATTTGCCAGCGCCACCAGCGAACACCAACACCAGCGACCAGGTAAGCGCCGACATGCCCAGGAAACCAGCAGAGACTAAGCCGGTAAAGGCCTCCGACTGACTATCGGTAGCCCGGTTGATGATGGTGCCGATATCAAAACTGCCGCTGTAAAATGCGAGTATTAATATGCCTACTAAAAATCCGAGGTCAGCAAAACGTGTAACGATGAATGCCTTCTTCGAAGCGGCAACTGCAGATGGTTTCTGATAATAAAAACCAATCAGCAGATACGACGACACGCCCACCAGCTCCCAGAAAATATAGATTTGAAAAATGTTGGAAGAAACCACCAGCGCCAGCATCGAGAAGGTGAACAGTGAAAGAAAGGAGAAATAAGTAGTAACCCTTTCTTCGCCCTTCATATAACCCACGCTGTAAATATGCACCATCAGCGAGATAAAACTTACTACCACCAGCATCATCACCGATATAGAGTCGAGTATTATGCCCATATCGATTGACAGCCCGGGCGCAAATTCAAGCCAGGTATAACGCAATGCGGTTATTTCTGCGTAAGCATCGCCTGTTTTCCCATTTACAAAAAAATATTGGTAAGCGGCATATAAAGAAATGACCGCCGAACCCAGCATGGTCGCCGAACCAATATAGCCACTCCATTTTACCAAACGATTTTTCCCCGCCAGTCCCAGCAGCACGAAGGTGGCCAGTGGCAGCAACGGAACAAGCGCTATGTAAGAATAATCCGCCATAGACTAGTATTTCAATTCAGTGGCATCTTCCACATCAATTGATTTGTGCGTACGATACAGGTTAATGATAATCGCAATCGCAATCGCCGCCTCGGCAGCAGCGACGGTAATAATAAATATGGTAAAGAAAATGCCGTCAAGTTTTCCGGGGAACAAATATTTATTGAACGCGACAAAATTGATGTTGACGCTGTTCAGGATCAGCTCTATCGACATCAGCATGGTGATCATATTGCGGCGCGTAAACAGGCCGTACATGCCAATGAAGAATAAGGCAGTGCTTACGAAAAGAATGTGCTCTATAGGTATTTGTTGCATAATAGTTAGTTTGATGGTTGAGTGGCTGACATTGACACGTGTATCAGCTATTAACTCGTCACCTCGTCAACTTCCTCCTTATGTTCATTCCGCGGCGCCAGGACTCCCTTGCCATTTTCACTGATCACTTTCTTTACCGGCGATTTCATTGCAATCACGATACAGCCGATCATGGCTGCCAGCAGCAATATGCTCACCACTTCAAAAGGAAGCAGGTAACCATATTCGGTTGGATTAAGCATTTGTTCACCGATATCGGAAACATTGACCGCAAAGGGCTGCGTGCTTGTTGCGGTAAATGCATGCTTGCTGATAAGATTGTAGGTAAACGCAAATCCGAACAACACCGCCAGCGCCGAAAACAATGCGCGCTTCAGCGCGGGCTTCGGCATTTTGGCGCCCGACTGCTGGGTGAGGAAAATGGAGAAAATGATGAGCACCACGATGCCGCTGACATAAACAATAATCTGCACTGCCGCAATAAATTCAACTTCCATCCAGAAATACAACGAGGCCACGCCTATCAGGGAAAACAACAGCCAGATGGCCGAACGGAAAATGCGTGGTGTGGTCACGGCCAGCAGGGCCGTCACCAACGTGCAGGCCGATATAATATAGAATATGACGGATGAAGCACTCATTCAATGCCCTCCCTGATTTTTGAACCCGGTTTGTTCAAACGTTTGGTCAGCTTGCTGCGGTCGTACACACTATGCTCGAAGTTTTTTGCCATCTTGATGGCATCGGTCGGACAAGCCTCGATGCACAAGTTGCACATGGTGCACAGTTCAAGATGGTATATGAAAGTGTCGAGCGCTTTTTTCTTTTTACCCTCGGGTGTTATATCGAATTTGGTGATGATCTTGATGGTGCCGTTCGGACAAGCCAGCTCGCAGGCTGTACAGCCGGTGCAGGCATGTTCATTGTTTTCGTCGTGCGGCATCACCACTTCGCCGCGAAAGCGTTCGGGTAAAACCAGTGTATCGCGGTTGTCGGGATATTGCTGGGTGATGATCTCTTTGGGACGCACGAAGTACCTTCCCGTCGTGCGCATGCCTTTCCACAGCGAACGTACGGCGCCAAATACTTCCGATATATATTGTTTAATGAACGCCATTTTCATTTTTTAAAAATGCCATCCCATAATCGCGATCAGCGTGACCAGCAAAAGATTAAAAAGACTTATGGGTAAAAGGTATTTCCATTCCAGGTTCAGCAACTGATCTATGCGCAGGCGTGGGAAGGTCCACCGGAACCACATAATCACGAAGATCAGGAAGAAGGTCTTCCCGAAAAACCATACTACACCCGGAATATAATCCATCACATGATTGAATGCCTGCCAGTGGCCTATATGCAGCGGCATCCATCCGCCTAAAAACAGGGTAGCGCCGATGGCGCACGCAATAAATATGTTGATGTATTCTGCCAGGAAAAACAGCGCGAACTTCATGCCCGAATACTCAGTATGAAAACCCGCGGTCAGTTCCGATTCTGCTTCGGCCAGGTCAAATGGGGCGCGGTTGGTCTCGGCGGTGACAGCAATGATGAAAATCACAAATGAGATGATGGCGGGTATATGTCCTTTGAAGATCCACCAGCCATCTTGTTGCGAGTTGATGATGTCTGAAATCTGCAGGCTGCCGGCTAGTACAACAATAGAAATGATTGAAAGTCCTGCAGACAATTCATAACTCACGATCTGCGCGCCGCTGCGCATGGCGCCGAGCAGAGAGTATTTGTTATTGCTCGCCCATCCGGCCATTAATATACCAATCACTGATACAGATGACACCGCAGATATGAACAACACGCCGATATTCAAATCCCATAACTGAAATCCATTTGAAAAAGCAAGCGGTGCCAGCAGCAGCATTGACACAATCATTACCACAAACGGCGCGAGGTTAAAGAGTAGTTTATCCGCACCTTCTGGCGTGAGGCCTTCTTTCATAATCAGCTTCAGCGTGTCGGCAGCGGTCTGGAACATGCCTTTGGGTCCCACGCGGTTGGGGCCAAGACGTATTTGCATGTGCGCGGCCACTTTTCTTTCCATCAGCACCAATACCAAGCCCAGGGTGGCGAACAGTCCCATGGCCAGTAATATCACGATGGCGCATTGAATGATCAGGGCCCACATTGGACTGAAATTGGCGTTGAGCCAATCCTGCACAGCATTGGTGATGCTTTCTAAGCTAAACATGCCAGCCTGTTTTTAACGGTCTATATCTGGTATCACTAAATCGAGTGTTCCCATGGTTGCCATCAGGTCGCCGATCTTACCGCCTCGAGCAATATGATCGAGTGCAGAAAGATTGCTGAAACCCGGGCTCCTGAATTTAATACGGTACGGAGTGGTGCCGCCTTCGCTCACGATGTACACGCCCAACTCGCCGCGGGCTGTTTCTACTCTTGAATAAAATTCTCCCTTCGGCAACTTCAGTACTGCTTTGGTTTTGGCCTGGTAATCGCCTTCGGGAATATTGTCAATCAGCTGCTCGATGATCTTTGCCGACTGGTGCATTTCGCGCACGCGCACCATATAGCGTGCAAAGGAATCGCCGGCCGATTCCGTGATTTCATCAAACTCCAGCTGATCGTATATTTCGTAGGGATAAATTTTCCTGATATCGCAATGCACGCCGCTCGCCCTGGCCACAGGGCCGGTGCATCCGTATGAAATAGCATCTTCTTTCGACAACACACCAATGCCCTTCATACGGTTCTGGAAAATGATATTATTGGTGACGAGGTCGTCGAACTCCACCACTTTTTTCTTGAACTGGGTGATGAAGGCTTTTACTTTCTTTTGAAAATTGGGATGAAGGTCAAACATCACGCCGCCGGGCACCATATAATTCATGGTAAGCCGCGCGCCGCAGGTTTCTTCCATAATTTCGTTGATGGCCTCGCGTTCGCGAAAAGCGTAGAAGAAGGGCGTGAACGCGCCGAGGTCCATGGCCATTGCACCGAGCCACAACTCGTGCGAAGCAATGCGCGTGAGTTCATCCATCAACACCCTGATCACTTTGGCACGTGGCGGCACTTCTACCTGCAAACCTTTTTCAACGCAAAGTGCGCAGGCATGGTTATTAATGTGTGCCGACAAATAATCCATGCGGCTGGTGACATATATAAACTGGCGGTAGCTCAGGCTCTCGCACATTTTTTCGATGGAGCGATGTATATAGCCGAGGTGGGGCTCGATTTTTTTGATAGTCTCTCCCTGCAAGGTGATCACCAGGTGCAGCACGCCATGCGTGGCAGGATGTTGCGGCCCTACGTTGATCACCAGTTCACCGCCGTCGATGTCGCCGGCACTGGCCTCTTTTAATATTTGCGTTTCCGAATACATGTTACAGCCTGATCATATTGACCGGGTCTTCGAAATCTTTTCGCATCGGGTAACCTTCAAAATCGTCGGGCAGAATCAGTTTGCGCAGATCGGGATGACCTTTAAACTGCACACCAAACATTTCAAACACTTCGCGCTCGTGAAACTCTGCCGTTCTCCATATATCCGACACGGTATCTATTTCGGGATTATTTCTGTCGAGTTTTGCCTTCACCACTACAGTTAATTGCCGGTTGGCAGTGGATGAAAGATGGTACACCATTGTAAGGTGCGTCTTCCAGTCAACGCAGGTAAGGCAAAACAAATAATCGAAGCTGAAAGGTGAGTTGCGCAGCGCCTGGGCCAGTTGCTTCCAGCTTTGCGGCGGTATATTGGCGTTGAGCCATTCACCCGTTTCGTCGTACACGGTGTCGGGCACAATACCGCTGATATATTGTTTGATATCCTCGTTGGTCATTGCTTTTTATTTTCCTCCCTGATCTGTTCGCGGGTCCAGCCGTTTTTTATTTTTTCCTGCAAGGCTATCAGCGCGTGCAGCAATGCTTCAGGACGTGGCGGGCAGCCGGGAATGTACACGTCGACAGGAATCACGTGGTCGGCGCCTTTTACTACCGAATAGGTATTATAGAAAAAAGGGCCGCCGCTGATAGCGCAGGCCCCCATGGCAATCACGTACTTGGGGTCGGCCATCTGGTCGTATAGTCTTTTGAGCACGGGCGCCATTTTGTTGACGATGGTGCCGGCAATGATGATCACGTCTGCCTGTCGCGGTGTGGCGCGCGCCACTTCAAAACCGAAACGCGAGAAGTCGTATTTGGCAGAAGCGACCGACATCATTTCTATACCACAACAGCTGGTGGCGAAGGTGAGTGGCCAGAGTGAGTTGGCCCGAGCCCAGTTGATGATTTCGTTGAATTTGCTCACAATGATGCCACCACCCGGTACGGGTTGTATATGCCCGGGAAAATCCTTGTTTTTTTCTATGATTTCTTCTCTTACACCCATTTCAATGCTCCTTTTTTGTGCGCATATAAAAATCCGAGGAAGAGGATAAACAGGAATATGGCGATCTCGATGAGCGCAATTACACCGATTTTTTTCACCACCACGGCCCAGGGATAGAGAAAGATCAGTTCTACGTCGAAGATCAGAAACAGCAAGGCAAACAGATAATAGCCGATATTAAACTGGTTCCAGGGTGAGCCTTGCGTGGGGATGCCGCACTCGTAAGCTTGTCCTTTCTGGGGGTTCACCGATCCTTTTACAAATAATTTTGCTGCCAGTATTCCGCCTGCGGAAAACAATATGGCGGCAATCGCGAGGATGATGAGGGAAAATGAACCCATAGGCATCAAACTTTACTATATGGCAATTTAGTTTTGGCCTGAAGTAAATTTAATGAAAATAAATGGTATATCGTTTTTGCCACCTGGCCAGCTTCGCAAAATCATGCAGACATTGCCTTAAATTGCCTTATTTGCAGCCATGATTGCTTCGATCAACGATTTTAGTAACCCCTTCTTTGTTGGAATTGCCGGCAGTGGCATGAGCGCGCTGGCACAATACCTGAAAGGCATTGGTAAGCATGTTTCCGGCAGCGACCGTTTTTTCAAACCTAACGAATACAACGACACCAAAGCGAAACTGGAAGCCGAAGGCATCTCCTGCTTCCTGCAAAATGGAGAGGGAATAACCGAAAAAAACGACCTGGTAGTCATTTCCGCTGCTGTTGAAGATACGGTTGTAGAGGTGCAAAAGGCGAAACAACTCAATATTCCCATCATCAAACGCAGTGAATTGCTTGCCCTGATAGCGGCCAGCAAAAAAACAATTGCCATCGGCGGCACCAGTGGTAAGAGTACAACTACAGCGATGTTGTTTGATATACTTGAACACGCGGGACTTCAGCCGAGCATCATCAGCGGAGCAGGATTAGTGAGCCTTATCAAAAAAGGTAAGATCGGCAATGCCAAAGTGGGCGCGGGCGAATGGCTGGTGATAGAAGCCGATGAAAGCGATGGCTCCATTGTGCAGTACAAACCAGAGATTGGTTTGCTGCTGAATATTGATAAGGATCACAAAGAAATTGACGCGTTGCTTGATATTTTCAAAACTTTCAAAGAAAACTCGAAGTTATTTGTCGTGAACCAGTCACACCCGCTGGCGGCGAAGTTCTCACAGAATAAGAAACAAGATTTTTCATGGAATGGTGAAGAAGCGGGCTATATGGCCAGCGATTTTTCGCAGGAAGGTCTTGATATTTCTTTCAGGATAAATGGCGTGCCTTTTCATTTGCAGGTGCTTGGCCAACATAATATGGAAAATGCGGTGGCAGCCTCTGCCATTGCAGCGCAGATAGGCGTGGATCTGACAACCGCATCAGATTGTTTAAAAAGCTACGAAGGTATTTATCGCCGCGCGCAGGTATTAGGAAAGAAAAATGGGGTGTGGGTGATTGATGACTTTGCGCACAACCCCGTAAAATGCGCTGCTGCCATCAGGGCTTGTCAACCCATTGCGCCGAAAGTAGTGGCCTGGTTTCAACCGCATGGTTATGGACCGACAAGATTTTTGAGAAATGATTTTGTGCAGGAAATCGCCGCCGCGCTTCGTCCCGAAGATGAAATATGGATGAGTGAAATATTTTACGCCGGTGGCACGGCCGTGAAAGATATTTCAGCGAATGATTTGATTAACGATTTAAAAGCACTGAATAAACCCGCCTATTTTATTGAAGACCGTAATCAATTCCTCGATGCGGCGCGTTCGCATTTAACTGATAATTGTGTGTTATTATTAATGGGCGCGCGAGATCCCTCTCTCGAACAATTTGCCAAAGACATTTGGCGAAATTTATAAAACGCTTTGTTGAACGCCATCCGCGACCAGGGAAAATATACCGAGGAAGAAAGAAGCACTGGTACGCATTGAAGGTTTTGCCCTGGTGAAAAAGGCTTTGGCTTACCAGTCAATTTCCCACTGGCTGCTATCATTCACAAAATAGCGGAGGCCATTGCTCATATGGTGCAATTCTTTCCCGTCTTTGCGGATGCTGGTTTTCACTTCGTACACGCGCACGCCATTATTCTCGCGCGTGAGGTAATTGATCAGCGCGGCCATGGTGGGCGGCAGATCGTGCAGCCATTGGCCATCTTCCTCTTTTACAAATGCCTGGCTCATACAACACAATTTACATTTTTATAGGAAAAATAATGCCCGATCGCGGGAAGTGGCCTTTATCTTTGCGCCGATGGTAAAATCGAGGATCGACCTGTTTAAAGAGTTTGTACTCAGTGAAAAAGGGGGCGGTTTTGTGCTGATCGGCGCCACCCTGGTTTCACTGATCATTGCCAACAGTCCCTGGGGCGAGGGTTATATTCATTTCTGGCATACCGAATTAGGTAGTCATTCCATTGAGCATTGGATCAATGATGGCCTGATGGCTATCTTCTTTTTGCTGGTTGGACTAGAAATAGAGCGCGAATTGTATGTGGGCGAGTTGTCGAGTATCAGGAATGCCATTCTTCCCATAGTAGCGGCGGTAGGCGGTATGATGTTGCCTGCACTGGTTCATTTTGCCTTCAATGCCGGTGAGGAGACGGTATCTGGTTTCGGCATTCCCATGGCCACTGACATTGCTTTTGCATTGGGAGTGTTATCGCTTGCCGGCAGACGCGTGCCTATAACCCTGAAAGTTTTCCTTACTGCACTGGCCATTATTGATGACCTGGGAGCAATTACAGTGATTGCGTTGTTTTATTCAACCGGTTTTTCTGCCACCTATTTCTTCCTGGCCATTGGCATTTTTCTGTTTCTTTTTATTGCGGGGAAAAGAAAAATCTATACGCTTTGGCTTATACATTCCTGCTGGTATTGTGATGTGGTATTGCATGCTGCAATCCGGCGTGCACGCATCTATTGCGGGTGTGTTGCTTGCGTTTGCCATTCCGTTTCACAAAGTGGATGAAAAAAATCCGTCTTATCACCTGCAGCACCAGTTGCACTTTCCAGTAGCGTACGGCATTTTGCCCATTTTTGCGCTGGCCAATACGGCCATTGTGTTTCCGGAAAATATACAGGAAGCCTTTGCTACGAAAAACTCACTGGGCATCATGTTTGGACTGGTATTGGGAAAATTTGCAGGCATTTTTCTTTTCACCTGGCTGGCGGTGCGCATGAAACTGGGTAAATTACCGGGAGATTTGCGCTGGTCGCATATTGCCAGTGTGGGACTGCTCGGTGGTATCGGGTTTACGATGAGTATTTTCATTACCAACCTGGCATTTAGTGATGCCGAGGTAATTACGGCTTCGAAGATGAGTATTCTTGCCGCTTCGCTTATTGCGGCACTGGCGGGTTTGTTGGTGGCAAAGCGCGCGTCGCGATAAGCTATTTCTTCAGGACATACTTATCATAGATCTTGTTGTAGATAATCTCTTCGAATCTTTCCTGGTCAATTTTCAGCACCTGCTTCACATCGCCGCGGCTTTTGACCAAATCTATTACCGCGTCGAATCCATAAGTATCTGCAATAGCTTCGATGATGACATAACCCAAAACCATTTCCAGCCCGCCGGCCAATGCGCCAAACGGAGGAAATTTTCTCTGCGTTATTTCCGGCAGCTGCGTGGGATCAAAACGCCAATCGGATTCGTACATCGCCAGGCCTTCCCACAGCCAGCGCGGGTTGTTGGGCGAATAATCAACATTAAGATGCACAATGTGTGCAAACTCGTGTGCTATACCTTTCATCAGCACAAGGCTGTCAACCTCATTTGCCGCAGGCGAAACCATTCTCAGGTCATCTTTGCCAAAAGCGGTTGCCATCACTTCTTTCGGGGCGTGCGGAAAGCTGACGGCTTCGTGAAATGATGCCAGGTCTGGGAAAACTCTCACGGTAACCACAGGCAGCGAATCCAGCCTGAAGTCGGCAAGAAGTTTTTTGTAATACTGTTCCAGGTGTTCTGTTATACGATCAATTTTCCCTGAATCTGCCTCACTATACAGGAATACAAAATGGTCTGCAGTTTTTTTTAACGTAAGCCCTGCATCATGCTTATTAAAGTCATCCGCAGTGTCGGCCATCTTATCAAGCCTGATGGGTGTGCTGCCGGAGCTGCTTATTTTCACGCCTGTTACTTTTCCATCGTTCTCGTTGAAATCAAATAGTTGGTCTTCGAGACCAGGCGACCCGTACCGATTAACTTCTTGCAGCGTTAATTCCTGCAGCGGCGCGCCGGGCACTATCAAGGTCAGCTTATCATTTACGATGGTGAATTGCACAATAATTCCATTGGCCTCATATTTTCCCACACATTCTTTGATATCAACCTGCCGGGCGGGTTTATGCCGGCAATGAGAGAACAGCAATGAAACGCCAAGGATAAGTAAAATGGCTTTGTTCATACGGAAAAGGTTAGGGGCTAGAAAGATACAGAATGTTCAGAAAAATAGCCAACAGTTATCTCTAAACGATATTAGGGTGGCCCAACCTATGGGAGAACTATCCCACTACTCTCCACTGCCGAAGGAACGGCCAGGTAACGGGATGGCCCACCTGTGGAGTGAGCCTCTTGTCACCTGGCAGGCCTTAAAAGATTACGCGGATGCTCACATTACGCAATCTGCGTTTAATGAACATCCGCGTAATCAGCGTAATCTATTTCAAATCCGTCGTCCCATCCGTGCCATCCTCAAATCCATATTAAATCCATGAACTCTCCATCACAAAATCAATATGCATACCGCAACGTAATTCCATACGTCCTTACATCACCCAACACCGCTGCATAATGACCTGCATTGCCGGCTGCGGGAAGTAATTGTTCAAAATAGTCTTTATTCAAAATATTGCGACCCCAGATGAAGGCAGAGAGACCAATATTTGTCTTGAAGCCTATTCTTCCGTTGAGCAGGAAATAACCATCAACATTCAGGTATTTTGAAGGGGACGGACTTGAAGAAAAATCGGAGCGATAGAAACCATCTGCCGCGATGAAGAATTGTCCCACCTTATTGAATACAGTGGCAGCTTTGGAGTACTCTGTGCTCAGCGAGCCGCTCCATTTTGAAATGCCGGGCAGGTCGCCGCCGGAAACGTCTTTGAAAGCTGCGGGACCACCGGTTTCTTCCAGCGGTACGGGCGCATTCTTGAATGAAATGTATTTTCCTTCGGTAAATGCCAGGGCGCCATATATGGTGAAGTTCTTGCCGATGCGGCTGTTGCCATCAAACTCAATGCCGCGCACGCGCACTTCTTCAGCATTGGCCAGGTAACCGCGGTTCACGCCTACCTCTGCTGTCTGCACCTGTGTCTGGTAATCGTCGATGCTGGTGGTATATGCAGTAATGTTTAAAGTAGTGCCCGGGAAGGGGGTTGTCTTTACACCTGCTTCAAAATGGCGAACATATTCCGGTTTGATGGACGCGAGTTCAAGCATTACTTCTCCCGCGTTGGTGGGCAGACCGCCGAGGTTAAGACCCACTGATTTGTAGTTGGTGCTGTAGGTGGCGTAGGCATTCACCTGGCGCGCTACTTTATAAGAGATGGTTATGAGACCGGAAAGATTGGTGTTGTCGGTGTTGGTTTTGAATGCCTGATCGGTATAAACGGCTCTTTTCAACGCAATCAGGTCGGGATCGGTGGTTTCGAGACCGCCATAGGTTTGACGGTTGAAATCAACTTTCTTTTGATCGTAATTATAGCGTAAACCGCCGAGCACATGAAAGCCGTCAAAAATTTCCCAGTCAATTTGTCCAAAAGCGGCGCCGCTGAATGTCTCGAGCAATGAGCGCGTTCTTATACCATAACCATCAAACAGTCCGGGGGTTGCCCATTTGTCGCTGGTATTGCTTTTTGAAAAACGCCACTGTGCATCACCTGATTCTTCGGTGTGATAGGGGTTGGTCTTCAGCTCTTGGCCAATTGCGTATAAACCCACCACACCGGTAATGCGCGATGAAATATTGCCGGCATAACGAAGTTCCTGCGACCATTGCTGGTGTTTTGACGGAGCCTGCGACAAACTCAATACCGCCAGTCCGGTAAAGTCGCGGTCGTTAGACGGACCCCATTTCCAATAGCGCCAGGCACTGGTAGAGGTGAGCGTGCCGCCACCTAGTTTCCAGTCCACATTCACAGAAACGCCACCCATATCGTTGTTCGATTGCCAGGGTGTGTTGTGGTCTATTTTCCTGTCGAACGGATTGCGGCTGGGTAAATCGTAGCCCAGGTCGGCAATGATCTGCTCAAACTGGCGGTAAGCCGGGCGTTGTGTAGTAACCACGCCAGCCACAACCTGTGCATAACCGTCGGGGCGTTGGGTGGTAGCATCGCCTATAATGAGGACGTCAACGCTTTCGCTCGGTTTGTACAACAACTGACCACGGAAGCCAAGGTTGTTCAGGTCGTTTACTTTCTTACCGGTTATCACATGTTCAAGCTGGCCATTGCGCTGCGTGCCGGCAAATGAAATGCGTCCGGCCAGTCTTTTGGTCAACGCACCGGTGATGGAAAAAAAAAAAAAAAAAAAGGCTGAAGCTGGGTTTTTTGGTGGTAATGTTAAATGAACCCGCTGTGGTGTTTTTGCCGTACAAGGTGCCTTGCGGACCGCGCAGCACCTCCACGCGTTCTACGTCTATGAAGTCGAACATGGTTGCAGCAGGACGGGCGTAGTAAACGCCATCCACGTAGAAGCCGACACCCGGATCTATACCGTCGTTGGTAAGACCAAAAGCGCTTCCCTGTCCCCGCACATTCAAGGTAGTATTGCGCGGGTTGGAAGAATACAATTGTACAGAAGGGATCAGCTCTTTCAGCCTGTTGACGTTGAAGGCACCCGCATCGCTCACCAGTCCGCCTGTTACTACCGTAACCGGAATGGGCACGTCCTGCAATATTTCGCGGCGGCGGCGGCTGGTGATCACTACGGTGTCGCGCTGGTACAAAGCCTGCAGTTGCACCAGCACATTATTTACGTTAGCACTTCTTACCACCAGTTCCTGCGGCACATACCCCACATACGAAATCACGAGCGTGAAAGGATATGGGCGGTCAATCACCAGCGAGAAGCGTCCTGTTGAATCGGAAGTGGTGCCCAGGTTTGAGTTTTTCAGGCTAATGCTGGCAAAGGGAATACCGTCGCCATTATCGTCAACTACGCGGCCGGTAAACTGTGCTAAGGATAAGTAGGGGATAAGAATGGCTACAAATAAAAATATCCGTTTCATGTTGTGTTTTTGACAGTCAGTAATAAATAGTCTAGTATTCTAGTGGACTAATAAGGCAAAAAAATAAGAAAATGGCTTTTCAGCTACACCTGCATTGTGCAGCAACAACATCGTGGAGATTGCGGGTAAAAGAAGGACATAGTTGTATTAGTTTAAAATGAGGCTCCAAAAGTAGGGGGATTTTATTAGTCCACAAAATTAATAGACTTTAAAAATAATTTTTGGCCGCGAGGACAATATTTTTATATTTGTCTATGGTTTTAGTAGACTAATAGACAAGCTATCTTACCTGCAGCTTTTATCCCTCCTGTTTGCTTGACATTTATTAATTGAATCTTTTTCTAAAAGGACTAATTCATTATTCATATGAACTTTTTGAACATTCCTGGCCTGTACAATTCAGGCGATCTACATTGGCAGACAAAATGGGAGCAACTGTACCCGCAAACATCGGCGCGGGTGCTGCAGCGTGACTGGGTATGGCCCGTCAAAAATGAATGGGTGGATAGACTTAATGAAGAGATCAGGCAACTGGAGACTCCGACCATATTGGTGGCACATAGCCTTGGGTGCATCACCGCGGTACACTGGGCCGCCGAACATTATAGTCCTTTTGTAAGCGGCATGTTGCTGGTAGCTCCCGCCGACGTGGAGACTTCTTCAAAGGAATGTTTCAAAACTTTCACACCTGTGCCACTTAATAAATTGGGTATTCCTGCCATGGTGGTGGCCAGCATGAACGATCCCTACTGCGCTATCAACCGCGCCGCCAAATGGGCCGCATATTGGGGCGCCCGTTTTGTAAGTGTGGGCAATAAGGGACATATCAACAGCGATTCGGGGCTGGGAAATTGGGACGAAGGATTGGCGTTGTTGAAAGAATTGGAGTATATGGCCGCGACGAGCGAATATAAATACGCAAGCTAGGTGGCAGAATCTTTGTATTCATCAGGTTATTTAAACGATTCATTAGCTAGAATCAAAAAAATAATCTGTATGAAAAAGATGAATGCATTGAAAATATCCATTTTCTCGCTGTTGTTCACAGCATTATTACCTGCAACGCTGAAAGCGCAAGATGATGATCACGCCAAACTGAAGGCCGATGCTGAAAACGCGAAAGCCGAATTCATTAAGAGTGATGAATTAATGCAAGGCTTATTCGATAATGCTGCAGGCTATGTAATCTTCCCCAATGTGGGGAAAGGCGCGATAGGAGTAGGCGGCGCGGCCGGCAACGGTATTTTATACGAAAATGGCCAGGCCGTTGGACGCGCAAAAATGAAACAGGTGACTGTCGGTTTTCAATTCGGCGGACAAGCTTACCGCGAAGTAATTTTCTTTGAAGACCAGGCTGCCATCGACCGCTTCAAAACAAGCAATTTTGAGTTAAGTGCACAGGCTTCAGCCGTGGCCGTCACCAAAGGTGCTTCTGCCAATGTAAAATACCGTGACGGCGTGCTGATATTCACCCAGGAAAAAGGCGGTCTCATGTACGAAGCCTCAGTGGGTGGCCAGCATTTTGATTTTGAAAAATTTCAATGAATATTGAACTTGAATTTGAACAAGGAATATGAATGTGAATAGGGCCGGAAATTCATTTTACGTCACGGAATTTAGCTTTGTTCACATTCATATTCCTTGTTCAAATTCAAATTCAACATTCATATCAGATTGTTCTCCAATGCAAACCTCACCAGCATCGCGGTGTTTTTTACATTCAGCTTGCTGTGTAAGTTTTTTCTGTGACTGTCTACCGTTTCTACGCTGATGAAAAGCTTTTTCGCTATTTCGGTGTTGGTTAAACCTTCAGCGATATTGGTTAGTACTTCCTTCTCTCTTTTGGTGAGCGGCGGAATGGCGCTTTGTTGTTGTGTATCGTATTTGAGCGTTTGGCCGGCATCAAAACTCAAATAGGTTTTTCCCTTTGTTACAATTTTGATGGCTTCGATGATTTCGCTCTTGGCGGCATTTTTCAATAAATAACCACTTGCACCGCTTTCCATCATTTTACGGATATAAGTGCCCTGGTTGAATGTGCTCAGTGCCAGCACCATAATACCCGGGTATTTTCTTTTGATGAGTTTGCAAAGATCAACGCCGTTCATTTCGGGCAGGCTGATATCCATCAGGATGACGTCGGCGGTATTGTGCATAAAAAACTGCAGACAGTTATCAGCAGTGTGCGCGTACCCGGCAATGGAAATACCGGGCTCTGTTTGCAGGAGGCTATAAATGCCTTCCACCACCACTGCATGATCGTCTACGATGTAAACCCGTATCATTTGTTCAACTATATTGGTAATTGAATGTTCACAGATGTCCCGCTGCCGGGAGTAGTATCTATATCAAGGGTTCCATTAAGATATTGCACTCTGTAGTTGATGTTGCGGATGCCCGCGCCGTTCTTGTGCTGCAGCGTATTCAGGTCAAAGCCTTTTCCATTGTCTTCCACAGTCAGGCTTGTGCTGTTTTCATCCATCATCAGTTGCACCATAATTTCCGTAGCCTTCGCGTGTTTTAAAATATTCGCTACCAGTTCCTGCACCATGCGGTAAATAAACACTTCGGCCGTATTGTTCAGCTTTCTTTTTTCACCAAACTGCTGGTACACCACTTTTATATCGGTGCTTGATTGAATGGAGTTGCAGAAATCGCGCAGCGCTTCTTGCAATCCGAATTTCACCAGTGCTTCGGGCATCAGGTTTTGCGCCACTTTTCGGAGATCGCCGATGGTATTGTCGAGCATGCTCAGCGATTTGTCGAACATGGCATTGGTCTCGGGGGTGAGCGGAATATTTTCCCGCACATTCATAAACGACAACTTGGTACCCGAGAGCAGACTGCCCAATCCATCGTGCAGATCTTTTGCAATGCGGCTGCGCTCTTCCTCCTGCCCCTTCAGCATGGCATCGATGGTGATCAGTTGTTTATCTTTTTCCAGTTCTGCAATTCGTTTTTGCTGCAACTCCTGCTGGTCGCGCGCTATTTGTTGGCCTCTTTTAAAATTGGTATAGCCCAGGTAGCCGATAAACAACAGCACAATAATGGAGGCGATGAATATCATATTCAGCCTGTTCTTTTGCCTCACCGCCTCCTGTTGCCTTTCCTTTTCGTTTTGCAGCATTAATATCTCTTTCTGTTGTTTTTCTGTTTCATAAATGGCGGCCAGTACATTCACCTGTTTAATGTTGCTTTCCGACACTATGCTGTCTTTGATGGCCATCACCTGCTCCAGCGTGGCATAAGCTTTCTGGGCATTGCCGATCTTGCTGTAGTAATTAGCCAGCGTTCTCAAAGCTTCCATCCTCGCTGTCTTGGTATTCAGGCTTTCTGCTATCGCCAGGTTTTGCAGGGCATAACTCTTAGCCGCTTCTACGTTATCAAGTTTCAGTGCCACATTGGCCAGAGAGCTCAACGCATGACTGATGCTGATGGTATGCCCGCCTTTCAAGGCATAGGCATACCCTTCACGATAATCTTCAAATGCCTCCCTGTACTTTTCCTGCCTGTAGTTGAGCTCGCCGCGCTTCATGTAGTAGCCAAAGTTTACCTGCACTTCATAGGGGTGCGGAATCACCGGCGCAATTTTTCCCAGGTAGTAGGCCGCCTGCGAAAAATTGTTTTTCGCCAGGTATATTTCAATCACCGAAAAATAAACCGAAGCCGCTATGCTGCTGGTGTCGCTGCCGAGCGTGGCGGCATTAAGTTTAGCATATTCCTCTGCCTTATCGAGATTGTTCAGCCGCAGGTACACCTGTGTAATATGCGCGTACAGGTTTACCCGCCTGTTCACATTTTTGTTGCCCAGGTATTTCAGCGATTCAAAAAAATAGTCCAGCGCCTGGTAAAAGTTATCCTGTTCATAATAAATAAGTCCTTTGCGTTCGTAAGCGGCGCTCTTAATATCAACCAGTTTTTCATCTGTACTGTTGCCCGCCACCAGCAGTGCAGAGTCCAGGTATTTGAGCGACATGTCTGGCTGCGATTTGCTCTTATAATAAAACCCAAAACTCAGGTAAGCCGCTGCCAGTCCCTCCGTATAGTTCAGTTGGCGGCTCAACTCCAGCGCCTCCACGCGGTAAGGCATCACAGCCTCCCTTTCTTTCAGGAATACTGCCGTATGCACCACCCGTATTAAGGCATTCACGCGCGCTGTGTCGGGATGCGGGTAATATTGCAACTCCGCCACGGCCTGGTTTTTCCTGCGCTCAAACGCCTCCCAGTTGCCCGGCTGGGCATTGACATACGAAGGATGTCCACACAATAAAGCGGTCGCAAGGACAGCTATTTTTTTTAAAAAATACATGACAGGGATTGAAACTGAACAGGATTTTGCTTGTCGTGTCGGAGTTTTGCTACGTAAAGATTTGAATTATTTTCTATATAGGCATAAGAATATAGAAAAATCCCGTCTTTGGGTGAGTTTTTTAAAAGGCTCAAAAAACGGGATTTTTGCGACAAGTTATTGAAGACCATCAGCAGAGCTAAATTCTTGCTTAAATTCATGCGAAAGGAAAGCGAACTTTGAAAAATAGGGGTATAAGAAATGGATGAAATAATTATTCGAAGGGCTACCGGGGCCGACATGCCCGTTTTATATCGTTTTGAACAGGGAGTCATTGATGCCGAAAGGCCTTTTATCGAACGCTTGAAAAAGGGTAAGGTGCATTATTACGATATCGAATATTTGCTGACCGCTCCCGAAGTTCTCCTGGCCGTAGCGGAAAAAGATGGCCAGGTCATCGGGTCGGGTTATGCGCGCATTGAGGAAGCGAAGCATTACCTCGATCATCCCCGGCATGCTTACCTGGGATTTATGTATGTAGAACCTGCGTTTCGCGGGCAGGGCGTTAATTACAAATTGATCGATGTGTTATTGAAATGGGCCAGCGGGCAGGGGATTGACGAGTCAATACTAGAAGTGTATTACGACAACCATCCGGCGATAAAGGCCTATGAAAAATCAGGTTTTTCAAAGCATGTGATCCTGATGCGCCGCCGCATTTAACTGGCCGTTTTGCATACCTGGGCAAACATCACTCTCAAAAAACATCCAAGCAGGGCACTAAAAGCCAGGCGCAATGAAATTTTTTCCCGAAATTCTGTCCAATCCGCTCCCACCGCTTTGTTATATTGGTATAACAACATTCAGTAACGCTCAAAACGTATAATTATGCAGGAGTACATGTTGATCTTCAGGCATAGGAACGGCAAGGAAGTAGCCTCGCCTGAACAATTGGAGGCATGGATGAAACAAACCATGGATTGGATTGGCGGCATTGCGGCGCAAAACAAATACGTAACAGGCCAGGGCCTCGACTTCGACGATGCGCGCGTGGTTTGGCACAATAATGTGGTAACCGACGGGCCCTTTGGCGAGGTAAAAGAAACACTCGGCGGATTCATCGTAGTGCGCGCCGAATCGCCTGAAGAAGCCGTTGAATTTGCCAAAGGCAGCCCTGTGTTGCAGGGCGAGGGCAATAGTGTGGAGGTGAGAAGGATTATTCATGGATGAATAATGGTTCTGACTAATAATCATGCAGCCCATTCAGCATCTTTTCCGAACCGAGTACCGCAAAATCATTTCGGTGCTTTGCAAACGATTTGGTTTTGCACAGATTAAGATTGCCGAGGATATTGCGAGCGATACCTTTCTGGCCGCGGCGCAGAGCTGGGGGCTGAAGGGTATGCCCGCCAATCCGGTGGCCTGGCTGTATCATGTGATTAATAATAAAGCGATCAATTATTTGAAGCGACACCAGGTTTTTGAAAATAAAGTGGTAAAAGAATTAAGTGAAGAAGAAATAAATACTCCCGAACTGGATCTTTCTCCGCAAAACATTATCGACAGCCAGTTGCAGATGATGTTTGCCATTTGTCATCCTTCCATACCGGTGGAGGCGCAGGTGGGACTGGCGCTGCGCATATTATGCGGTTTTGGTATTGAGGAAATTGCCGATGCTTTTCTCACCAATAAAGAAACCATCAACAAGCGGCTGTACAGGGCGGAAAATATTTTGCAGCTTTATAATCGCCTGCTACAAATTCAGTATTCGCCGGTGGCGGCGCTTAACAGGACGTATGCGCTGGCGAAGGCCAATGGTAAACAAAAAGCAATAGCCGAAGCTGAAAAGCTCCGGCTGAATGATAATCATTTTTACTTTACTCTGCTCGGTGAACTCTATACTGGTATCGATAATCAAAAAGCAAAGATTCATTTTGATACTGCGCTGGCGCTGGCCAAAACGCAAAATGACAAACAAGTGATTCAAAAAAAGATTGGCAAGCTATAGTTGCTTACGCCGAAGCATACGCATCTTCGAGTTGCTTGATATCAATTTTTTTCATTGTCATCATGGCTTCTGTCACTTTCTTCGCTTTCGCGGGATTTTTATCGAGCAACAGTTCAGTAAGTCGCGAAGGCACTACCTGCCACGACAGGCCAAATTTGTCTTTCAGCCAGCCGCACATCGACTCCTGTCCGCCATCGGCCGTGAGTTTTTCCCAGTAATAATCCACTTCTTCCTGGTTTTTGCAGTCGATGACAAAGCTGATGGCTTCGTTAAACTTAAACAGGGGTCCCGCGTTCAGGGCTATGAAGTCCTGGCCGTTGAGCGTGAACTCGCAGGTCATAACTGTGCCTTTGGGCGCCGGGCCTGCATCGCCGTAGCGGGCAATGCGTCCCTTTTTCGAATCTTTGAAAACGGAACAGTAGAAATTCATGGCTTCTTCCGCCTGGTTGTCGAACCATAAAAACGGTGTGATCTTTTGCATAAAACAAAGTTTTAATTGTTTGTTGAAGCAAAGATGAAAAGCTTTTATGGCTCAAAACGGGTGTGTTCGGGACAAACTGCGAGGTTAATTGCGACGAACAACGATAAGTTCTCTTTCTGCTCTTAGCTATTTTATTTTTTTACACTCTATTTCCATCCCGGACTGGAATAGCGTAAAGCCTGTTATTTCGTTCTTTTCATTGCGCTTAAAGTGCATCCTGATCTCGGGCGTATTCACATACAGATAGTCTTCTTTCTCAACAAGTAGTTCTATCTGCCGCTGGCCGGTAGGCTTGCCTTGTAGTTTACCATCTTGTATGCTGATCACTAAGTGAAGCTGGGGAGTAATTTCATATTCACCCACATATTCCTGCATTTTTGATTCGGGCAGCGTAATGGCATTTCTCCTTTTGGGCAGCTCATAAGGTTTTTTGTAAATAGCATGCAGCACCATATTGGTGATAT
>JGI12420J12819_1000070_pt1 | contig 78739 bp, 68 predicted proteins | sample Passage237A_FD_12819 | JGI IMG/M metagenome (IMG submission 12819) | reverse complement strand
CGGCGGCCGTAACTATAACGGTCCTAAGGTAGCGAAATTCCTTGTCGGGTAAGTTCCGACCTGCACGAATGGCGTAACGACAGCGGCGCTGTCTCCACCCGAGACTCAGTGAAATTGAAATCGCTGTGAAGATGCAGCGTTCCCGCGGCAAGACGGAAAGACCCCGTGAACCTTTACTATAGCTTTACACTGAACGTTGAGTTCGTCTGTGTAGGATAGGTGGGAGGCTACGAAGTGCAGGCGCCAGTTTGCATGGAGCCATCCTTGAAATACCACCCTGATGTGCTTGACGTTCTAACCTGGATCCGTAATCCGGATCGGGGACCGTGTATGGTGGGTAGTTTGACTGGGGCGGTCTCCTCCCAAAGAGTAACGGAGGAGCACGAAGGTACGCTCAGCGCGGTCGGACATCGCGCACTGTGTGCAAAGGCATAAGCGTGCTTGACTGCAAGATCGACGGATCAAGCAGGTACGAAAGTAGGTCTTAGTGATCCGGTGGTTCTGTATGGAAGGGCCATCGCTCAACGGATAAAAGGTACTCCGGGGATAACAGGCTGATACTGCCCAAGAGTTCATATCGACGGCAGTGTTTGGCACCTCGATGTCGGCTCATCACATCCTGGGGCTGTAGCCGGTCCCAAGGGTATGGCTGTTCGCCATTTAAAGTGGTACGCGAGCTGGGTTCAGAACGTCGTGAGACAGTTCGGTCCCTATCTGTCGTGGGCGTTGGAGATTTGAGAGGGGCTGCTCCTAGTACGAGAGGACCGGAGTGGACGATCCCCTGGTGTTCCGGTTGTCACGCCAGTGGCACTGCCGGGTAGCTACGATCGGAAGCGATAACCGCTGAAAGCATCTAAGCGGGAAGCGCGCCTCAAGATGAGATCTCCCGGGGCACAAGCCCCCTGAAGGAACCATGAAGACTACGTGGTTGATAGGTCGGGTGTGTATCGCAGTAATGCCGAGCTAACCGATACTAATGATCCGTGCGGCTTGATCATATAACTCCAAGTTGCCTCCTTGCTTCAGCGACGGCATGGCAGAAGCGGAAGCAAACGCTTGATTACGTCCCAAGTCCCAATGACGAGTCCGCGCGCTGCGCGACTCGCACCAGTTCCCTGGTGACATTAGCGCTGTGGTCCCACCCGATCCCATCTCGAACTCGGAAGTGAAACGCAGCTGCGCCGATGGTAGTGTGGCTTAAGCCATGCAAGAGTAGGTCATCGCCAGGGGCTTATCCGGAACGCCTTCCCAGAAATGGGAAGGCGTTCTTCTTTTCGAGTACGGCTCCGGATTGCGCGAGCCCGGTCATGTGCAGGATCAATCGCGCTTCGTGTGGAAGGTGCCTTGCTTGATCGGAGCCTGTGCGGCAGTGTGGCTGGATGGAACCTCTCTTCACGCAGGATCTGGGCCTGAGTCCGCCTTGGGCGGTGACTTCGGTGGATTTCCGGCGGCCTGAGGGCGCCATCCACTTTGCCGTCGAGTGCCAAGCGCAGCGGCTGGGGTGAGGTGCCTACCGCGAACTTGTGGAGACGCGACGGCGCGAAGGCTTGTACTGGATGCCCTGTGCGGCCGCCGAGGTGAGTGCGTTGGCCTGATGGATCGCCCGAGCAAGCGCCATGGGCAACTGCTCTGCGTGACGCAGGTGTAAGTCACGGTGGCGCAGGCCGCTTGCGTGCGCTTGCGCCAAGAAGTTGGCGCAGGTTTCGAGAGAAGAGAGGGCGGAGCGGAGTCGAACCTGCTCCATTCAGGCGCCCCCGGCAGTGGGGTGCGGCGCAGGCAGAATGGCCCGGAACCCCGCGCGGTATCGCGGAACCCGAAAACGAAAACGCCCAACCGGAGAAGGTTGGGCGTTGAATGGTGGTGGAGCGGAGGAGGATCGAACTCCCGACCTTCGCATTGCGAACGCGACGCTCTCCCAGCTGAGCTACCGCCCCACGGCTTCGCGGGCGGGCCGCGAAAGGGCGCGCATGATAGCGCGCGTTCCGGAAAACGCCAAGCGTGACTTCAGTCCGGCTTGCGCAGGCGCCGGCAGAGCGCGGCGTAGTCGTCGGCGATGGGTTCGGCACGGCTCGGGCCGGCCATCGCGTCGGCGAGCGCGGGTGGCAGGGGGATCGGTTCGCCGATCAGCGGCTCGATCACGCTCTCGAACTTTGCCGGATGCGCGGTGGCGACGACGATCCAGTCGCGCCGGTCGCCGTGGGCGCGGCGTGTCTCCACCGCGTGCAGCGCGGTCGCGGTATGCGGGCAGACCAGTGTGCCGTGGCGTTCGCGTGCGGTGCGCAGGACGGTGCGGATCGTGTCGTCGTCCACGCGGTGCGCTCCGAGGATCCGGCGCAGCGCGTCGTCGTCCGGATACAGCCAGCGCAGGCGTTCGAAGTTGCTCGGGGCGCCGACGTCCATCGCGTTGGCGAGCGTGGCGATGCTCGCCCGCGGCGTGTACGGCGCGCCGCCAAAGAAATCGCCGAGCGTGCGGTTGGCATTGGTCGCGAGCACGATGTCGCCGATCGGCAGCCCGATACGCCGCGCGAGCACGGCACCGAGCGCGTTGCCGAGATTGCCGGTCGGGATCGCGAGATTCGGCGCCGGGCGGCCCGCACGCTGGCGCTCCAGCGCGGTCAATGCGTAATAGCCCACCTGCGGCAGCAGGCGGCCGAGGCTGATGCTGTTGGCCGAGGTCAGCGGCACGTCGCGCTGGAGCGCGGCGTCGTTGAGCGCGCGCTTGGCCAGCGCCTGGCAGTCGTCGAACGAGCCGGCCACGCGCAGCGCGACGACGTTGTCGCCGAAGCTGCCGAGGTGATGCGCCTGTCGCGGCGAGACGCGGCCATCCGGGTAGAGCACGACCACGCGGAATCCAGGGCGGCGGTGGAACGCGGCGGCGACGGCCGCGCCGGTGTCGCCGGAGGTCGCGACCAGCACGGTGCGCGTCGGTTCGTCCGGCGCGCGCAGCCGCGCGAGGCAGGCGGCGAGGAAGCGCGCCGCGAAATCCTTGAATGCCGCGGTCGGGCCGTGGAACAGTTCGAGCAGGCTCGTCACCTCGTCGAGCGGGCGCAGCGGCACCGGGATGTCGAGCGCCTCGTCGCAGATCGCGGCGAGTTCGGCGGCGAGCGGGTCGCCGTCGAAGAACGGCTCCAGCAGGCGGCGCGTGATCGCGGACAGGGTTTCGCAACCGTCGAAATCCCGCGGCACGAAGGCCGGCAACGTCTGCGGCACGTAGAGCCCGCCATCCGGCGCGAGGCCAGCGGCGAGGGCGGGGCCGAGGCCGATCGCGGGCACTTGCCCGCGGGTGCTGANGTAGTTCATGCGATCACCCGTGCTGCGGGGCCGGCGACCGGGGACACCCAGACGTCGCTGGCCAGATTCTCCTGCGCGAACGCGGCGCGCATGCGCTCGCCGGCGTGGCGCGCGGTTTCCTCGTCCTCGCACCAGGCGAACACGCTCGGCCCGGCGCCGGAGATCGTCGCGCCGAGTGCGCCCGACTCCAGCGCGGCGCGTTGCACCGGTCCGAAGCCCGGAATCAGCCCGGATCGGCGCGGCTCGACCAGCGTGTCGCGAAGGCCCGCGCGAATCAGCGCGACGTCGCCCGCGTGGCATCCGGCAAGTACGAGCGCGAGATTCGTGCTCTGCGCGACGAACTCGTGCAGGTCGTAGCTGCCCGCCAGCGCGGCGCGCGCCGCGCGCGTCTCGACCACCGCGTGCGGATGCACCAGCACGCAATGCAGGCCGTCCGGGACGGGGATCGGCACCAGCCGGTCGGCGGTCGCGAGCACGAGGCCGCCGAGCAGCATCGGGCCGACGTTGTCGCCGTGGCGCCCGCCGCTGGCGACGGACTCGCCGGCCAGCGCGTACGGATACAGCGCCTCGGCCGGGAATGGCGTGTCGAGCAGCGCATTGGCCGCTACCAGTGCGCCGACGGCCGATGCGGCCGATCCGCCCATGCCGGAGCCGAACGGGATGCCTTTCGCGATCTCGACGGCGAAGCCGAACGGCAGGTCGAGCGCCTCGCGCAGCGCGAGCAGCGCCGCGCCGGCCGTGTTGCGCGCGGGATCGCGCGGCAGTTCGTGCGCGATTCCGCTCACCGCGTCGATGCGCACGCCGGGTGCGTCGATGCGGCGCACGGTCACGCGGTCGCCGGGGCCGGCGATGGAATGGCCGAGGATGTCGAAGCCGACGCCGGCGTTGCCGATGCTCGCCGGCGCGAATGCGGTTGCCGTGTTCCTCGCGTTCACAGGCGCGCTCCCAGTTGCGCCGCGATGCGCAGCAGGTCAGCGAACACGCCGGCGGCGGTTACTTCCGGTCCCGCGCCCGGCCCCTGCACGACCAGCGGATTGTCGCGATAGCGGCGCGTGGTGAACTGCACGATATTGTCGGTCAGGCGCAGGTGCGCGAAGGCGTGATCGGCCGGCAGTTCCGCCAGCCCCACGGATGCGTGGCCTTCGCGGTCGAGCCGCGCGACGTGGCGCAGCACCTTGCCCTGCGCCTTCGCGCGTGCGTGGCGTTCCGCGACGAGTGCGTCGAACTCGCCCAGTCGGTCGAGGAAGATCGGCGTGTCCACGCCGCGCAGCGGCTCGGGCACGAGGCTTTCGACGTCGACTTGTTCCAGGTCGATCACGACGCCGGCTTCGCGCGCGAGGATCACGAGCTTGCGCGCGACGTCGGTGCCGGAGAGGTCGTCGCGCGGGTCCGGCTCGGTGTAGCCCAGCGCATGCGCCTCGCGCACCAGTGCCGAGAACGGCTGCGTGCCGTCGTAGCGGTTGAACAGCCACGCCAGCGTGCCGGACAGGATGCCTTCCACGGCGAGCAGTTCGTCGCCGGTGTCGAGCAGGTCGCGCAGCGTGGTCAGGACGGGCAGGCCGGCGCCGACGGTTGCCTCGTAGCGGAAGCGCGCGCCGCTCGCGGTTGCCGCGCGGATCGCCTGCCAGCGCGCGCGCGGGCCGGCACCGGCATGCTTGTTCGGCGTGACGACGTGGATGCCCGCGGCAAGCCAGCCGGGATAGCGGTCGGCCACTTCGCTGTTCGCGCTGCAATCGATGATGACCGCATGCGGCAGGTGTTCCGCCTGCACGTGGCGCGCGAACGCATCGAGGTCCGCGGCCGGCGCGGCATGCTCCTTCCATGCAACGGCCTGGTCGGCTTCGCCGAGCCACTGGCGGCTGCGCGTGGCGACCGCGCGCACGCGAAGGTCGAGGTTGTGGTCGGCGAGCAGGCGCGGACGGGCCGCCCGGATCTGCGCGAGCAGCGCCGCGCCGACATTGCCCGGCCCGATCAACCCGATCGAAAGCGTCTGCGGCGACAGCCAGAACGCGGCATGCGCGGCGCGCAGCGCGCGCGCCGCGTCGGCGGACTGGATCGCGACCGAGATGTTGCGTTCGGAAGCTCCCTGCGCGATCGCGCGGATGTTCACGCCGGCGCGTGCCAGCGCATCGAACAGGCGCGCGGCGACGCCGGGCTTGCCGGCCATGCCGTCGCCCACCGCGGCGAGCACGCTGATGTCGGCGGTGGTCGCCACCCGCGCGATCTCGCCGTGCGCGAGTTCCGCGACGAAGGCATGCTCGAGTGCCTTGCGGGCGCGTTCCGCGTCACGCGCGCGCACCACGCAGCAGATCGAATGCTCGGACGATCCCTGCGAGATCATCACCACCGAAACGCCGGCCGCGTGCAGCGCGCCGAAGGCGCGCTCGGCGGTGCCGGGCACGCCGATCATGCCCGCGCCCTCCAGCGTGACGACGGCAAGGTCGCGTACCGCGGTCAGGCCCTTGACCGGCGGCTGCGCGGCGTCGGGCGCTACCGCGCCGACGCGCGTGCCACCGCGATCCGGCGCGAAGGTGTTGCGGATGCGCACGGCCATGCCGCGCGCGATCGCCGGGGTCAGCGTCTGCGGGTGGATCACCTTGGCGCCGAAGTAGGCGAGTTCGCAGGCTTCGTCGTAGCTGATCGCGGCGAGCGATACGGCTTCCGGCACGAGGCGCGGATCGGCCGACAGCACGCCGTCGGTATCGCCCCACAGGGTCAGTTCGCGCGCGCCGGCGAGCGCCGCGAGGATCGCGGCGGAGTAGTCGCTGCCGTTGCGACCGAGCACGGTGACGCGGCCTTCCGGCGTGCGCGCGACGAAGCCGGTCGCGACCGCGCGCGGCGCCGGTTCGCGGTCGCGCCAGGCGCGGAAGCGCGCGGCGCTGTCGTCCCAGTCGACGATCGCGCCGAGTTCGCCGTGGCGCACCGTCAGCACCTCGCGTGCATCCAGCCAGCCGCACGGCGAGCCGTCCGTCGCGAGCAGCGCGGCGAGCAGTCGCGAGGACCAGACTTCGCCGAGGCCCTGGATCGCCTCGCGCGCCTCGTGGTTCGGCGTGCCGAGGATCGCGAGCGCGGACAGGAGCTTGCCGAGCGTCGCGAATTCCGCATCGAGCCACGCCTGCAGCGGTGCCGCCTGGTCGCCGAGCAGTTCGCCGGCGGTGTCGCGATGGCGCCGGTGCAGCGCATCGAGATCGGACTGCCATCCGGCGCGCGCGGTGGCGGCGTCCGCCAGCGCGATCAGCCGGTCGGTCGTGCCGCGCATCGCCGAGACGACGACCAGTGCCTGCGGGCCGCCCTCGTCGCGGACGATCGCGGCCACGCGCCGGAAGCAGTCGGCATCGGCGAGGCTGGAGCCGCCGAACTTGTGGACGCCGGGGCAGGGTGAAGCGGAATCGGACATCGGAACCTCCGTCGGAGGCCCCGCCGCGGGATCGGGCGCTGCTTCGCGGGCCCGGTCCTTGCGGGACGGGGCCGTTGCGTGGACTCACTCGCGCGCGGGCACCCGTACCACGGTCGTCGTGGTCGTGTCCGTAATCGTCGTGATGCCGCCGCGTACCCGCGCATCGCGGAGGAGCGCGATGGGCGTGTGTGCGGGGTGGATGCGTGCCGGCGACATGGGGTGCGAGTGTGCCGGCAGGCACCGGGGGCTTGTCAACACCGATGCCTCGCGCACGGAGCGGCGTGGATGGGGGTCACTCGCGGAACAGCGGTTCNAGGCTGGAGCGCGAGAGCGGCACGAAGGCGTGGCGGCGCGAGCCGTAGGACAGGGTTACTTCGTAGTCCGACGGGGCATCCCACAGCGCCTGGTCGATGCGCGCCACCGCGCCGGCATCGCGTCGATGGACCACGACCATCAGCGGCGGCGCGCCGATCGACTGGTTCAGCGCGAGGAAATCGTCGATCGCGCGACGCTGGTCCGCCGGCGTGGCGGCTGCCGTCACGGCTTGCCAGGAAGCATCGAGTCGTGCGCCATCGGACATCGTTTCACCGTGCGGAGTCGCGCTGCATGCCGCGAGCAGCAGCGCGAGCCAGAAAGCCGCGCACGCACCGATGCCCGCGTCCGGACGCATCATAACCGGTCAGTTGTTCGCGCCGACCCATGCCTCGAGGATGTCGAGGTGGCGGTCGCGCACGTCCATGCCGGTGTGCATGATGCTGTCGGTGTCGTTCGCCGCGTCGGTGCCGGCGCTGCCGTTGTACTCGTCGGGCAGGCCGATCATGTGGCCGAACTCGTGTGCGGCGCCGACCTGCGGATCGCTTGCACCCTTGGCGACCGGCTTCACGTCCTCGCTGTCGAAACGGCCGCTGTTCCGCCCCGGCATGACGTAGCTCTGGTTGAAGCCGCCTTCCGGGATCTTCACGACGTCGATGTTCCAGTTCTCGCTACTGTCGAATGCGTCGATCAGGCCGCCGAACGGGCCGCCCGGCGCCTCCACCACGTCGAGGTCGATGTCGAGCGTGACCGGCTGGCCGTTCTCCGTGGTGACGACATGGCCGTCCCATGCCGCGAGTACCTGTTCCTTGTAGTCGGCGATGAATTGTTCCTTGTCCCGGTCGGACCAGGTTTCGCCGTTCGGCCCTTCCTGGAAGCTGAACTCGATCTTCATGTCCATTTCGAGCGTGTACGTGCCGTCCGCCTCGCGGTACAGCGCCATGTCGTAGGCATCGTGAACGCCACCGGCCTGCACGCTGTCCTCGGATGCGAGGAGCTCGCGCTCCGCGACGGCAGGCTCGGGAGCGGTGCCGGCCGGGACTGCCGAAAGCATGCGCGCGACGCCTTCCGACACCGGCGCGCGCTGCGCGGCCGATGACGTGGCGAACGACGATTCGCCGAGGACGGGCGAGGTCGGGGCAAGGGAAGCGGAACGGACGGCGGCGTCGAACATGATGCGCTCCGGAATCAGGGAACGATCCGGACGTTATCGGCCTGCTTGCGCTGCCGCCAACTGGGGATGTCCCTAGCCCGTGCCCGTGTTGCACATGGGGCGGTCATCATCGTCGACACTTCCCGCGCGCCTGCGCGTGCCGCGGCATGCACCGCGTGGACGTCGCGTTCGCGGCTGCGCGCCGCCTCAGCGTGGATCGTCGACGACCAGCGCCGGCGTCGCGTCGCGCTTGGGGCGGTCCTGGCCTACTTGCGTGCCGTGGACGAGGAAGTACACGTTCTCGGCGATGTTGGTCGCATGGTCGCCGATGCGCTCGATGTTCTTCGCGATGAACAGCAGGTGCGTGCACGGCGTGATGGTGCGCGGGTCTTCCATCATGTAGGTGAGCAGCTCGCGGAACAGGCCGGTGTAGGCGCGATCCAGTTCCTCGTCGCGATCGCGCGCGGCGAGCGCGAGGTCGGCATCCTCGTCGTGGTAGGCGGCGAGCACGTCGCGTACCAGCGCGGTGGCGAGCGAGGCGAGGCGAGGCAGCGAGCCGGCAAGCGGGACGGGGATGGTCTGGTTGAGCGCGAGCGAGCGCTTGGCGACGTTGGCGGCGTAGTCGCCGATGCGCTCGATGTCCGCCGCAATGCGCAGCGCGGCGAGCACTTCGCGCAGGTCGCGTGCCATCGGCTGGCGCAGCGCAAGCAGGCGCACGACGTCGTGGCTGAGTTCGTTCTCCATCGCGTCGATGCGTGCGTCGGCCTCGACGACGCGGTGCGCGGCCTCGTCGTCGCGCTTCTGCACGGCGGCGATCGCGGCGTCGAGCTGCTGCGTCGCCATGGCGCCCATCTGCTGGATCTCGCCCTGCAAGCGGCGCAGTTCGGTGTCGTAGTCCTTGATGATGTGTTCGCCGGTGCTGGAAGGGCTCATGGCGCGTCTCGGTATCGGATGGGGGCGGGCATCAGCCGAAGCGGCCGGTGATGTAGTCCTCGGTCTGCTTCTTCGAGGGCCGCGTGAACAAGGTTTCGGTATCGCCGAACTCGACCAGTTCGCCGAGGTACATGAATGCGGTGAAGTCGGAACAGCGCGCCGCCTGCTGCATGTTGTGGGTGACGATCGCGATGGTGAAATGTTCCTTCAGCTCCGAGATCAGTTGCTCGATCTTGCCGGTCGCGATCGGGTCGAGCGCCGAGGTCGGCTCGTCGAGCAGGATCACCTCCGGGCGCAGAGCGATGGCGCGTGCGATGCACAGGCGCTGCTGCTGGCCACCCGAAAGTCCGAGCGCGCTCTGCTTGAGCTTGTCCTTCACTTCGCCCCAGATCGCGGCTTGCGACAGCGCCTGTTCGACGCGGACGTCCATCTCCGCGCGCGCGAGCTTTTCGTGATGGCGGATGCCGTAGGCGATGTTGTCGTAGATCGACATCGGGAACGGCACCGGCTTCTGGAACACCATGCCGACCTTGGAGCGCAGGCGGTTGAGCGGGTACTTCGGATCGAGGATGTTCTCGCCGTCGAGCAGCACCTCGCCGGTTGCGACCTGTTTGGGGTAGATCGAGTAGATGCGGTTGAACACGCGCAGCAGCGTGGACTTTCCGCAGCCGGACGGGCCGATCAGCGCGGTGACATGCTTTTCCGCGATGTCCAGACTCACGTCCTTGATCGCATGGAAGCCGTTGTAGTGGAAATCGAGATGCCGCGCGGACATCTTCGCCGCGTGTTCCGCGTTCTCGGCGGATCGTGCGGTCGCCATCGGGGCGGCGGCGGGCGCGGGAGTGGCGACGTCAATCATGGCTGACCTTGTTGCGGACGAGGAGGGCGCGCGAGAGCAGGCTGAGCAGCAGCACGAACACGGTGACGACGAACGCGCCGGCCCATGCCAATGCATGCCAGGAGTCGTACGGGCTCATCGCGTACTGGAACACCACGACGGGCACGCTCGCCATCGGCTGCGTCATGTCGGCGCTCCAGTACTGGTTGTTGAGCGCGGTGAACAGCAGCGGCGCCGTTTCACCGCTGATGCGCGCCAGCGCGAGGAGGATGCCGGTGACGATGCCGGGCAGTGCCGAGCGGTACAGCACCTGCATCGTGACCTTCCATTGCGGGATGCCGAGCGACAGCGCCGCCTCGCGCATCGTGCCGGGCACGAGCTGCAGCATCTCGTCGGTCGTGCGCACCACCACGGGCAACACGATCAGCGCCAGCGCCAGCGCACCGGCCCAGCCCGAGAAATGACCGACTTGGGCGACCACGAGCGTGTACACGAAGAGGCCGAGCACGATCGACGGCGCGGACAGCAGGATGTCGTTCACGAAGCGCACCGTCTCGCCGAGCGCGCCGCGGCGCGCGTACTCGGCCAGCCACGTTCCCGCGGCGATGCCGATCGGCGTGCCGATCATGATCGCGGCGAGGCTCATCACCACGGTGCCGAACAGCGCGTTGGCGAGGCCGCCTTCCGAACCGGGCGGCGGCGTCATCTGCGTGAAAAGGCTCGGATGCAGCGCGCTGATGCCCTTCTTCAAGGTGGTCCACAGGATCCACACCAGCCAGAACAGGCCGAACGCGGCGCACAGCCCGGACACGGCCATGTTGAAGGCGTTGGTGATCCTGCGGCGCAGGTACAGGCGTTCCGAGACGCGGCTCATCGCGCACCCTCCCGACGCGCCAGCCGGCGCAGCATCAACTTGGCCGCCGCCAGCACGATGAACGTGACGATGAACAGCAGGAAGCCGAGCGCGATCAGCGAGGAGCGGTACATGTCCGAGTCGGCCTCGGTGAACTCGTTCGCGATGGTCGCCGCAATGGAGTTGCCCGGCTCGAGCAGCGAAGCCGACAGCCGGTGCGCGTTGCCCAGCACGAAGGTGACCGCCATCGTTTCGCCGAGCGCGCGGCCGAGGCCGAGGAAGATGCCGCCGATCACCGCCGATCGCGTGTATGGCAGCACGATGTTCCAGACCACTTCCCACGTGGTCGAGCCGAGCGCGTAGGCCGATTCCTTGAGGCGCGTCGGCACCGTCAGGAACACGTCGCGCATCACCGAGGAAATGAACGGGATCACCATGATCGCGAGCACGATGCCCGCGGTGAGCATGCCGATGCCGAGCGGCGGCCCCCGGAAGAGGGGGGCGACGAGCGGCCATTCGCCGAGGTGGTCGTTGAGCCAGGGCGTTACGTATTCGCCCATGATCGGCACGAACACGAACAGGCCCCACATGCCGTAGATGATGGACGGGATGCCGGCGAGCAGTTCGATCGCGGCGCCGACCGGCCCGCGCAGCCAGTTCGGCGCAACCTCGGTAAGGAACAGCGCGATGCCGAAGCTCACCGGCACCGCGATCAGCATCGCGATCAGCGCCGTGACCAGCGTGCCGTAGATCGGCACCAGCGCTCCGAAGCGCTGGTTCACCGCATCCCATTCCGTGGATGTGAGGAAGCCGAAGCCGAACGTGCCGAACGCCTCGCGTCCGCCCCAGAGCATCGAGAGGGCTGCCCCGGCCAGCGCGACCAGCACGAACATGCCGGCGCCGAACAGGATCCCGCGGAACGCGCGATCCGCCCGCGCGTCGCGCGCGCTGCGCCGTTCGCTGTCCGTGGCGGTCGCGCTCGCGACGGCGGGAAGGGCGGTGCTGATGTCGTTCATGGGCGAGAGCCGAAGGCCGGAAGGCGGAAGATGCGCGGCAAGCAAGCCGCCCCGCGATCGACGCGGGGCGGCGGCCATGTCACGGCTTGATCTCGGCGGCCCAGTAGGCCTCGATCTGCTCGATCAGCGTTGTCGGCAGCGGCACGTAATGCAGTTCCTCCGCTTCCGCCGCGCCGTTCTCCCAGGCCCACTTGAAGAAATCGAGCGCGGCCTTGGTGGCGGCGCCGTCCTTCGGCTGCTTGTACACGAGGATGAAGTTGGTCGCGGTCAGCGGCCAGGCGGTTTCGCCCGGCGCGTTGGTGATCACGAGCTGGAAATCCTTCGCGCTCTTCCAGTCGGCGCTCGCGGCGGCGGCTTGGAAACTCTCCAGGCTCGGCTGCACGAACTGTCCGGCCGCGTTCTGCAGCGAGGCGTACGTCATCTTGTTCTGCAGCGCATAGGCCAGCTCGACATAGCCGATCGATCCCTTGATCTGCTTGACGTAGGCCGCGACGCCCTCGTTGCCCTTGCCGCCGACGCCGGTCGGCCACGAAACGGACGTGCCCTCGCCGATCCCGGATTTCCACTCCGGCGAAACCTTGGCGAGGTAATTGACGAAATTGAACGTGGTGCCCGATGCATCCGAGCGATGCACGACGGTGATGCGGCGGTCGCCCAGCGCGACGCCCGGATTGATCGCGGCGATCGCCGGATCGTTCCACTTGGTGATCGTGCCGCGGTAGATGTCGGCGATCAGTGCGCCTGTCAGGCGCACTGCGCCCGGCTCGACACCCTCGATGTTGACCACGGGCACCACGCCGCCGATCACCGACGGAAACTGCGCGAGTCCCGCGTCGGCCAGCTCCTCCGGCGGCAGCGGCTTGTCGGAAGAGCCGAACACGACCGTGCCGGCCTTGATCTGCGCGATGCCGCCGCCCGAACCGATCGACTGGTAATTGACCTTGTTGCCGGTCGCCTTGTGATAGCTGTCCGACCACTTGGCCAGGATCGGATAGATGAAGGTAGCACCGGCGCCGGTGATGTCGGCCGCCTGCGCGGACGCGATGCCGAAGGTGGCGGCCAGCGCCACGCCCGCGAAGCGGGCCTTGAAGGATGCGAACACGCGGAGACTCCTCGCAAAGGGAAGCGGAAACGGCCTTTCGCCGACGCTGCGCTTTGTAGGCCCGCGAGGTTGCAGAACGATGAGGATTTTGTTGCAGGAAGATTTCAATCCGCGCGGCGGCGGCCGCGGACGTCGCCTTCTTCCGCGATTCCGGTGCGGCGAAGAGCATGCCGCCCGCCATCCCGAATGTTACGGATCGTCGCCCGTCGTGTTCAGGATTCGCCCAACGTGTCCGGACCTTCGCCGACCGTCTTTTCGTATTGTCCCTTGCCGACACGGCGATACTGCGTGAAGCCGTGCTTGCCGAGATGCGCCTCGCGCAGACGGTGCGAGCCTCCGTCGACGATCGTCGGCGCGGCCAGCACACGGCGAATCGGTCGCCCGCACGCGGTGCAATGCTCCAGCGGCGGATCGGACACGCGCTGCACCACCTCGAACCCGTAGTGGCACAGCGCGCAACCCGGCAGCTCGATCGGGGCATATTCATACGTCGGCATGCCCGCAAGATGCGCCCGACCGCGCTCGCCTTCAAGCGCAATGTCCGTCCCCCTTCACCCCTTCGGGGAGCTTCCCCCGCAAGCGGGGGAAGCGGAAGGATTGGTTGTGGCCGGGGAGCTTCCCCCCGCAAGCGGGGGAAGCGGAAGGACTGGTTGCGGCTTCGGGGAGCTTCCCCCGCCTGCGGGATCGAGCCCGGCCCTCAGGCCGGGTGAGGGCGACCGGCAGGCCGGAAGGGGGCGCTTTTCGCATCGCTGCGACGACGTGTTTCGAACGCTGCGTTTGCCTTCTTGACTCGTGAAACAGGTTCGGAGGCGCGAACGCGGCGGCAGCGCCTGGCGGCCCGGTACCGGCTTTGTGAACATTCCTCGCCGGGGCCGCGTAGAGGCGTACATTGCGGCACAACGTCGCACGAATGCGGGCGATGCGCGCGGTACGCTGGTCCCTTGCCGCGCGGAACGCGCGGTGATCGACCCGCCCACCCGAACAGGAGCCGCGCATGGCAACCCGACGCCGCAAGCAGTCCGCATCCTCGAAGCCGTCCCGCGCCGCGAAGGCTCCCCCACCGCGTCGGCGCCGCACCGGTACGGTGGTGGGCGCGGCTGTCGAGCAGGCGAGCGTGGGACAGGCGGTTGCGGCAGCCGAGCAGGTGAACCTGTCCGCCGCGCGCAGCGTGCAGGCCGAGGGAGGCAATGGCGATCTCGAGAACGCCGCGCGTGCGCTGGATGCGCTGATGGCCGGTCTTTCGCCGGACGATGCCAGCGCGTTGCGGCGCAGCCTCGCGGCGCGCGAACGCATCGCGTTCCAGGAAGGTGCGCAGCCGTCACCCGACGACGAGCTTTCCGACAACTGGCGCAGCGGAGGCTATCCCTACCGCAATCGCATGTTGCGCAAGAACTACGAGCGACAGAAGTTCCGCCTGCAGGTGGAACTGCTGAAGCTGCAGGCGTGGGTCAAGGAGACCGGCCAGCGTGTCGTGATCCTGTTCGAAGGACGCGACGCGGCGGGAAAGGGCGGCACCATCAAGCGCTTCATGGAGCACCTCAATCCGCGCGGCGCGCGCGTCGTCGCATTGGAAAAACCCACCGAGACCGAGCGCGGCCAGTGGTACTTCCAGCGCTACGTCCAACACCTGCCGACGGCCGGCGAGATCGTGCTGTTCGATCGCAGCTGGTACAACCGCGCCGGCGTCGAGCGGGTGATGGGTTTCTGCACGCAGGACGAATACGCCGAGTTCATGCGGCAGGCGCCGGAGTTCGAGCGCAATCTCGTGCGCAGCGGCATTCACCTGATCAAGTTCTGGTTTTCCGTCAGCCGCGAGGAGCAGCGCCGCCGCTTCAAGGAGCGCCGGGCTCATCCGCTCAAGCAGTGGAAGCTTTCGCCGATCGACATGGCCTCGCTGGACAAGTGGGAGGATTACACCAAGGCCAAGGAGGCGATGTTCTTCCATACCGACACGGTCGATTCGCCATGGACGGTCGTGAAATCCGACTGCAAGAAACGGGCGCGCATCAATGCGATGCGCTACGTGCTGCACCGACTGCCGTATCACGGCAAGGACACCGCCAAGGTCGGCGCGGTGGACCCGCTGCTGGTCGGACGCGCGAACGCGGTGTACGAGCGCGGCGAGCAGGGTTCCACCTGAACGCGCCGGTCCGGTCGCGAACCGGATGCAGCGCGGCGGGCAGTCGTCCTTCGGCATCCTGCTAAAGTCGCGATGTCTCGATGCGCGAGGAGCACGCGATGCCATCTGCCGCTTTCACTTCGATCGGTGCCGCCGGGGTGCCCTGGGGCGAGGCCGAGCGGCGCGAATGGCGGCTTCGCCAGCGTGTTCGGCGCAGTCATGCCGACGACGTGGTGGCGGCGATCGAGCGCCTCGCTTCGCGGTTCGACGTCGAATCCTACGGCGAGCTCGACTACGCGCCCGATGGTCGCTATCCGCTGCTCGCAGTGCGCTCGCGCGGCAGGCACGCCGACCGGCCGATCGCACTGGTGACCGGCGGCGTGCATGGCTACGAGACCAGTGGCGTCCTCGGCGCGCTGGCCTTCCTCGACCGTCATGGCGAGCGCTGGGCGCGCGAGGCGAACCTGCTCGTCGTGCCTTGCGTCAGCCCGTGGGCCTACGAGCGCATCCAGCGCTGGAACCCGTTCGCGATCGATCCGAACCGCTCGTTCCGGAGCGAAAGCCCGGCCGGCGAGTCGGCTGCATTACTCCGCCTCGTCGAGCCCTTGCGCGGGCGCTTCGTGCTGCACGTCGACCTCCATGAGACCACCGACTCGGACGAGAACGAGTTCCGCCCGGCGCTGGCCGTGCGCGACGGCAAGCCGTTCGAACCGGGCACGATCCCGGACGGCTTCTATCTGGTGGACGACACGGAGAATCCGCAGCCGGCCTTCCAGCAGGCGATCATCGACGCGGTGGCGAAGGTGACGCACATCGCACCGGCGGACGCGCAGGGCGAGATCATCGGCTCGCCGGTGGTCGCGCCAGGCGTGATCCGGTATCCGCTGCGCGAACTCGGCCTTTGCGCCGGGATCACCGGTGCGCGGTTCACGACCACCACCGAGGTCTATCCGGACAGCCCGCGCACGACGCCGGAGGAATGCACCGAGGCGCAGGTCGCGGCCACGTGCGCCGCCCTCGACTTCGCCCTCGACGCAGGCGCGTGACCGCACGGTCGCGCGTGTCGCGTGCCGCACGGTAAGCTCGGCGCATCACGCACCAGCCAGGAACCCCGCGCCATGCTCGTGATGCTCGTCGGCCTCGTCGGCTTTCTCGCCCTGCACTCGGTTCGCATCTTCGCCCCGCGCTGGCGCGAATCGATGATCGCGCGCCTCGGGCCGCTCGGCTGGAAGGGGATCTACAGCGTCCTGTCGGTCGTCTTCTTCGTGTTGCTGGTGATCGGCTACGGACAGGCACGCGAGCATGCGCAGCTCGTCTGGCTGCCGCCGCCCGCGCTGCGCCATGTCGGCTACCTGCTGGTCGCGGTCGCGTTCGTGTTCCTCGCCGCGGCATACGTGCCGGGCAACGCGATCAAGGCGAAGCTTCGGCATCCGATGATCCTCGGCGTGAAGCTCTGGGCGTTCGCCCACCTGCTGATGGTCGGATGGCTGCACGCGATGATCGTGTTCGGCGCGTTCCTGTTGTGGGCCATCGCCGATTTCGCGAATGCGCGGCGGCGCGCGCAGCAACCGGCATCGGGCAGGCCGACCGCCGCAATGACGATCCTGACGGTGATCGTCGGACTCGCGTTCTGCGCAGTGTTCGTGCGCTGGCTGCACCTGTGGCTGATCGGGGTTGCGCCGATGCCGGTTGCCGGTTGACCGCGCCGCTTGCCCGGCCGGTCAGCAGTGCGCGCCCTCCGCGCATGCCGCCTTCCGGCGTTCCGTGCGTGCAGCGATTTCGCGCACGCGCTCGCGCACCGGCTCCTCCAGCCCGGTGAGGCCCGCCTGCCGCCCGAGTTCCAGTGCGGCGTCGGCATCGACTGCGCGATTGCGCACCGCATCCAGCGCGACCAGCGCGCCGACGCGGTTGCCGCTGGCGCAGTGGACCAGCACGTCGCCTTTCGCGCGCGCCGCGTCGAGTGCGCGACCGAACGCCGCGATGTGTTCGTCGTCCAGATCGCCGGCGCCGCGGATCGGCAGATGCACGAGTTCCAGTCCCAGCGATGCGGCGACGGCGGCTTCGTCGTAGTCCACCGGCTCGTCCGCGGTGCGCAGGTTGATCACGGTGCGCACGCCGGCGCGGGCATACGCGCGGAGCCTGTCGGCGTCCGGCTGACCATCCGCGCGGATTCCCGGCGCGACGGGTTGCGGCAACGACGTTGCGGCCGCGTTTGCCGTGACGGCGGGCGGAACGGATGCCGTGCCTGGCATGCGGGCGCAGGCACCGAGCGTGGCGCAAACGGCAGCGGCGATCAGCAGGGGCGCGGCGCGCAACCGGATTTCGTGCATGGGCGGATTCCTCCGGGNAGGTTTCGTGTTCGGGCGTNTGCCGCCGGATGACTTCCGGGCGTGTCCGGCCCCGGTCGCTCGATGGCATGCTGCGATTCTCGATCCCCGCCGGAGTGATGTCGATGCCGATCCGAATCCTGCTGGTCCTGGGCGCGGTGCTGCTCGCGCTGCACGCGCATGCGGCGCCCGCGGAAGGACCGTCGCGCGCGTTCACCGGCGAGGACCTGTTCCGGCTGGAAGTCGCGACCGATCCGCAGATCGCGCCGGATGGCAGGAGCGTGGTGTACGTGCGGCGCAGCAACGACATCATGACGGATCGAGCGCGCAACACGCTGTGGATCATCGACGTGCCGGCCGGTACGCAGGCGCCGCTGGTGGCCGGGCCGGGTTCCCACATGCAGCCGCGCTGGTCGCCGGATGGAAGCCGGCTCGCCTACATCTCGACCGGCGAGGAGGGAGCCGGTGCGCAGCTCCACGTGCGCTGGATGAAGTCCGGGGCCACTGTCCGCCTGACCGGGCTGCCGGAGAGGCCGCGCAACATCGCCTGGTCGCCGGATGGGCGGCGCATCGCGTACACGATGTTCGTGCCCGACGCGCCCGCGGCGCTCGGCCGCGCGCCGAAGCGCCCGGACGGTGCGAAATGGGCCGAACCGCTGCAGGTGATCGATTCGGTGGTGTACCGGATCGACGGCGGCGGCTACCTCAAGCCGGGTCACGAGCAGTTGTTCTGGATTCCCGCGGAGGGCGGTGCGCCGGTGCAGCTCACGTTCGGAGCGCACAGCGTGCGCGGCGGCATCGCGTGGGCGCCCGACGGACGCTCCGTCCTGTTCGGTGCGAACCTGTCCGGTGACTGGCAGCGCGACCTGCTGGAAACCGAGTTGCACGAAATCGATGTGGACACGCGCGAGCGGCGCACGCTGACGCATCGAAAAGGGCCGGACAATGCGCCGGCCGTTTCTCCCGACGGACGATGGATCGCGTGGATCGGATTCGACGACCGCGAACTCGGCTACCAGAACCGGCAGCTCAACCTGATGCGCCGCGATGGCAGCGGGCGCCGCGTGCTCGGCGCGACGCTGGACAGCAGCGTCGGTGATCCCGTCTGGGCNGCCGACAGCCGCGCGGTGTACGCGAGCTACGACGAGCGCGGCGGCACGCGCGTGGCCCGTTTCGGCCTCGACGGATCGGTGCGCGTGGTCGCGGACGGGCTCACCGGGGACGGCCTCGACCGTCCGTATACCGGCGGCGACTTCAGCGTCGCGCGCAACGGAACGATCGCGTTCACGCGCGGCTCGACGGAGCGTCCCTCGGATGTCTGGATCGCTCGTGGCCGCGATGCGCGCCAGCTCACCCGCCTGAACGACAGTCTTCTCGCCGGCAAGCGCCTGGGCAAGGTAGAGGCAATGCCGGTCGTTTCGCCGGATGGTCTCGCGATCGACGCGTGGCTGGTGCTGCCGCCCGGTTTCGATCCGGCGCGCCGTTATCCACTGATCCTGGAAATCCACGGCGGTCCGTACGCGGCGTATGCGCCGGCGTTCTCCACCGACTACCAGCTCTATGCCGCGGCCGGCTACGTCGTGCTGTACGCGAACCCGCGCGGCTCGACGAGCTATGGCGAGGCCTTCGCGAACCGCATCGAGAAGGCGTATCCGGGCAAGGATTACGACGACCTGATGGCTGCCGTCGACACGGCGATCGCCAGGGGCTTCGTCGATGCGGACAACCTGTTCGTGACGGGCGGCTCCGGCGGCGGCGTGCTGACCGCGTGGATCGTCGGCATGACCGACCGCTTCCGCGCCGCTGCGACGCAGAAGCCGGTGATCGACTGGTCGAGCTTCGTGCTGACCGCCGACATGAGCCCGTTGTTCGCGCGGTACTGGTTCGGGGCCTATCCGTGGGAAGACCCGGATGCGTACTGGAAGCGCTCGCCGCTGTCGCTGGTCGGCAACGTGAAGACGCCGACACTGGTCGTGGTCGGTTCGGAGGACTACCGCACGCCGGTCAGCGAGTCGGAGCAGTACTACATGGCGCTGCAACTGCGCGGCGTGCCGACCGCGCTGGTCAAGGTGCCGGGCGCGAGCCACGGCGGCATCGCCGCGCGTCCGTCGCAGTCGGCCGCGAAGGCGTCGGCGATCCTCGCCTGGTTCGACCGGCACCGCAGGCACGCTTCCGACACCGATTGATCGGCGCGATCAGAGGAATGAATCGGCCAGCCGCGCGATCCCCTCGAGGCTGCGTTGCCATGCGGGCCGCGCACGCCAGCGCGCCGCGTCCAGGTGCTCCGCATCGGCGAGGCAGTCGGTTTCGATCGCGCGCAGGCGCGCGACCACGGCCGGGTCGTAGCAGAGCATGCCGAGCTCCGCATTGAGCGCGAACGAGCGTATGTCGAGGTTGATCGAGCCGATCAGCGCGACCGCATCGTCGACGCCGAGATGCTTGGCGTGAAGAAAATGCGGGCGGTGCAGCGCGATGCGCACGCCGGCATCGAGCAGCGCGCCGATCGCCGCACGCTGGGCGAGCGCGGTCAGGCGCTGGTTGTTGCTCGCCGACAGGATCAGCTGCACGTCCACGCCGGACAGCGCGGCGGTGGACAGCGCGGACTGGATCACGTCGTCCGGCACGAAGTACGGCGTCGCCAGCACGATGCGCCGGCGCGCGCGCAGGATCAGCGCGAGCAGCAGGTCGCGCGCGTTCTCGAACGGGTAGGCGGGGCCGCTCGGCAGAAGCTGTGCGGCCACGTCGTCGGGCTCCGGGTCGGGCGGCCCGATCTCCAGCGTCTGGCCGGTTTCGATGTACCAGTCGCTGGCGAACACCGCCGCGAGCTGGGCGACGATCGGGCCGCGCACGCGCGCGACGACCTCGCGGTTCGGATGGCCCGGCACGAAACCGGGATCGGCCAGGTTCTGCGAGCCGGTACAGCCGATGCGGCCGTCGATCACCGCGAGCTTGCGGTGGTTGCGCAGGTCGACGCGCGCGCCGCGCCGCCACGACAGGCCGCCCGGCAGCATCGCGTGCAGTTCCACGCCGGCATCGCGCAGCATCGGCGCGAACGCGCGCAGGCCCGGCTTCGCGCCCAGTGCATCGAGCAACACGCGGCAGCGAACGCCGCGCGCGGCCGCTTCGCGCAGCGCGTCGGCGAATCGCCGTCCGACCGCGTCGTCGAGCATCAGGTAGTAGAGCAGGTGGACGTGCGACTTCGCGCCGGCGATGTCGTCGAGCAGGCGCTGCAGCGATGCTTCGTAGTCGTCGATGAGTTCCACCGCATTGCCGTGCAGCGGCATGAAGTCGCCGAGCCGCTCGGCCAGCGCCGCGATGCCGGCGGTGGCGACATCCGGTGTCCAGCGCAGCGCCTGCATAGGCGTCTGGCGTTGCGCGATCACGCCGGAGGCGCGCGCCTGGCGCTCGCGTCGCTCGCGTGACAGCCACGGATGGCCGAACGCGAGGTACAGCGGCAGGCCGAGGAACGGCAGGAATCCGACCAGCAGCAGCCAGCTGCGTGCCGCCGCAGGGCGCGATCGCGACGGAATCACGAACAGCGCACCGATGCGGATCGCCCAGTCCGCGAAAAGAACGATCAGGCCGACGGGAAGATCGAAGGGCATGGCGCATTCTGCGCGCCGGGGACGGATGCGCCAACCACCGCCGATGGCGAGCCTTTCGCCGACGCGGGCGCACGGGAGGCGAGTCGACCGGCCGCCCGGCCCGTGCGGACTCGCACGGCATCGCGCAGCGTTGCGCCAGCAAGGCGAGGTCGGTCGCCTGCGCGATGGCATGCGGCGTCGGGAAGGCCGGACCGCGCCCGCGTCGACGTGCCGATCCTCGGCGGCGATGGGGGCGACGCGCAAGGCATGGGATGGGCCTGGGCATGCTGCCGCAGGCATCGCCGCCGATTCGGTGCGCGAACGTGCAACCCTGCGCGGCTCGCATCGGCAGGCCGGGAGCGTGCCTGCGGGCGGCCGAGGGTACGGGGAGGGAAAAGGAAAAGGGCCGATTCCCCGCGGAAATCAGCCCTTCGTCTTCGATCAGTGGCGGAGCGGACGGGACTCGAACCCGCGACCTCCGGCGTGACAGGCCAGCATTCTAACCAGCTGAACTACCGCTCCGCGTTGTACTTGCTTGCACGCTTCCTGCGTGCCGGATCCCGGAGGATCCGTGTCGCCCTTGCTTCATGGCGTCCCCAAGGGGATTCGAACCCCTGTTACTGCCGTGAAAGGGCGGTGTCCTGGGCCTCTAGACGATGGGGACGCACGGTTCTGGTGGAGCCAGCCGGGATCGAACCGGCGACCTCTACAATGCCATTGTAGCGCTCTCCCAGCTGAGCTATGGCCCCGGAAGAGGCGCGAGAGAATAGTGGCGACTCGCGCGTTCGTCAACTCGCCATCGCGGTTTTTTTCGAAAGCCCGAACAACCCGCGATGCGCATCCTCCCGCGGCGCGACGTCGCCGACCTCGCGGGAGACGTAACCGAGCGCGTGGTAGGCGTTGATGAAGTTCGCCACTTCTCCCGGCGTGGCGTCGGCCTGCTCCGCGATCTGCGTGATCGACGCTGCCGACTTGAGCATCACCGTGGCGATGCGGAAATGCTTGGGAAACTCGCGCTCGGCCTGCGGCCAGCGCGAGAGGCGATACAGGCCGTTCGGATTCAGCGCGGCTGCGAGGCGGCCATCGCCGCGCAGCAGGTGCGTGAGCCACTGCAGGCGCGACCAGGGTTCGGCTTCGAGCGTGGAAGTGGCGATCGCGAAGTCGCCGTCATGGATCGGTTTGACGTCGTCGTCCGTGATCGCGCGCGTGGCCCAGCCGGACAGACCTTTCAGGCTGCTGGTCGAGTACCAGGTCTGCTCGCGCGGATCGAGGATCAGCTCCGGCAGGCCATCCGCCTGCAGGCGCAGTCGCTGGGCCACCGGAGAGCCCGACACGAGCAGGTCCAGCAGGGTGCGGGCAGCCGCTGGCCGCTCGGGGGTGGTGGCGGCCTCCGTCGCTGCCGAAGCGATGGCCGTCGATTTCGCCTGTGCCCGCGCCAGCGCGATGCGTTGGCGGGCATTGGCGATGGACTCGTCGGTGGAGCGAAGCGGCGCCGGATGGTTCGCTTCGAGCTCGTGCCCGATGCGGTTGAGCAGGGTGATGAGTTCGGTCGCGTCGACCGGAAGATGCAGGTGACGGGCCGGGTCCTCGACGTCGGCCTTCGTTCCGAGGGTGACGATGCGGCGCCCCAAGGAGCGGGCACGCAGCCAGTCCATGTGCCCGTGCACGCTGTCGGCATCGATGAGCAGGATGTCCGCCTCGGCGTAATGGGCCGGGTGCCAGATCGAGTCGAGCTGCGTGCGCTGGTCCGTGAGCAGCGCGTGGATCCGGGCGGAGGTGCGGGGTTCGGCACCGACTACGCAAAGCGTGAGAGCACGGGAGGTTTTCACAATGTCGCCCTTTGCCGGATTGTGGACATGACGAGCAGGATGCCCGGATCAAGCAAGGATCGGGCCAGCGCCGATCCGCCGTGCCGGCGCCGCAGAGGCGCACGATAGTGACCGAGATTGTCCAACCTGAACGCGGCGTAGCGGCGACGCGGTGCAGCATGAGGATCAGGCCGGAAGCTGCGCTCGTTGCTGCATGGACCACAACTGCGCGTAGCGGCCATCGAGCTCCAGCAGCTCGGCATGGGTGCCGCGCTCGACGATCCGGCCGTGTTCCAGCACGATGATCCGATCCGCCTCGACGATCGTCGACAGGCGATGCGCGATCACCAGCGTGGTGCGGCCGCGCGCGATCTCGGCGAGTTCCTTCTGGATCGTCTTCTCCGTGCGCGTGTCGAGCGCGCTGGTCGCTTCGTCGAAGACGAGGATCGCCGGATTCTTCAGCAGCGTGCGCGCGATCGCGATGCGCTGCTTTTCCCCGCCGGACAGCTTGAGTCCCCGTTCGCCCACCGGGGTCTCGTAGCCCCGTGGAAGCGACTCGATGAAGTCATGCACATGGGCGGCGCGTGCCGCCGTGACCACTTCGTCGCGGCTTGCGCCCGGGCGGCCGTAGGCGATGTTGTAGTGGATCGTGTCGTTGAACAGGACGGTGTCCTGCGGGACGATGCCGATCGCCGCGCGCAGCGATCGCTGCGTGACGTCGCGGATGTCCTGGCCGTCGATCAGGATGCGTCCTGCGGTCACGTCGTAGAAGCGGAACAGGAGGCGCGCGAGCGTGGATTTTCCCGCGCCGGTGGTGCCGACCACGGCCACGGTTTTTCCGGCAGGGATCGCGAAATCGACATCGTGCAGGATCGGGCGCGCCGCGTCGTAGGCGAAATCGACGTGCTCGAAGCGCACCTCGCCGCCGCGCACCGCAAGGGGTTTGGCATCCGGAGCATCCGCGATCTCGCGGTTCTCGGCGAGAAGGGCGAACATGCGTTCGATGTTGGTCAACGCCTGCTTCACCTCGCGGTAGACCATGCCGAGGTAGTTGAGGGGAACCGCCAGCTGGATCAGGAACGCGTTCACCAGCACGAAGTCGCCAAGCGTCATCGTGCCGGCCACGACGCCATCGGCGGCACGCCACAGCAGCAGCGTGAGCCCGAGCGCGATGATCGCGGCCTGGCCGACGTTGAGGACGGCCAGCGTCTTGAGGCTCCTGACCGTTGCTTCCTCGTGTTTCACCAGGCTGCGGTCATAGCGGCTGAATTCGTGCTCCTCGGCGCCGAAGTACTTGACGGTTTCGTAGTTCAGCAGCGAATCCACGGCGCGCTCGTTGGCCTCGGTGTCCGCTGCGTTTGCGGCGCGGTAGTAGCGCATTCGCCATTCGGTGATCGAGAACGTGAACGCGATGTACGCGGCAAGCGTGCCGAGCGTGATCACGGCAAAGGTCCAGTCGAACCGCACGATGAGGATCGTGCAGACCAGGGTGACTTCGAGCAGCGTGGGCAGGATCGTGTAGATGGTCCAGTCGAGCAGGTCGGCAGTGGCGCTCATCCCGCGTTCGACGTCGCGCGCGACGCCACCGGTGCGCCGGTCGAGATGGAAGCGCAGGCTCAGCGAATGAAGGTGTTCGAACACCCGCAGCGTGATGTTGCGCGAGGTGCGCGCCAGCACGCGCGCGAACACGATCTGTCGCAGTTCCTGGAACAGCGACGTGGACAGGCGCAGCGCGCCGTACGCCACCAGCAGAAGGACCGGAATCAGCGCGGGGCGAGGCGCAAGATCCAGCGCGTCGATCATGTCCTTCATCACGATCGGCACGCCGACGTTGGCGAGCTTCGCCGCGACGAGCAGCAGCAGCGCGAGGCCGACCCGGCCACGGTAGTTCCAGACCTCGGGCCACAGGCGCCGGATCACGGTCCAGGTGTCGGGGCGGGGAGTGGATGTCTGCGCTGCCATCGGGACTCGCCGGTCGGGGAGTCGGCGAAGGTGGGGGCACCGGCATCGATTGCCAGTGCCCGGAAGGGAATCGCGGCGGAAGGGAGGCCGGATCCGCGCGATGCGGAGTCGCGGGCCCGCGCGCTCGCGCGCCGCAGGTGTCTGTGGCGACGCCGGCGGTCCGCTCAGTGCTCCTGCATCGAGAGGTCGATGGCGTAGATGGTGGTGCCGTCGCCGTTGTCCCTGAGTTCGCGCACGTTGGCAAGCCCCGCGGCGCGTGCGGACGCGAGCTTTCCGCTGGCCGACGTGAACACGACCGGGCCGGCGGTTCGAACCGGCGCGAAGCGCCAGCTCCGGTCCGAACCATGGGTGTCGCGCAGCAGGTGCCGGGTGGCGCGCACCCACTCGATCAGCACGTCGCGATTCGTGTCCGGCGCCGAGACGATCACGCTGCTGCCGTCCAGCCCGGGAAAGTGACCGCCACCGCTCGCGCGATAGTTGTTGGTCACCACGATGAAGGGGGCCGCCGGGTCGACCGGCTTGCCTTGCCAGGTCAGCTCGACGATGCGCTCTCCGCGTGGCTTCGTCACGTCGATCACGTACCGGATGCCGCCCTGGATCACGTCGAAGTTGTATCCCGGGAAGCGGCGGTTCACCAGTTCCTGCGGCTCGGTCCTGTGCGTGTCGATCTGGTTGAAGCGGTTCGCCGCGCGCTCCAGCCACGCCTTGAGCGTGGCGCCGTCGATCTTCACCGCGGCCAGCGTGTTGGGGTAGAGGTAGAGATCGGCCGCGTTGCGGATGGCAAGCGGGCCGGGCGCGATGTCGGTGTAGTCCTCCGGGCCGCCGAATCCGGTCTTGAACGCGGCCGCGGCGGACAGGACCGGAATGCCCTCGTACTGCGGCAGGTTGCGCGCGATGTAGTCCTCGACATAGGTGCGCTGCGCCATGTTGACCGGCTGCAGCGCGGTCACCTCGCCGACGTCGGCGAAATGGCTCGTCATCGCGAAATCGCTGTCGCCGATCGGTTGCGACACGTAGCCGATGGTTGCCTCGTGCGCGTCGCGTACCAGCGGACGGATGCGGGGATCGGGCGCCACGGAGACATCGCCTTCGCGGATGTTGCGGACCAGCGAGCGGCTGTCGGCAGGATCGATCTCCCAGCGGTCGCCATGGCGGACCAGCGCGAGATCGACGATGCCGAGGCTCTTGCCCCAGAACCCGGCCATCACGGCAGGCTTGCCGTGCACGAAGCCGCGCTCGTTGTCGACTTCCGGCATCCCGGCGAAGCGCGACTTGGCATTGCCCGGATCCGGAAACACGGCATGTGAATGGCCGAGCAGCAGGACGTCCACGCCGGGGACCTTGGCCAGGTGCCAGTTCGCGTTCTCCATCGTCTCGCCGTAGGGCGAGGCATCGAGGCCGCCGTGCGAGATCGCGACGACGAGGTCGACGCCCTTCGCGCGCAGTTCCGGTACGTAGCGTTCGGCGGCTTCCACGACGCCTTGCGTCCGCACGCGGCCTTCGAGATGGCGACGGTCCCAGGTGAGGATCGGCGGCGGCGTGAAACCGATGATGCCGATGCGGATCGGTGCGGTCGCTTCACGGCCATCGGCGGTGCGGTAGCGCAAGCTGCGTTCGAGCACCGCGTAGGGCGGGTAGATGGGCCGGCCGTCGCGCGTGCTGGTCACGTTCGCCAGCACCAGCGGGAACGACGGCCCCTTGCACGGTTGGTCCGGGACGCCCTCGACATTCATCGGTCGCGCGGTGACCTGCGACAGGAACGGCAGCCCGTAGTTGAACTCGTGGTTGCCGATGGTGCCGCCGTCGTAGCCCAGCGCGTCCATCGCGCGGTACATCGCCAGTTCCTCGCCGCAACCGAGCGGTTCCACGTTGGCCTGGTAGTCGGCCAGCGCCGTGCCCTGGATCGTGTCGCCGGCATCGAACAGCAAGGTGTTCGGATACTCGTCGCGCGCCTCTTTGACGAGCGTTGCCATGCGATCGAATCCGATGGTCGGATCGTCCGCGAGCTTGTAGTAGTCGTAACCGAGCACGTTGGAATGCACGTCGGTCGATTCGAGTATCGCGAGCCGAGCGCGGGATCCTTGCGCGACCGGGCGCGATGCCGGCGTGCCTGCGCATGCGGCGACGAGCAGGGAAAGAACGGAAACCAGAAGGATGGGGCGCATGGAGGAGCCTGCCGATCGAAAGCGTGCATTGTGCCGGATGCGTGTTACCGCAGTTCCTTCGCATCCGGTCGCCCGGCATCCGGGTCGCATGGTCGCTTCATCGAGCCGCCGTGAGGACGATCACGCTTTTCGCGGTCAGCGACATTCCGGCTTTCGAGAACCCATATGTCGGGCCGCGTCCGCATGTGACAAATCGTCACCATTTCCATGGTGCCGATCGTGCCGGGTGGTTCGATCAGTATCGCTGAGCATGCTGCGTGTGCGCGGCGGAAATCGGCTGCCCGTTCATGCAATTGGCAATCCCGCCTCGCGCCATGGCGTACTGACTTCCGCTGCGTGGTACGGATTTCGCTACGCCGTTGCAAACCGTACGTTGCGGAGGATCCATGTCGTACTGCAGCTCGGATGCGCAATCTGCATGTGTGCCTGACGTGCAGATGTCTGGAACGGATTCGGGCAATCAGGCTCTGGTCGAACTCGCCGGCTACGGAATCGCCTTCGGCTCGCGGACGATCCTCGTGGACGTGACGACGACGCTTCCGCGGCAGGGAATCGTCGTGCTGATGGGGCCGGCCGGAACCGGAAAGTCGACGCTGCTCGCCGCGCTTGCGGGCAATCTCGCGTCCAAGCGGCGGGAATGGGGCAGCATCCGTCTGTCCGGCGTGGAGCCGGAGAAGTCCGGCTGGTGTCCTGCTCTTGTCCAGCAGCGTCCGCGCGACTTCCTGCTCCCGGTGTTCGATTGCCTTGCGTCGGGTCCCCGGTCGATCCGGCAATGGGCCGTCACGGACCTGCGCGCGCACATCTCGCAGGTGCTGCGCGAACTGGAGCTGGATGAGCTGGTCGACCAGTTCGCGACGCCGGTCATCGATCTCGAGCCCGCGAGCGCACGGCTTGTCGCGATCGTGCGCGCGGCATTGACCGACAGTCCGCTCTTGCTCATCGACGAACCGACGACCGGAATCCCGGCCGCCAGCGTGCCGCGCATGCTGGACGTGATCCGTCGCATCGGTCGCGGGCGCTGCTGCTTCGTCGTGCTTCACAACCAGGCTCACGCGCGCGCCGTCGCGGATCGCGTGGTGCTGATCGCAGGCGGACATGTACAGGCCGATGCTCCCGTCGATGCGTTCTTCCTGAATCGCGAGCATCATCCGGTGCTCGGACAGTTCCTGCGTACCGGCAGTTGCTATGTTCCGTCGCCGGATGCAATGGCCCGGGACCTCGACCCCGACGTGGTCGCGCCTGCGCATGCGGGATCGGCGAACGCCTCGTGCATCACGGGTGGCGACGAACCCGCGGAAGCGAAGGCGTCCGAGACGGTCCCATCGTTGCCGCAGCCGGTCCATGCCGATGTTCCCGAGCGCGCTCCCGAGGGGCCCGCGCCATCATCGGCCCAGCCGCCGATTGCGCGCGGACCCAATGGTTTCCATTGGCTGATCCCGGGCAAGCTTGCCGGTTGCCCGATGCCGGGCGTGATCGCGCCGCTCGACTATGATCTCGCGCTGCTGAAGGGGGCAGGCATCACGACGCTGGTGAATCTCACGGAGCGGAAGCTTCCCGAGGAGGCGCTCGCGCGCTACGGGATGCACAGCTACCTCCTGACCATCGAGGATCGCAAGGCGCCCCCGCTGCTGTGGGCGAAGATGCTGCTGAAGAAGATGGATGCGATGTTCGCCGCGGGAGAGGTGGTCGCGGTGCATTGTCTCGCGGGCCTCGGGCGTACCGGCACGGTTCTCGGCGCATGGCTCGTGCGCGAAGGCCTCACGGCCGGCGAGGCGCTGCGACGACTCCGTTCGATCGACGCCGGCTTCGTGCAGTCGCAGGAGCAGGAAGACCTGCTTCACGAGCTGGAAACCAATCTGCTGATTCGAGCCGGATCCTGACGCGGCCCTGCGGAGGGGCGTGCTGGCTCGGCTGCCTGCGTGAACGGGGCTGCGGGGATCAAAAAATACATCTTTATACAAGGAGAACAGAATGGGACTCGAGGCAACGCTTCAGGCAGCCATCGCTACCGTACCGGAGTGTGTCGCGGCCGGATACGTGGACATCAGCTCGGGAATGCTGCTCGCCGTGAAGACGGTGGATTCGCATCCGCGCGAGGTTCTGGATCTGGTCGCTGCGGCTACCGCGGACATATTCCAGGGAGCGAACGTCTCGATGATCGAGAAGCTGTTCCGGCAGACGCGCGGCTTGCCGCCGGACGACGGCATGCACTATTTCCAGGAGATCATCGTCAACAGCGAGAACCTGATCCACGTGTTCATGCGGGGAAAGAAGAATCCGGATCACGTTCTCGTGTTCGTGTGCCGCAAGACGGCCAATCTCGGCATGGCCCTGACGAAGGCGCGCATCGCGTTGCCGGGTGTAGAAGCCGAAGCCTGATCCGGCAACGATCCGGGTGGGCCGGCCGCGGCGGCCCACCTTTTCCCGTCGTCGGGAACGCACGGGGCATCGGCTGGCTGCTGCTAGAATCGCCGCCCGTTTCCCCGCGCACGACACCATGACCGTACGTACCCGTTTCGCGCCCAGCCCGACCGGCTATCTCCACATCGGCGGCGCGCGCACCGCGTTGTACTGCTGGCTCGAAGCCCGGCATCGCGGCGGCCAATTCCTCCTGCGCATCGAGGACACGGACCGCGAGCGCTCCACGCAGGAGGCCGTGCAGGCGATCCTCGACGGCATGAGCTGGCTCGGGCTCGATGCGGACGAGGGGCCGTTCTACCAGACCTTGCGGATGGATCGATATCGGCAGGTCGCCGAGGACCTGCTCAAGGCGGGCAAGGCCTACTATGCCTACGAGACGAAGGAAGAAATCGAAGCGATGCGCGCCGAGGCGATGGCGAAGGGCCTCAAGCCGCGCTACGACGGACGTGCCCGCGATCTGAACCTTCCGTATCGCGACGATCCGAACCGCGTGATCCGCTTCAAGAGTCCGACATCGGGCAGCGTGGCATTCGACGACAAGGTCAAGGGGCACATCGAGTGGGCGAACGAGGAACTCGACGACCTCGTCATCTTCCGATCGGACGGCTATCCGACCTACAACTTCGCGGTCGTGGTCGACGACATCGACATGCGCGTCGGCGAGGTGATCCGCGGTGACGACCACGTCAACAACACGCCGCGCCAGATCAACATCTACCGCGCCCTCGGCGCCGAGGTGCCGGAATTCGCGCACCTGCCGATGATTCTCGGCCCGGACGGCCAGAAGCTCAGCAAGCGCCATGGCGCGGTCAGCGTCATGCAGTACCGCGACGACGGCTTCCTGCCGCACGCGCTGCTGAACTATCTGGTACGGCTCGGCTGGTCGCACGGCGATCAGGAGATCTTCACGCTGGAGGAGATGATCCGCCTGTTCGACGTTGCGGATGTCAACCGCTCGGCTGCCCGGTTCGATCTCGAGAAGCTTTCCTGGCTGAACCAGCAGTACCTCAAGAGCGACGATCCGGAGGCGATCGTCCCGCACTTCGAGTGGCACCTGCGCGCCGCCGGCATCGACCCGGCGCGCGGTCCGGCGCCGGTGGACGTGATCGTGGCGCTGCGCGATCGCGCGAAGACGCTGAAGGAGATGGCCGAGAAGTCGCGCGTCTGGTACGCACCGCTCGAGGTCTACGACGAGGCTGCGGTCGCCCGGCACCTTCATGCGCCGACGGCGAAGCCCGCGCTCGAGGCGGCGCATGCGCGACTGGAGGCGTTGCCGGCATGGACGGTGGCGGATGTGCATGCGGCGATCGAGGCGGCCGCAGCGGACATCGGCGAAGGCATGGGCAAGGTCGCGCAGCCGTTGCGCGTCGCGCTGACCGGCACGCAGGTGTCGCCGTCGATCGACCACACCGTGTTCCTTGCCGGTCGGGACGAAGCCCTGCGCCGCATCGATGCGGCGCTGCAACGTACCGGCTGACGCGTCATGTCGACGGCCGCGTGCACGTTCGCCGCACTGGCAAGGCTCGACCGGAACGACCTCGATGCCGTGCAGGCGATGCTCGATTCGTGCATCGGCATCCTGCTGGACGTGAAGCTGTGGGCATTGGCGACCGGGCTGACGCTGGCCTGCGCAGCGATCGGTGCCGCGATCGGCTACGTCAAGGGGCGCTGGCTGGCGGGCCTCGTCTGGGGAGCGGCGCTCGGACCGATCGGGTGGGTCGTTGCAGTGCTGATGCGGAGCGGTCTCGTCGAATGCCCGGAATGCGCCGCGCGCAATCAGCCGCATGCACGTCGATGCCGGCGCTGCGGAGTCGACATCGCGACCGCCGCGAGCCGGACGGCCCGATCCGAGATGCGTCGGGCGGACCGATCGCTGTCCGGCTAGCCGTCCGCCGCCATGACGGGCTTGCATGCGCGATTGGCGGTACCATCTCTGCCAGATGTCGCATCACACGCGCAATCTGCACGATCATCCGCATGACGCCCGCGGCTTCGTCGATGCCGTCGCGGCTGCGTGCGAGCTGCGCGGGCTGCGGCTGACCCCGCTGCGTCTGCGCGTGCTGGAACTGATTGCCGATACCCCCAAGCCGGTCAAGGCCTACGAACTGCTGGATCGCCTCAAGGACGAACGCAGCGGCGCCGCGCCTCCGACGGTGTATCGCGCACTCGATTTCCTGCTCGAGAACCACTTCATCCACAAGCTCGAATCCATCAATGCCTTCGTCGGCTGCCATCATCCGAACGAGCTGCATCAGGTTCCGTTCCTGATCTGCGACGAGTGTTCCGCCGCGATCGAGATCTGCGACGAGCGCGTGGCGCGCCTGCTCGGCGAGCAGGCGCGCGAGCGCGGATTCCGACCGCGCTCCCAGACGCTGGAAGTGCGCGGACTCTGTTCCGGATGTGCCCTTGCCGGGGATGGCGGGGCCGGTTCCGAAACCTGAAAGCTCCGCTCAGTCGTCGGGCTCCGCGGTGATCACGTAGTCATGGCCGAGGCGCAGGCCGCCATCGCGCGCGACGAGCGCGAGCGCGCGTGCACGCAGCGATTCGATGTGGTCGAGCAAGGAGATCGCGAGCTTGCGATCGGCAATGCGCGCCGTCGCGCGCGAGCACATGTCCAGTTGGCTGTGCACGAAGCGCTCCCCGTACCGGATCGCGATCTTTTCGGCATCGAGAATGCGGAATCCGGCACGGCGCAGTTGACGCAGCGTCCAGTCGAGCGGATATTCGCGGTATGGCGTGTCACCGGCAAGCAACAGGCAGGCGTCGCGCAGCCGACCGATTTCCACCACGATTCGCCCATCCTCCGCGAGCCCGTCTGGACGCAACGTCACGTAAGGGTCGAGCCCGATCACGTACAGGCGTCGGCGCACGAGCGGACGCAAGCGCTCGAACAGCCGGTCCTGCCAGTACGGCGCGAAGCCCTCGATCGCGCCGAGCAGATAGTCCGCGAGTACCGTGTCGTACCGGTCGCCGGCCAGAAGGGAAGGGTCCATCCAGTTGCCGAGCACGATGCGGTCAACCGCGCGCATGCGCGCGGCTGCCTCAAGGCAGACCTTCTCGGCCATCGCCTTCGAACCGGTGATGGCCGTCCAGCGCTCGGTTGCGAGGCCAAGCAACCAGCGCATCGAACTGCGGCCGGTTCCGGCATCAAGCACCGCGCCCCACGGATGGTCGCCGTGGAGCGCATCGATGCGCTCGTGGAGCGACATGGATCAGAAGTCGTAGCGGATGCCGACGGTGACGTTTCGTCCCGGCAGCGGGACCACGCTGGCGAGGTACGAGGCGTGATTCCAGACTTCCTCATCTAGCAGGTTCGCGCCGCGCAGGAAAACGCGCGCCTGATCGTTCGCGAAGCGGTATCCGATCGTCAGGTTCAGCATGTCGTGGCCCGGCGTCACCGACTCGAAGTCATCGACGTGATCCTGTCGCTTCACGTGATAGAACTCCAGCTCGCCATCCAGCGGCCCGTTCGCGTAGTCCAGACGCGCGCCGATGCGCGCGGCGGGAATGCGCGGCACGTTGCCGCCTCCATCGAACGTCGCCCGCACGCGATCGCCGAAGGCGGTGAGCGCGATCGCGCCCGTGGCCTGCCANGTGANTTCGGCCTCCACGCCGCGGAAACGCGCATCGCGCTGGCTGTACTTGATCAGGCGGAAGTCCTCGTGGCGGTCGAGCGTGCGTGCATAGATGAAATGGTCGATCTCGTTGTTGAACGCCCCCACCGAGAAGGTGAGGTTTCCGTGCGTCTTGCGCAGCAGCAGTTCCGCATTGCGCGATACTTCCTTGTGCAGCGGCGCGTCNTTGGCGTCTCCGCCGCAGGTCAGCGCGCTGGGCAGGAGTCCGCATTCGTAGGTGTTGGTGGCGAGATGGATGCCGCGCGCGTAAAGCTCCTGCGCATGCGGCAGGCGTTCGGATCGGGCGGCAGAGAGGCTCAGCGAAAGATCGGGCAGCAGGCTCCATATTGCCGCTCCGGAGAACGAGCTTGCGGTGCCGTCGAATTTCGGGCGGTTGCGCTCGTCGTTGAGCGGTGCGTGCTCCAGCCATTCGTGCCGTGCACCGAGTTCGAAGTGCCAGCGCTCGGAAGGGCTGAAATGCTCCACGAGGAACAGGCCTGTCGTGCGCGTATCGACCTTCGGCATGAAGGCTTCCTCGCCGTCGGCGCTGAACGTCGTGTCCGCGTGCTGGAGTCCGAACACGCCGGTCCAGCTGCCCACGGGGACATGCTCCAGTTCGATGCGGCTGTCGTAGCCCTTGTTCGCGAACGTGGTCGCGATCTCGTTCTCCTCCATCTCGTGATGGCGATAGTCGGTATGGCTGGCACGAAAGCGGACGCGCGCGAATCCGGGAAGCGGATCGCGGTACTCGCCGCGCAGATCGACGCGCTTGCTGATCAGGTCGACGACCGGAGGTGCGTGCTCGTGATCGTGATCGTGGTCGTGGTCGTCATCGCCCCCGTCATCGCCGTGGTCGTGGCCGCCGCAATGCAGGGTGCTGCCATGCGGATGACAGTCCTCGTACTCGTGGCTGTGGCCGGGGAGCCCGTAATCGTCGTCGCGATACGAGTAGGCCAGGCCGACGTGGCCGCTGTCCGTGATCCAGGACAGGCCGACGCTCGCGTTCTTCGATTCGGCGAAGCTGCCGTCGACGCGTGGCTCTTCCATGCCGGGCGCGCGGTAGTCGTCGGCGTCGCGCCATGATCCCTCGGCGTGCAGCACGAGCCCTGATGCCACCTGCGCCGTAATGGCGGCGGCACCGGCCTTCTCGTCTGCGACGCTGTTGCCGCGCACGACGACATGGCCGTCGATGCCGCCTTCCGGGATGCGTTCGGGAATCTTGTCGTCGAGCACGTTGATGACACCGCCGATCGCGCCGCCGCCGTAGAGCAGGGTGGATGGCCCGCGCAGGACTTCGATGCGCTGGCCGAGCAGCGGATCCACGGTAACCGCATGGTCGGGCGAGATGTCCGATGCGTCCAGAACCGAAGCGCTGTCGGAAAGCACCTTCACGCGCGGAGCGGTCTGGCCGCGGATGACCGGACGGCCTGCGCCGCCGCCGAAGGTGTCGACATGAATGCCCGGGAGGATGCCCAGCGCATCGCCGAGGGTGGCGGCGCCGCGCTCGATCGCGGCGGCGCCGTCGATCACGTCGTATGGCGCGGCGATCTTGTCCGGGTCTTCCCCGATCGCGACGACATGGACGCGATCGAGCGTGACCGGCTGGTCATCGGCTGTTTCGGCGGCAAGGATCGCAGGCGATGCGGTGACGGCGAGCAGAGAAAGGTGGATGGCAAGGGGAAGCATGCGGGGAGTCGGCGACATGGAAGTTCTGTCCGGCAGATGGGGTGATCGGCAAACGGGATGGGCGCGGCAACCGCAACCTCGTTAAGTGATACATGATAACATATCGTTTCGCCATTGCATCGTATTCGGCTGCCTTCCGACCGCTTGCGAGTGGGGCGGGTTCGCGGAACGGGATCGATCAACTTGTTATGCTGTTGCACATGAAGCGATCCTCGTCCATGGATTCCGGTGATGCGCCGCTGCGTCGCGCGACCGATCGGTTCGGTGCGGCGGCTTCGTTTCTGTGTGCGCTCCATTGCGCGGCGCTGCCCTTCGTGATGGCTCTGCTGCCAGCACTCGGTCTCGGCTTCCTCGCCAGTCATGCGTTCGAGCGCGGCTTCGTCGCGTTCGCGATCGTGCTCGCGAGCGTGTCGCTGGCAGCCGGATTCCGGCGTCATCGTCACCCGGGCGCTTTGCGCATCCTGGTGCCGGGCATCGCGCTGCTGCTCGCCGGAATCCTCCTCGACGCCGATGCGCGGCCGATCCTGCATGCGCTGCTGGTCAGCATCGGCGGGCTGCTTGTCGCACTCGCGCACGTGGCGAACTTGCGGTTTTCACGTTGCGACGCGCGTGACGAGGCATGCGGACCTCGCTGCACGCATGCGACAGGTTCGCGGTGATTGTGTAACCGCGCGAGCCATCCGTAGCATCCCGCCCGCGATGTCAGGCACGCACGCCCCTCACCACCATGACCACGCGCATGCGCATGGCGGAATCCCGCGTTCGGAACGGCGCCTGCTGATCGCGTTCGTGTTGACCGCCTGCATGCTGGTCGCCGAGGCGATCGGCGGGGTGTTGTCAGGGTCGCTCGCCTTGCTGGCCGACGCGGGGCACATGCTGGTCGATGCGCTCGCGTTGCTGTTCGCGTGGCTGGGGGCACGTTTCGCGCGCCGTCCGCCGGATGCGCTTCGCAGCTTCGGCTACGCACGCCTCGAAGTGCTGGTGGCCTACACCAATGCGATGTCGCAACTGGTGCTCGTCGCGTGGATCGTGTTCGAGGCGGTCACGCGGCTGTTCTCGCCCGGGGAGATCCTCTCCGGCCTGATGCTGGCTGTCGCGCTGGCAGGATTGGTCATCAACGCGATCGTGCTGGCGGTGCTGCATGGGTCGGAGGGACACGACCTCAATACCGCCGGCGCGCGCCTGCATGTCCTCGGCGACCTGCTGGGTTCGATCGGTGCGGTCGCGGCCGCGCTGGCGATCCGCTGGTTCGGCTGGCAATGGGCCGATCCCGCAATATCCGTGCTCGTCTCGCTGCTGATCCTGCGCAGCGCATGGAGCCTGCTGCGGCGGAGCGCACACATCCTGCTCGAAGGCACGCCGCCCGGCATCGCGGAGGACGATATCCGGCAGGCGATCGTCGATGCGGGCGTCGATGTCATCGACGTCCATCACGTGCATGTCTGGCAACTGGCGGGCGGCAGGTCGGTGGCAACGCTGCACGCAAGGCTGCGTGAAGGCACGGTCGCCGACGAGGTGATCGCGCAGATCCGGCAGTTGCTGCGCGACCGGTTCGCGATCGCTCACGCCACGATCCAGGCGGAGGTGGCGTGCTGCGAGGCGGCGGGGCCGTGCGGGGCTCCCGCGCACGGCCATTGATCGCGGCGTGCTTGCGCCGCCGGCGCGGGCTGCTATCCTGCGCGCCCTGTCGAACACCGGACACAGTGGAGTCAACATGGGCAAGGGTGACCGCAAGACCCGCAAGGGCAAGATCGCGATTCGCAGCTACGGCAACATTCGTCCGCATCGTGCATCGGCTGCCCGGGACGCCGGAGCAACTGCCGGGGCCTCGGCGCGGCCCGCGGTGAAGAAGGCGCCGGCCAAGAAGGCGGCGGCCAAGAAGAGCGCCTGATCCAGGGACGGCGTCGTCGCGGAATCGTTCGCATTCGCGCGCGGATGCGCGTATAGTCGCGCCACTGTGTTTGCAAGGGTCACTGTGAATCGTGGCCCGATGCGGTTGATCTGACGATCCGCTTCATCGATTCAGCCTCGCTAGCTCCCTGCAACCCAGTCTCGTCGAAAGGTGGGTACCTTCGTCGCGATTTTTCGTGTCATCCAGGAGTTTTGCAGATGTCGAATCGTCAGAACGGAACCGTCAAGTGGTTCAACGATGCCAAGGGCTTCGGCTTCATCACGCCGGAGAGCGGCCCGGACCTGTTCGTGCATTTCCGCGCGATCCAGGGCACCGGTTTCCGCACCCTGCAGGAAGGCCAGCGCGTCAGCTTCATTGCCGTGCAGGGCCAGAAGGGCATGCAGGCGGATCAGGTCCAGGTGATCTGAGCGCCGCGTTCTTCGATGTACCTCGAAACCCCGGGTGGCGACGCCCGGGGTTTTTTCTTGCGCTACGCCCAGTCGACCGAACCGCTGACGACGATCGTGGCGCGGCCTCCGACCCAGATACCGCCGTCGCGTTCGATGCGCACGTCGATTTCGGCGTCGTGACCCATCTCGCGGCCCTGGCTGACGCGGTAGCCGCCGGCCAGCGGACCTTCCGGTTCGCATCCGGCGATCCACGCGGCGATCAACCCGTTGGCGGCACCCGAGGCCGGGTCCTCCACGATCCCGACGCCGGCCGGGAANGCGCGCACGACGAGTTCNTGACCTGGCGCGGCGGTGCGCGCGAACACGCACAGTCCGAGGCAGTCCGAGGTTCTCGCGAGTTCGCCGATCGCCGCATGGTCCGGTCGCCAGCTTCGGATTGCCGCCTCGTCCGCGAACTCGGCGACCCACCAGCGTCGCCCGCCCTCGATGAGTGCAGGCGGCAGCGTGCCGAGCGGAACGTCGCCAAGCGCGGCGCGCAGGCGATCCAGATCCTGCGTGCCGGGTTCGACGATGTGCGCATCCGGCGCACGCACCAGAAGACGCCGATCGGTTTCCTGTCCGCCGACGCGGATCGGCAGCACGCCGGCGCCGCATTCCTGCATCAACATGCCGCTGCGTGCCTGCGCGAGCGACGTTTCCAGCACCACGTGCGCACTTCCGACGGTCGGATGGCCGGCGAACGGAATTTCGCGACTCGGCGTGAAGATGCGCAGTCGGTAATCGGCCTCCGGAGCCGTCGGCGGCAGCACGAAGGTGGTCTCCACCAGTCCGGTCCACGTGGCGAAGCGCTGCATGCGTGCGTCGCTCCAGTCCTGCGCATCGAGCACGACGCCGAGAGGGTTGCCGCCGCCCTGGCGGGCCGGAAAGACGTCGAGCTGGAAGTATCGTGGCGAGTTCATGGGCGCGGTGGTCCGGTCAGGGGCGCGCATGATAGCGTCGCCGGGAAGGACGCGATGCGTGCCAGCCGATCCACGAACCGAGGAGTTTCGATGAACCTGACGCAGATGCCGGTCACCGTGGCGATCATCGCCATCACCTGCGTGGTTTCGTTCCTCGCCTTCAACAACCGCCGCCTCCTGGACCGGCTGATCCTGTGGTCGCCCGCCATCTCGCGCGGACACGAATACTGGCGCCTGCTGACCAGCGGCCTGATCCATGCCGACATGCAGCATTTTCTGTTCAACATGATCACGCTGTTCTTCTTCGGCGGTCTGGTCGAGCAGTTTCACTCGCACTTCATCGGCAGCATCGGGTACGCGCTCTTCTACGCAAGCGCGCTGGTCGTTTCGTCGATTCCGAGCTGGCTGCGCCATCGCGACGATCCGGCGTACCGCAGCCTCGGCGCATCCGGTGCGGTATCGGCCGTGCTGTTCGCGTTCATCCTGCTGCAACCTTGGGCGTTGATCTTCGTGTTCTTCGTGCCGATGCCGGCGATCCTGTACGCGGTGGCCTACGTCGCATACACGATCTGGGCCGACCGGCGCCGCGCCGACAACATCAACCACAGCGCGCATCTCTGGGGCGCGGTCTACGGCGTGCTGTTCACGCTGGCGATGGAACCCCGCGTGCTGGCCCTGTTCCTTTCGCAACTCGCCAATCCCGGCTTCGGCCGTTGACCCAGGAGTGCCGCATGAAGGTTCCCGCCTACGCCGTGCAGGATGCGAAATCGCCACTGGCGCCGTTCACCATCGTGCGTCGCGAACCGGGACCGCACGAAGTCGCGATCGACATCTCCCATTGCGGCGTCTGCCACTCGGACCTGCACCAGGCGCGCGATGAATGGGGCAGGTCGGTGTTCCCGATGGTGCCGGGCCACGAGATCGTCGGGCGCGTCGCGAAGGCGGGCAGGGACGTGACGCGCTTTGCCGCAGGCGATCGGGTCGGTGTCGGCTGTTTCGTCGATTCGTGCCGCAGCTGCGATTCCTGCGGGGCGGGCGAGGAGCAGTACTGCGAGAACGGCATGAGCGCGACGTACAACGGATTCGAGCGCGACGGACTGCTGCTCGACCACTCCAGGCCGACGTTCGGCGGCTACTCTACCTCGATCGTCGTCGACGAAAACTATGTTCTGCGCGTGCCCGATTCGATTCCGGCGGAGCGCGCCGCACCGCTCCTGTGCGCGGGCATCACGACGTACTCGCCGCTGCACCACTTCGGCGTGCGAGCCGGCGACCGCGTCGCGGTGGTGGGCCTCGGCGGACTCGGTCACATGGGTGTGAAGATCGCGGCCGCGATGGGCGCGGAAGTGTGCGTCCTGAGTCATTCGCCATCCAAGCGCGACGACGCGCTGCGGCTCGGCGCGGCCGATTTCGTCGCGACCTCCGATCCGGACGCGTTCCGTCGTCATGCGGGACGCTTCGACTTCATTCTCGACACGGTCTCCGCGCCGCACGACTACAACGCATATCTTTCGTTGTTGCGGCTCGATGGCACGATGGTGCTGGTCGGCCTGCCGGACCCGTCGCCGCTGGCTGCCGGTTCGCTGATCATGCGCAGGCGGCGACTGGCCGGATCGTTGATCGGCGGCATCCGCGAAACGCAGGAAATGCTCGATTTCTGCGCGGCGCATGGCGTGGCCGCGGACGTCGAAGTGATCGATATCCGGCACGTGAACGAGGCATGGGAGCGAATGTTGCGCGGCGACGTGCGCTACCGTTTCGTCATCGACATCGCAACGCTTCGCGGCTGATCCGTCGCCGCGCGAAAACCGGAGGAGAAGCATGGAATACCACGCGAGCTGCCACTGCGGAGACGTCGCCATCCGCATCGAGTCCGACGCGCCGTTTGCCGAGGCGCTGGAGTGCAACTGCTCGTTCTGCAGTCGCAGGGGCCACCTGCTCGCTTTCGTTCCGGAGGCGAAGGTGACGATGACGACGCCCGAATCGGCGCTGTCCACGTACACGTTCAACACGCATTCGATCCGCCATCATTTCTGCGCCCGCTGCGGCATCGGCGTGTTCTCGCGCGGCGACGATCCCCGCAGCGGCCCGGTATTCGCGCTCAACCTGCGCTGCGTCGAAGGGCTCGATCTGTCGAGCCTCGCGATCCGCCACGTCGACGGCCGCAGCCGCTGACGGCGACGGATCGCCGTGATGCGTGCGTGCTACGATCGCGCCCCCGGTTCTGGCCGTCCAGACAGAACGAAGATGCAGATCGAGACGAAGCTTCCGAAGGTAGGTACCACGATCTTCACGGTGATGAGCCAGCTCGCCAGCGAGCACAAGGCGGTCAACCTGGGACAGGGCTTCCCGGATTTCGACGGGCCTCCGGCGCTGCGCGAGGCGCTGACCCGCGCGATGGCGGAAGGACGCAACCAGTACGCGCCGATGACCGGCGTTCCGGCACTGCGCGAAGCGATCGCCCGCAAGACCGAGTCGCTGTACGGTCGTCGCGTGAACGTCGATGCCGAGATCACCGTAACGTCCGGTGCGACAGAAGCCCTGTTCGCCGCGATTGCGGCGGTGGTGCGCAGCGGCGACGAAGTCATTGTTCTCGACCCCTGCTACGACTGCTACGAGCCGGCGATCGAGCTGAACGGCGGGCGCGCGGTGCACGTGCCGCTGGATCCGCGCGATTTCTCGCCGGACTGGCAGCGCATCGCCGATGCGGTGACTCCGCGCACGCGCATGATTCTCGTCAATACCCCGCACAATCCCTGTGGCTCGGTGTTCACCGCAGCCGATCTCGATGCGCTGGCCGAGCTGGCGCGCCGCCACGACCTGCTGGTGATTTCCGACGAGGTCTACGAACACATCGTGTTCGACGGCGCCTTGCACCAAAGCGTGCTGCGCCACGAAGAACTCGCCGCGCGCAGCTTCGTCGTCAGTTCGTTCGGAAAGACCTACCACTGCACCGGCTGGAAGGTCGGCTATTGCATCGCGCCGCGCGCGCTGTCCGCCGAGTTTCGCAAGGTGCATCAGTACCTCACGTTCTGCACCTTCACGCCCGCGCAGTGGGCGCTGGCCGACATCATCGAGAACGATCCGCAGCATTATCTTGACTTGCCGGCGTTCTATCAGGCCAAGCGCGACCGCTTCCGGGAACTGATGGAGGGTTCGAAGTTCGGCCTGATTCCGGTCTCCGGTGCGTACTTCCAGGTGGCCGACTATTCGGCGCTGAGCGATGCGGACGATCTCTCGTTCTGCGAGTGGCTCGCGCGCGAAGGCGGCGTCGCGGCGATTCCGCTGTCGGCGTTCTACGAGGAGCCGCCGGCGGGACAGCGGCTGGTGCGGTTCTGCTTCGCCAAGAGCGACGATACGCTCGCGCTCGCCGCCGACCGCCTGCGGGCATTGCGATGAAACCGCTGCGGGTATCGCTGGTGCAGGGCGCGACGCGCTGGCACGACGCGCCGGCGAATCGCTCGTACTACCGCACGCTCGCCGAGCCGTTGCATGGACAGACTGACTTGGTCGTGTTGCCGGAAACGTTCCTCTCCGGCTTCACCAACGAGACCTTGGGCAATGCGGAAGCGATGGACGGCGAAGGGATTGCGTGGATGCGGTCCCTTGCGAACGACCTCGGCGCGGTCGTCACCGGCAGCCTCGTCGTGCGCGACGGCGAACGCTGCGTCAACCGGCTGGTGTGGATGCGGCCCGACGGCCGTTTCGACTGCTACGACAAACGCCACCTGTTCCGCATGGCAGGGGAGCATGAGCGGTATGCCGGCGGAAGCGAGCGCCTCGTGGTCGAGCTCCACGGCTGGCGCGTCCTGCCGCAGCAGGTCTGCTACGACCTGCGCTTCCCGGTCTGGTCGCGCAATCGCCACGATCGCGACGCGCGGCGGTTCGACTATGACATCGCGCTGTACGTCGCGAACTGGCCGTCGCCGCGTCGGGGCCCCTGGCGCACGCTGTTGCGCGCGCGGGCGATCGAGAACTGGTGCTACTGCGTCGGCGTGAACCGGGTCGGTGTCGACGGCAATGGCCTCTCGTACGCCGGCGACAGCGCGGCGATCGACTTCGCGGGCGATGTGCTGGTCGAACTCGGCGCGCAGGAGCAGGTCGTAACTGTCACCCTCGATCCCGACGCGCTTGCCGCGCACCGCGAGCGGTTTCCGGCGTGGATGGACGCGGACGCGTTCCGGATCGACGTCTGAGCGCGTTCAGAGGATCGACAGCACCGCTTCCGGCGGACGCCCGATCGCGGCGCGGTTGCCGTGGATCACGATCGGACGTTCGATCAGCCGCGGATGCTCGTGCATCGCGCGCAGGATGCGGCCTGGGTCGTCCTTCGCAGCCGCCAGGGCGAGTTCCGCATACTCGGCTTCGCCGCGTCGGAGCAACGCGTGCGGCTCGATGCCAAGCAGGGTCACGATACGTTCGAGTTCCGCCACCGAAGGCGGGCTATCGAGATAGGGCACGATGCGCGGACGAATGCCGCGCGCCTCCAGCAGCGCGAGGGTCTCGCGCGACTTCGAGCAGCGCGGATTGTGCAGGATCACGATTTCGTCGTTGGCCGTCATGCCGTGCTCTCCGGTTCGATGCATGCTCGTTCGTCCGGTGCCGGGCGGGGCATTGCGCTGCGGTAGGCATCGCGCAGGCATTCGTGGAAGTGATGCACGCCGCTTTCGCGCGCCGGACTCAATCGTCCCGCATGATACGACCCGGATTCGAGGCCGCGCTGCACCTGCTCGCAGATCGCGATGTCCTCCTGCTGCACCACGTCGCTGAATTCGGCGTCGCGCGCGATGCGCGCCGGATCGGTGTCGGGCGCATGGAAGAAGTCGAATTCGACTCGGCAGCGGCCATCGCCCAGCGGCAACACGCGGTTGGTCTGCAGGCGGCCTGGCAGGATGTTGAGCATCGTGTTCGGCCAGATCCAGTAGTACAGCGCCTCGCCGTTGCCATAGATGTCGCCCGCGCTTTCCAGCGGACTCCACTGCAGCGAATGCCAGCGCGCGCATTCCGTCCGGTAGCTGCGGTAATCGAGCATCCGGTTGAGCTGTGGGTGCACGTGCGGCACGTGATAGCCCTCGAGGTAGTTGTCGACGTAGACCTTCCAGTCGCACGCGATGTCGTAGGCGACACGGCCATGGCGCACGTATCCGGCCAGCGCGTCCGTGCCGATGCGCGCATCGATGCCGTCCAGCACGTCAGCGAGCGGCGGCACGTTGCCGAGGGCGGCGAACACGAGTCCCTGCCATGTCGCGACCTGCGCCTCGGGCAGCGCGATTGCCGAGGTGTCGAATCCTTCCGCCTCCTCCATGCCGGATGCGGCAAGCAGGCGGCCATCGAGCGCGTAGGTCCATCCGTGGTACCGGCAGCGCAGCCGTCTGGCGCCGCGGCCGTCGCAGGTCGCGAGCGGACCGGCACGATGCCGGCAGACGTTGTGCAGGGCTCGCACCCTTCCATCCTCGCCGCGGACGAGCACGAGCGGCACCCCGGCGATCTCCGTCACGACATGGTCGCCGATGTCCGCAAGGCGGGATGCGTCCGCGACCAGTTGCCAGCTCCGCATGAACACGGTGTCGCGGTCGCGGCGCAACGCCGCGTCCCCGTGGTAGAAGGCGGCGGGCAGCGCCCCGGCGCGTGCGAGCATCGCGGAGGTCGGTGGTTCGGACGGAGCCATTCGCGGAGTGTAGCCGCGGCATGCGAGCGGCAGCGACCGGTGCCGTGGCGCGGAGCGGTCCGCTGCTAGAATCGCGCGACCGATCCGCACCGGGCGACCATGTACACCCCTTCCACAGCGCTCGCGCCGCAGGACCGCCGCGAACTCCTGCTGTTCCTCGGTTTCGCCTTCCTGTTGCTCGCGGTCGGCATCGGGTTGCGCGATCCCTGGCCTTCCGACGAGCCCCGATTCGTGCTCGTCGCGAAGCAGATGGTCGAGTCGGGCGACTGGCTGTTTCCTCATCGCGGCATCGAGCTGTACTCGGACAAGCCGCCGATGCTGTTCTGGCTGCAGGCCGTCGCCTACGAACTGGTCGGAAGCTGGCGCATCGCGTTCCTTCTCCCGTCGCTTGCCGCGGGCATGCTCACGCTGTTTCTGACCTGGGATCTCGGACGGCGATTCTGGAACCATCGGGCCGGCCTGCTCGCGGCCGGGGCGGTGCTGTTCGCGTTCCAGTTCCTCTATCAGGTCAAGCGCGCGCAGATCGACCCGCTGGTGATGGCGTGGATTACCCTCGCGAATTGGGGGCTTCTGCTGCATTTCCTGCGCGGACCGAACTGGCGTGCGTACTGGCTCGGCTGTTTCGCCGCCGGACTCGGCGTGATCAGCAAGGGCGTCGGCATCCTCGCCCTGTTGATGTTCGTGCCGTACCTCTACGCGCGCCTTCGCGGCTGGGAGGGCGCGACGCGCACGACGGGCTCGGGATGGCGCTGGATGGCCGGGCCATTGGCTTTCCTGGCGCCGATCCTCGCCTGGGGCGGATCGGTGCTGCTGGTCGCGCAGGCCAGCGGTGCGCCGGAGCACCGCGCCTACGTCGATGACCTGTTCCTGCGCCAGACCGCAGGCCGCTACGCCGGTTCGTGGTCGCATCCGCAGCCGTTCTGGTATTTCCTGCCGGTGTTGCTGTTGAACTGGTTCCCGCTGTCGCTCGCGTACGGCGCGGCGATCCCGCGCTGGTGGCGCGACCTCCGCGCGCGCGATGCGCGGGTGATGCTGCCGCTCGTCTGGTCCGCGCTCGCGCTGTTGTTCTTCAGCATTCCGACCGGCAAGCGCGACGTGTACGTCATGCCCCTGCTGCCGATGGTCGCGCTCGCGATGGCGCCGCATCTGGACGATCTCCTGCGCACACGCTGGCTGCGCACGACTGCGTTCGTCGCGGCACTCGCGATCGGCGCGCTGTTCGCCGTGGCGGGTGGGTGGGCGTTGCTCGCGGAGCCGTCATGGGCGCTGAAGCTCGTTCGCGAGCGCGATCTTGCGGATGTCGCCTCGTCCGTCTGGTTGCTGTTCGTCGCGATCGGAGCCGTGTTCCTGTTCGCGGCACTCCTGCTGCGCCCGCGCCGTGGTATCGCGGCGCTGCTGGCCGGGATCACGGGGCTTTGGCTGCTGTTGAGCCTTTTGGCATATCCATTGCTGAATCCCACGAGTTCCGCGGCGGCCTTGATGCAGCGCGCGCGCGAACTCGCCGGCCCGGAGGCGGAGATCGGGCTGGTCGCATGGAAGGAACAGAATCTCCTGATGGCGCGGGGGCCGGTGCGCGATTTCGGATTCCGCAGGCCGTGGAACGAACAGTTCGATGCCGCCTCGCGCTGGCTGGCCGAGGCGCCGCGTGACCGCCGCATCTTCATCCTCGAGGATGCGATGGAACTCGCGTCCGGCTGCATCGACAGGGCGCGCGTGCGCGAGATCGGCCGCGCGAACCGGCGGAACTGGTTCCTGCTGGGTGCGGACGCGGTGACGCCCGGCTGTGCCGCGAAACCCGCGTCCGCGACCACGCAGGCCGAGGAGGAAGACGAATGAATGACCATGCCTTGCAGACGGATCCGATGGCCGAGGCCGGCGTCGATGGCGGTTCCCGGCCGCTCGATGCGATCGAGGCGCGCGTGCTCGGCAGCCTCGTCGAGAAGGCGGCGACCACCCCCGAGGCGTACCCGCTGACCGAGAATGCGGTCGTGCTCGCGTGCAACCAGAAGACCAGCCGCGAGCCGGTCATGCAGCTCGATGCGGGGGAAGTCGTGCACGCGCTGCGCTCGCTGGAAGCGCGCAAGCTGGTCCGCGTCGCGCCGTCGTCGCAACGCGCGCTGCGCTACGAGCATCGCTTCGACGAGGTGTACGGCACCACGGCGCGGCAGCGCGCAGTGCTCTGCGTGATGCTGCTGCGCGGTCCGCAGACGGTCGCCGAGCTTCATTCGCGCACCGAACGCATCGCTTCGTTTCCGGGCCTCGACGACGTGCGCGACACGCTCGATCGGCTGATGCAGCGCGACGCGCCGCTGGTGGTGCGTCTCGGTCGCGCGCGCGGCCAGCGCGAGGACCGCTACATGCACCTGCTCGGTGGTACGGTCGACATCGATGCCTGGAGCGCGCCCGCCGAGGGCGAGGCGTCGGCGCGGGCTACGCTCGCGGACCGCGTCGCGCAGCTCGAAAACGATCTCGCCGTGCTGCGCGCGGAACTCGCGCAGTTGCGCACGCGTATCGGCGACTGAGTCTCGCGGGTCAGTGCACGGTGACCTCGCCGGCGGGCGGCTCGTCGGCGAACAGCGCGTCGACATCCGCATCGTCCAGCACGTAGCGCCGGTTGCAGAACTCGCACACGACCTCGATCGAGCCTTGCTCGGCCAGCACGGAGTCGGCTTCCTCGCGGCCCAGCGCACGCAGCATGCCGTCGACACGCTCGCGCGAGCAGGTGCATGCGAACGCGAGCGGTTGCGCCGGCTGCAACCGTACGTCCTCCTCGTGGAAGAGACGCAGAAGGAGCTGTTCCGGCGGCAGTTCGAGCAGTTCGCCGTCGGTCAGCGTGTCCAGCAGATGCCCGACGCGATTCCAGCCGTCCTCGTCGATGTCCCCGGACAGACCGCCGGATCGCGCGACCTCCTGCAGCAGCATGCCGGCGCAGCGCATGGGCGTGGCGGCGAGCACGATCCGCGTGGGCAACTGTTCGGAGCGCACGAAGTAGTCCTCGAACGCGGCGGCGAGGCCCTCCTTCTCGACCGGGACCAGGCCCTGGTAGCGGGTCTCGGTCGTGGTGTTCTCGATCGTGATCGCGAGCCGTGCGCCCGGCACGAGCGGCAGGCGACCGGTCGGGGGCAGGCCATCGTGGCGCGCGATGCCTCGAACATGTCCATCATGCGTGCATTCGGCGAACAGCAGGCGAAGCGGGCCGCTGTCGCGCAGATGGATCGACAGGCTTCCCTCGAACTTGATCGAACTGGACAGCAGCGCGCTCGCCGCCAGCGTCTGGCCGAGCAGTTCGGCCAGCGCGCCGTCGCAGCCGGTGTTGTCGCGTATGGTCTGCCAGGCGGCATCGAGACGGGCGAGGGCGCCGCGCACGCCAGCGCGCTCGAGCTGGAAGCGGTGCAGGAAATCGTCGGACATCGGATCGTCGCGGAGAAGAATCGCGCATTGTCGCAGCCGCTGCGCTCCGGTGCGACTCCCGTCCGGTCAGCGCGACGTTCCGGCGAGCAGTGCCAGCAGGTCGGTGGCTGCGCGCAGCCGTTCGGCCGCGCCGTCCAGCGGCATCCGGAACCGAAGCTTGTCCTGTCCGTCGAGCGAATAGACGCGAGGTTGCGACTGGATCAGGCGGATCACCGTCATCGGGTCGATCGCGGGCTTGGGTCGGAACAGCACGCGTCCGCCGGTTGCCCCGATTTCGAGTTTGCGGATGCCGAGCGGCGTCGCGACGAGCTTGAGCGCGGTCACCGCGAACAGGTGCTTCACGGGGTCCGGCAGCAGGCCGAAGCGGTCGATCATTTCCACTTGCAGTTCGCGCAGTTCCTCGTCGTTGCGTGCGCTCGCGATGCGCTTGTACAGCGTCAGGCGCGTGTTGACGTCGGGCAGGTAGTCGTCCGGGATCAGCGCCGGCAGGTTGAGTTCGATTTCCGCCTCGTGCTCGCTGGCCAGGTCGAAGTCCGGCACCTTGCCCTGCTTGAGCGCGCGTACCGCGCGTTCCAGCATTTCCGTGTACAGCGAGAACCCGACTTCCTCGATCTGCCCGGACTGTTCCTCGCCGAGCAGTTCGCCGGCGCCGCGGATCTCGAGGTCGTGCGTGGCCAGCGTGAAGCCGGCGCCGAGTTCCTCCAGCGAGGCGAGTGCCTCCAGCCGCTTCTCCGCGTCGGCGGTGATGCGGCCTTCCGGTGGCAGCAGCAGGTAGGCGTAGGCGCGGTGATGGGAGCGGCCGACGCGGCCGCGAAGCTGGTGCAGCTGCGCGAGACCGAAGCGGTCCGCGCGGTTGATCAGGATCGTGTTGGCGGTCGGCACGTCGATGCCGGATTCGATGATCGTGGTCGCGACCAGCACGTTGAAGCGCTGGCGGTAGAAGTCGAGCATGATCTGCTCGAGTTCGCGATCGGGCATCTGGCCGTGCGCGAAGCGGATGCGCGCCTCGGGCATCAGCTCGCCGAGTTCGCGGGCGGTCTTCTCGATCGTGTCGACGTCGTTGTGCAGGAAATACACCTGTCCGCCGCGCGCGAGCTCGCGCTGCAGCGCCTCGCGCACCAGTGCGGGGTCGTAGGCGCCGATGAACGTCTGCACGGCGAGACGATGTGCCGGCGGCGTGGCGATGATCGACAAGTCGCGCAGGCCCGACATCGCCATGTTCAGCGTGCGCGGAATCGGCGTCGCGGTGAGCGTGAGGAGATCCACCTCCGCGCGCAGCTTCTTCAATGCTTCCTTCTGGCGCACGCCGAACCGTTGTTCCTCGTCGATGATGACGAGGCCGAGATCCTTGAACTTCACGTCCGGCTGCAGGAGCTTGTGCGTGCCGATCATCACGTCGATGCGGCCGTCGGCGAGGCGATCGAGGGCTTCGGCGATCTCCTTCTTCGACTTGAAACGGGACAGCACATCCACACGCACCGGCCAGTCGGCGTAGCGGTCGCGGAAGTTCTGGTAGTGCTGTTGCGCGAGCAGCGTGGTCGGCGCGAGAACGGCGACCTGCTTGCCGGCGGTCGCGGCGACGAAGGCGGCGCGCAGCGCGACCTCGGTCTTGCCGAATCCGACGTCGCCGCAGACCACGCGATCCATCGGGCGCGGCGCGGCGAGATCGGCGATCACCGCGTCGATGGCGGCGGCCTGATCCGGGGTTTCCTCGAACGGGAACGCCGCGCCGAACTGCTCGGCCATCGCGCGGTCGATCGCCATTGCGGTGCCCTGGCGCGCCTCGCGCTGGGCGTGGATCGCGAGCAGTTCCGCGGCCACGTCGCGAACCTTTTGCGCGGCCTTCTTCTTCGCACGTTCCCACGCATCGCCACCGAGCGCATGCAGGGGGGCGAGCTCCGGTGCGGTTCCGGAATAGCGCGATACCAGATGCAACTGTGCGACCGGCACGTAGAGCTTGTCGCCCCTGGCGTACTCGATCGCGAGGAATTCCGCGGTCTCGCCGCCGACGTCGAGCTTGAGAAGGCCCTGGTAGCGGCCGACGCCGTGGTCGATGTGCACGATCGGCGAACCGATCGAGAGCTCCGACAGGTCACGCAGCACGGTTTCCGGATCGCGCGCGGCGCGCCGGCGGCGGCGCGTCTGCCGAGCCCGTTCGCCGTTCAGTTCGTGCTCGGTCAGGAGGGCAAGCGCGGGCGACGCAAGCGAGAAGCCCTGCTCGATCGGTGCAACCGTGATCCCGAGACGGGGCTCGTGCGCGTCGGCGAATGCCGGCCACGACGAAACGGGCTGCGGTGCAAGGCCGATCGCGGCCAGTTGCTCGGCGAGCGCCTCGCGGCGGCCGGCGGACTCGGTCGCGATCAGCACGCGGCCCGGATAGGCACGGAGGAACTGCACCAGTGCCTCGCCGAACGCCTCGCCCTTGCGGTTGAGCGGGACGGAAGGGGCTGGCCGGGTGCCGAGATCGACGGCATGCCGTTGCGCGTCGGCGCCGGCCGAGCCGTCGCCGGATGCGACGACATCCACGCGCCGGCTGGCGTTGAGACGCTCGCGCAGTTGCTGCGGCGGCAGGTACAGCTCGCCCGGTGGCAGCAGGGGCCGTTCGACGTCGTGGGCGCGCTGGTCGTGACGTTCACTGGTCGAGGTCCAGAAGGCGTCCGCGGCATCGAGTGCGCCGGGACCGAGGACGAACACCGTGTCGTCCGGCAGGTAGTCGAACAGGGTTTCGGTATGTTCGAAGAACAGCGGCAGGTAGTACTCGATGCCGGCCGGCGCTCCGCCTTCGCGGATGTCCTGGTACAGCGGGCAGCGGCGCGGGTCGATCGGGAAGCGTTCGCGCAGCGTGTTGCGGAATGCCCTGGCCGATTCCTCGGTCAGCGGAAATTCGCGCGCGGGCAGCAGGCGCACCGAGTCGACCTTGTGGTCCGAGCGTTGCGTTTCCGGGTCGAAGGTGCGAATCGAATCGATCTCGTCGTCGAACAGTTCGATGCGGTACGGCACCGGGCTGCCCATCGGAAACAGGTCGAGAAGCGCGCCGCGTACCGCGAAGTCGCCCGGTTCCAGCACCTGCGGCACGCTGCGGTAGCCGGCCGCTTCGAGCCGGCGACGCTCGGCGGCGATGTCGAGCTTCTGGTGCAGATCGAGCTGCAGGCCGGAACCGGCGATGTAGCGGCGTGGCGCAAGGCGCTGCATCAGCGTCGCGACGGGAACGACCAGCACGCCGCGGCGCAGCGAAGGCAGGCGATACAGCGTGGCCACGCGTTGCGAGACGATGTCCGGATGCGGCGCGAACAGGTCGTATGGCAGCGTTTCCCAGTCCGGGAACGGCAGGATGTCGACGTCGTCGCCGCCGAACGTGCGCAAGGCGTCTTCCAGCGCATGCGCCGCATGCGTGTCGGCCGCCACGGCGACGATGATGCCATCGTGCGAGCGCGCGGCTTCGGCCAGCACCAGCGCGAGCGCGGCACCGTGGGGCGCGATCCAGGATCGGCGCTGCCGTGGGGTGGCAGGCAGGGGCGGAGCGAACAGCGGTGCGGTCATCTGGGTTTCGTGGTGGCCCTGGTGGCGATGCGGATCGGCACAGGGCCATGCCGGGGGCGCGAGTGTACCGGTGCTGCTGCGCGGAGGGTAGGACGCGCGATGCGGATCGTCGCGGCTGGACGGCGGATTCAGGCGTCGTGGCGGCTCGGCGCGAGCACGAAGCGCACGCGCACGCAGGCGGGCTCGTCGGCTACCGGCTCGCGTTGCGCGCCCAGCCGGTGCGAGAAGTCGATCATGTTGAAGTTCTCCGTGAGCACCAGGCCCCAGACTTCCTTCAGCCCGCGCCGGCGCGCCGCGATCAGCAGCTTGCGCATGAGCGCGCGCCCGACGCCCATGCCCGTCAGCGACGGGTCGACGATGATTCCGAACTCCGCCTTTCCGCTGCCGCGCGAGATGTGGAAGCGCGCCTCGCCGCGGATCTCGCCTTCGGCATCCACCGCGACATAGGCGACTTCCTGGTCCGGATCGGGATTGCACAGGCGCTCGGCCGCTTCGGCGCTCAGCTCCGTCATCATGTGGAACACGCGCAGGCGAACCTGTTCGGGCGTCAGGCGTGAAAAGCCGCGCCGGAGCGCCTCGACGTCATCCGGGCGGATCGGTCGCAGGCGCAGGCGGCGGCCGTCGGCCAGCGTGAGCGTAGTGCCGTGCGGTCGTTCCGGTAGGGGCATGTGCCGTATTCCGTTGCAGTGTCGCGATTATGGGGCAGTGCGCCGGACCCCGCATGCGCGGCGACGGTGCGCCGTGGCCACGGGGTGCCGATCCGGCGAGGCTTTCCTGCGCGGTTGCGCGCCGCTACGATCGCGATCCGGAACGGGGAAACGTGATGCAGACCACAAACGGCCTCGATGAGGCGGCGCTGGACGCATTGTGCGGCGACTGGCCCGGTGTCGCGCGGACGATGAAGTGGGAGGTCGACCTCGTCTACAGCGTCGCCAATCGCATGTTCGCGGTCCTGTGCACGCTGGGGCCGGACCGCGGGCGCCTGTCCGTGCGCGTCGAGCCCGAGCGATTCCTGGAGCTCAGCGAGCGGCCGGGCCTCGCGCCGGCGCACTACATGGCACATGCGTTCTGGATCAGCATCCGCGAGCCGGAGCTTTTGCCGCGGAGCGAAATCGAAGCATTCGTGCGTCGTTCGTACGAGCTGGTGCGCGAGTCCCTGCCGAAGAAGGCCCGCGCCGGCCTCGAGCGCTGAGCGGCCTCAGCGCACGCCGATGCCGATGCCGATGCGCATCCCGCCGCCGGATGCGTTCGCCCGCCATCGATGCACGGTCGCATCGTCCACCAGCGCGTATGCGAACGCGCGCCCGTCGATCGGTACCCGGCGCACGCCATGCACGGTTCCCCGCACCGTGACGCTGATGCCGGGTGGATATTCCAGCGGTTCCACGAAGCCCGGCATGCGCACGATGAAGCGTCCGGTCGGCGCAGCGGTGGCACGCGGTCGCTGGTCGCGGTCCAGCGGATAGGCCTGCACGTGCAGTTCGGTCGCATCCGCGAGGTTGCGCACCGCGAGCAGCGTTCCGCCCCAGACCACCGACGTGCCAGCCCCGGCGTCGGCCCGCGCGACCAGTTCCGCGGGTGCGGGAGACACGCCGTTCGCATCGCGAAAAACCGGCGCGGCGCAGCCGGAAAGGAAGATCGTCGCCAGCAGCAGCGTTGCCATCGTGCAGCGTGTCGATGCACGTGCGACTTGCGCGGTGGAAGGAGCGGTGCACATCGCGTACCCGGAGCAGGATTCCGAAGCGGACTATAGCGGCAGCGCATTGGTGCGATGCACACGATCGCGGCGCGACCGATCGGCGATTGCGTTTTCCGCCTGCCTCCGGAATGCTGGCCGCGGGAGAGGAGAGGAGCCACGCATGCGCAAACGTGCACGTTCGCCGCGGGAACCGATGTCGCGGGTCGACACGGCCTGGCTGCGCATGGACCAGCCCACCAACCGCATGATGATCATCGGCGTGCTGGTGTTCCGCGGCCATGCGGACCGCGCGCGGGTCAAGCGCCTGCTCGAAGAGCGCTTCCTCGCATTCCCGCGGTTCCGGCAGCGCGCCGTGGCGACCGCGAATGGCGCGTACTGGCAGGTGGATCGCGATTTCGACATCGGCCATCACCTGCGCGCGATCGCGCTGCCGGAGCCTGCCGACAAGCGCGAACTCGAGGACTTCGTGAGCGAACTGGCATCGTCGCCGCTCGATCCGGCGCGGCCCCTGTGGCAGTTCCATCTCGTCGAGAACTATCGTGTCGACGACGGCGGCGAGCCATGCAGCGTGCTGGTGGCGCGCATCCACCATTGCTATGCGGATGGTCTCGCCCTGGTGCAGGTGCTGCTCTCGCTGACCGACACCGCGCCGGAGACGAGTGCGCGTGCCGAACTCGCGCGTACCTGGCTCAAGCGCGATCGGGGCGGCGTGATGGAGCGCCTGCTGGAGCCGATGCAGGATGGCTTGCAGCGACTGCTTGCGGCCGGGGAGAAGACCTGGGCGCGCGTGGCCGAGATGCTGCAGGATCCCGCGATCGCGGCGCAGCTTGCGCGCGAGGGCAGCGAGATCACGCGCGAACTCGCGATCGCGCTCACGCTGGCCGACGATCCGGTCACCAGTCTCAAGGGTCGGCTCGGCAGCGCCAAGCGCGTGGCCTGGGCGAGGCCGCTTCCACTCGAAGAAGTGAAAACCATCGGCAAGGCGCTGGACTGCACGGTGAACGACGTGCTGCTCGGTTGCGCGGCCGGCGCGCTGCGCGGATACCTGCGCGACTGCGGCGACGACGTGGACGGCCAGACGATTCGTGCCACCGTTCCGGTCAACCTCCGGCCGCTCGAGCACGCGAAGAAGCTCGGCAACCATTTCGGCCTGGTCTTTCTCGACCTGCCGATCGGCGAGGGAAACCCGCTGCGCCGCCTCGAACGGGTTGCGGCCTGCATGCGCGACCTCAAGGGGCGGCGGCAGGCGATCGTCGCGTTCGGCCTGCTCGCCGCGCTCGGCATGGCACCGGCGGCGTTGCAGGCGCCGGCGCTGGAACTGTTCAGCCGCAAGGCAAGCGCGGTCGCCACCAACGTGCCGGGTCCGCAGCAGCCGCTGTTCCTGGCCGGCGTCGAGCTTCGCGAGATGATGTTCTGGGTGCCGCAGACCGGGTCGATCGGCATCGGCCTTTCGATCCTCAGCTACGACGGCCGCGTCTACTTCGGCGTCATCGGTGATCGCAAGCGCGTGCGCGATCCGGATGCGATCGTGCAGCGCTTCGCCGAGGAATTCGAGAAGCTGGTGATGATCGCGCTGATGGAGGACTGGTCCGGCGAACTCGACGCGTCCGATGCAGAGGCCACGCTGCTTCGCTACGCGGGATGAAGCCGGACCTTTCCGGCTTCATTCCTGCGGCTGCACGCCGAGGTAGGCGCCGCCTGCCGCGATCGTGGCCCAGACCTCGTCGGTGATCGCGAACGATCGCGCGAACAACCGTTCGGCCGCTTCCCGATCGCCTTCGAGCAGATGGTACGCGCCGACTTCCGCGAGACCCTTCTCGTCTTCCGGGTTGCTGGCGAGGTAGCGCTCGAATAGCGCCTTGGCCTTGCTCCATTCACCCGCCTCGCGGTACACGCGCGCGATCCGCCAGATGTCGCTGTCGTCGGCCTTGGCGCCCAGCAACGGAGCGAAGATCGCCTCTGCTTCGGCCTTGTGGCCCGCGAGATACCACACCCGTGCGACGCCGATCCGCTCCCAGCTTCCCTTGGGACCTGCCTGCACGAGCGCGGCGTCCAGCAACGCTTTGGCCGCATCCGGCTTGGCGCGCCCCTGATAACTGGCCGGTTCGATCGTGTGGCGTGCCGCGTAGCCGACACCGATGCCTGCCGCGAAAAGTCCGCACGCGAGTGCGCCGACGATGATCCTGGACATGTTCCACTCCCCCTGGCTTGCGATGGCGCGCGCGGCGCCGGCGCCGACGATGGTAGCGGAGAGCGCGGAACGGGTCAGAAGTCGCGCAGCACCAGCAGCCGCGGCTCGGTCAGGTCGGCGATCGCGCTGCGAACGCCCTCGCGGCCGATCCCCGAGTGTTTGACGCCGCCGTACGGCATGTTGTCGACGCGGAAGCTCGGGATGTCGTTGACCACCACGCCGCCGACGTCGAGCACGTCCCATGCGCGCATCGCGCGACCGATGTCGCGGGTGAACACGCCGGCCTGCAGGCCGTAGTCGGAATCGTTCACCGCGGCCAATGCGTCGTCGAACGCATCGAACGGCGCGAGCAGCGTGACCGGACCGAAGGCTTCCCGCGCGCTCACCTTCGCATCGCGCGGCACGTTTTCCAGCACCGTCGCCTCGAGCCGGTTGCGTTCGCGGCCGCCGCCGCAGAGCAGGCGTGCGCCCGCGGCCACCGCTTCGCCGATCCATTGCTCGAGTCGCGTGGCCGATGCCTCGTCGATCAGCGGACCGAGGAACGTCTCGCGGCGGCGCGGGTCGCCGGCCGCGAGCGCACGCGTCGCCGCGACGAAGCGTTCGCGCAGGTCTTCGTACAGCGCGGCGTGCACGAGGATGCGCTGTACCTTGATGCAGCTTTGCCCGGACTGGTAGTACGCACCGAACACGAGTCGTTCGACGATCGCGTCGAGGCGATCCCGCTGGTCGGCATCGACGATGCAGGCCGCATTGCCGCCGAGCTCCAGCACCACCTTCTTGCGGCCGGCCTGCGCCTTGAGTTGCCAGCCGATCTGGCCGCCGGTGAAGGAGAGAAGCTTCAGGCGCTCGTCGCGCACCAGTGGCGCGGCTTCCTCGCCGGAGCAGGGCAGGATCGAGAACGCGCCGGGCGGCAGATCCGTCTCGGCGAGGATCTCGCCGATCACCAGCGCGCCGATGGGTGTCTTCTCCGACGGCTTGAGCACGAACGGGCAGCCGGCGGCAATCGCCGGCGCGACCTTGTGCGCGACGAGGTTGAGCGGGAAGTTGAACGGCGTGATGAACGCGCACGCACCGATCGGCACGCGCTGCACGAAACCGCGGTAGCCGTTCGCGCGCGGCGAGATTTCCAGGTTCGGCATCTCGCCGTCGATGCGCTCGGCCTCGCCGACCGCGACCCGGAACGTGTCGATCAGCCGCGTGACCTCGCCCTCGGCGTCGCGGATCGGTTTCCCGGCCTCGATGCACAGCGCCAGCGCGAGTTCGTCGCGGCGCTCGCCGAATCGCTTCACGCAATGCTCGAGCACTTCGCGACGCGCCCAGGGACGCATCGCGCGCATCGGCGCTTCCGCCGCGACGGCGGCCGCGATTGCCGCGTCGAGGGTGGCAGCGTCCGCATGCGCGACGCGCGTCGCGCGTTCGCCGGTGTACTTGTCCAGAACGTCGATGGAAGCATCGGTTTCGACCGGGCGACCGGCCAGGTACAGCGGATAGCGGGGTGCGAGCATCGGGTTCTCCTCGCCTTCGTTTCAGTGGCCGGATTTCACGACGACATCGAAGTGGCCGTCGGCGACGCGCGCGTGCAGGAGGTCGCCGCTGCGGACCTGCCCGACGGAGCGCACGATCGCGCCGGATGCGTCGACCAGCACCGCGAAGCCGCGCTCGAGCGTCGCCAACGGGCTCACCGCGTGCAGTGCGCGCGCCAGTGCAGCCGCGCGCGCGCTGCGTCGATCCAGTCCGGACGCCATCGCGATCCGGAGCCGGTCGCCGAGCGCATCCGTGCGCTGCCGCAGTTGCGCAAGGCGGTACGCCGGATGCCGTGCGTCGACCCGCGCGCGCAGCGGCGCGAGGCGCGCATTGCGGCGCTCGATGATCGCGTTGCCGCGCTCGAGCAGTCGTCGTCGCAACGTGCCGAGGCGTTCGACCGCGCGCGCGAGGCGCGCCTGCGGATGCTGCGCCTGCAGGCGTGCCCACAACTGGTCCACGCGCTGGCTCGGCACGTCGATGCGCCGCTGCAGTCCGTGCAGCAGCCTGCCGCGCTGGCGATCCAGCGCCCGCGAAAGGTCGTTCGAGTCGGGCACCAGCAGTTCGGCGGCCGCCGATGGTGTCGGCGCGCGCAGGTCCGCCGCGAAATCGGCGATCGTGAAATCGGTTTCGTGGCCGATCGCGGACACCACGGGAACGGCGCTGGCGCGGATCGCGCGCGCGACGGCCTCGTCGTTGAACGCCATCAGGTCTTCGAGCGAGCCACCGCCCCGCGCGAGCAGCAGCACGTCGTGGCGTGCCGCGTGCGACGCGGCCTGAAGCATGGCGACGATGGCCGGTGGCGCCTCCTTGCCCTGCACCGGAACCGGCAGCACGTCCACCTCGAGCAGCGGGAAGCGCCGCGCGAGCACGCTGAGCACGTCGCGCACCGCGGCGCCGGTGGCGGAGGTGATGACGCCGATGCGCCGCGGCCAGCGCGGCAGCGGGCGCTTCGCCGAGGCGTCGAACAGGCCTTCGGCAAGCAGTCGCGCCTTGAGTGCCTCGAACGCGCGCCGCAACGCGCCGTCGCCGGCTTCTTCCAGCGAGTCGACCAGCAACTGGAACTCGCCGCGTGCCTCGTACAGGCTGACCCGCGCGCGGGCCAGCACGTGCATGCCGTCGGCAGGGCGGAAGCGCAGCCACGTGCTGCGCGGCTTGAACATCGCGCAACGTACCTGCGCGCCGGCGTCCTTGAGCGTGAAGTAGAGATGCCCGGATGCGGGGCGTGCGACGTTGGACAGCTCGCCCTCGATCCACAGCAGCGGGAATCCGTCCTCGAGCAGATCGCGCGCGAGCCGCGCCAGCGAAGAAGGCGTGAGGATCTCGCGGGACGGGATGGAGCCGGCTTCGTTCATCGGGATTCGCGCATCGGGCCGGCCAGCTTAGCGCAGGTGCGCATGGGCGGCAGTGCGCGCGTTCAGTCGCGTCGGCGCAGTTGCAGCCAGCGCACGAGAAGGCCCGCTCCGATCCACGCACCGAGCAGAGCAAGTGGCCAGGCGAGCAGGCGCGGCCACCACGCGGCGGCGATCGAGAGCGCGAGCAGCGCGAGCCCGCCGCCGAGCAGCGGCCCGGTGCTGGCATCGTCGAGCGTGCGACGGTTCGAGATCGCGGCACCGATGGTGTGGGCGAGGCGCAGCGCGCCCGCGGCGGCGCGACCGGAACTTCCGCGCAGGCCGCCGGCGTGGCCGCGCACGCGCCGCTCCGCGCGGCTCCGGCGCAAGCGCGGTTGCCGCAGGACGATTTCCGTCGCGTTTTCGAGGTCGCGCAGATACTGCGCTTCCATCTCGCGTGCGAAGGCGGCGTCCTCGATCGCCACGTCGATCTCGCAGTTGGCCAGCCAGCTCGAGACGTTCAGGTTGCTCGAACCGACCCGCGCCCAGCGGCCGTCCGCCACGGCGGTCTTGGCATGCATCATCGAGCCGTTCCACTCGAACACGCGCACGCCCGCGTCGAGCAAGGGCCGATAGCCGGCCCGCGACATCGTCCCGACCATCGGGATGTCGCTGGTACCCGGCACCAGCAGGCGCACGTCCACGCCATCGCGCGCCGCGGCGACCAGTCCCTGCACGTAGGGCGACACGCCGACGAAGTACGCGTCGGCGAGCCACAGGTTCTCGCTCGCCATCGCCGCTATGAGCTGGTCCAGCCGGTACAGGCCGGCGGTATTGGGCACCGTCGCGATCACGCGCAGATCGACGTGGCCGACCGGCAGGATGAGGTCGGCGCTGCAGCCGGGATCGACATCGAGTGGTGCGCCCAGTTGCGCCCAGGTGTCGCCGAAGGCAGCGATCAGGTCGGCCAGTACCGGCCCGCGCACGGCGATCGCGGTGTCGCGCCATGGCGGAATGCCGCGCGCGGCGTCGCCGAGCCAGCGATCGCTGACGCAAAGGCCGCCGACGAAGCCGATCGCGGCGTCGATCGTCAGCAGCTTGCGATGGTCGCGTGCCAGCCACGCCAGCGGACTGCCGAAACTCGGCGGATTGAACGTGCGTACCTCGCCGCCGGCGTCGATCAGGGGCGTCCAGAACCGCATCCCGGATTCCCGCTGGCAGCCGAGCCAGTCGCGCACCACGCAGACTCGGACGCCTGCCGCGGCGCGCTCGGCCAGCGCGTCGCGGAACGCGCGGCCGGTGCGGTCGTCGCTGTAGATGTAGTTTTCGCAGAGGATCATCCGCTGCGCGCCGTGGATGGCTTCGAGCCAGCGCGGGAAGGTCGCGGTCGCGTCGATCAGCAGTTCCACCGAGTTGCCGCCGGTCAGTGGCGCACCGGCGGCGCGACTGAACGCCTGCTCGGCCATCAGCCGCAGCGACGGGATCTTGATGCCAGCGGCTGTCAGGGGACGGGATGACATGCGGAAAAATGTAGACTGCGATCTTTGTACGCCCGCGGTTCCGCGGGCAGGCGCGATTCTTGCTGCGCAAGACGATGCCGCACGGATGGGACACCGATTCCGATGAGCGAAGCCTATCGCCGCATGGTCGACCGCCTGCCCACGGAGGGCGGGTCGGTGGCGCATGGTATACCGACGGACGTGCGCGGCGTCCGGTCCTGGCTGGATCAGCTGCCGATGGCCAATGCGGCGTCCGCGATCCGCAGGATGATGGACGGCATCGAGGGCTTGAATGCGCATGCCCTGGATGGTCGTCGTCGGCTCGACGCGATGGAGGCGTTGCGCGAGCCGGCCATGCAGTTGCTCGCGTGGGCGGATCGGCAGACGGCCGGTGCGAGCTTTCCGCTGCCGCGGCAGAAGCATGAACTCGGCGAGTTCGCGCTGCGCTTCCGGGCGGCGCTGGCGCTCGGCTACCGGCTCGCGCTCGCGGGCCTGTGCCGGCCGAACGGAGCCGTGCCGCTGTTGCGCGGCATGCAGGTCGCGACCGCGGCGGTGCGAGCGCTGCAACACGGCGCGGACGAACTCGCGGCGGCCTGCGCGCTGTACCGCACGCCACCGGTCGGTGCGTGGCAGGGCATGCACGACGTGCATCGATTCATCGCGGACGTGCGCCTTGCCGACCGCAAGGTCGATGATCCATCCGGGGCCGTGGATGCGCGCACGGTGTACGTGCAGGCGCTGTTGCATGCCCTCGGCAATCCGTATCGGCACACCCAGCGCGGGCAGGCCGAGCTCAACGCGCTGGCACGTGCGCTTGCGCCGCTGGCGGAGTTGGGCCGCGACGGTGGACGTCCGCACGATGTCTGGCTCGACCCGGACGCGGACCGCGGTCCCGGCTACATCGTCGAGGAGCAGGGATACGGCAGGAACGACGCGCTCGTCCTGCGGCTCGGTGCCGTGCTCGACGTGGTCGATCGCGCGGTGGAGCGCATGAGCGATGGCGCGGCGACCGGCTCCGTCGGCATTCGCGGCGGTTTCGCGATGAGCGTGGATGCGGCCCTGCTGCGGCGTGTCGCGCAGGACTGGAGTGCGCGGCCGTCGCGGGAGCACGCGAGGCTTGGTGGAGGCTACCGTCTCGACAGCGTGCTCGGGCTGCACGATCTGCATTGCATGCTCGCCGGTGGCGAGAACTTCGACGCGTTCATGCAGCGTGTGCGCGGCGAGGTGATCAGCCTGAGCGACGCCGATGCGTCGCCGGCCTGGCGTTCCGCCGTGGCGCAGCACGCGCACGGGATGCGCCTGCCGGTGCACGTGCTCGATCACGGCCTCGGCGGCTATCGCGTGATGTGGGAGCGCGCGGACGGTGCCGTGTCGGCGCGTGCCCGCGTTTCCGAACTGGTCGGCCTGTCGTTGCCGGATGCGGACGGCGATGCGGGTTTCGACTGGATGGTCGGCGTGATCCGCTGGATGCGCATCGACGATCGCGGCGGCGTGGATGCCGGGATCGAACTCCTCGCGCGACGCGCGCTTCCGGTCGGCGTGCGATCGGCGGCCGGCGAGGCGAAGGGCGGGCGGCCTCTGCCGGGCGTGCTGTTGTGGCCGCTCCTGTCCGACGAAGAGGGCTACACCGGACTCGTCACGCCGACCGATCTGGATCGGGGCGTCGATGCGGTCGATCTCGCCGTGCCGGCCGACCTGCGCGGTCCGTCGCTGCAGGCGCACGCAACGCGCTGGCACGGCCTGCGCATGGTCGAGGGCAGCGGGATCGCATTGCGGTTCGCGCGCGCCGGAGCGGCGCACGCCTGAGCCTCAGGGCTGCTCGAAACCGTCGGCGAAGATGCGGTCCGCCACGGTGACGTGAATCGTCCAGCTTCGCGTCGACGTCAGCAGGCCATCCTCCATTGCGGGTGAAACCAGGTCGGTCGTGTCCGTCACGCGCAGTTCCAGCGTGCGCGTGACGGGGAATTCCGATGCCTGCGAGAACAGGAAGTCGGCATCCGCGGCATCCGCGATCGGCGTGCCGTCCAGCCGCCATTCGATCGTCACGCTGCCGCCCGCCGGTCGCAGCACGTCGGCGGAAAATGGCATGAAGGAACCGACCGCGTACGCCACGGGAGCGTCGCTGGACGGCGATTCGCTTCCCGGTTCGATCAGGTCGATGCCGTTCGCCGGCACGCCGCCCCAGCCGCGGTAGATCTGTCGCACGTATTCCTGCTTGCAGACCGCGCAGAAAGCCGGACCGAGCGATCGCATCATGCACTGGTCCGCCGGGCGGTACATGCCGGACGAGATGTAGCGTGCACCCTCGAACAAGCCGGTGCCGGGGGTGCCGGGAGGGGTCGGGATGTCGATGCCCGGCGTCAGCAGCGGCGCCCACTTGATCTGGCTGGCGAGGGTCTGGTCGGTCACGTTCGCCTCGCAGGCCGTGCCGCCGATGTCGCTGCAGATGGGGAATCCGGGATAGGCCGTGTCGTATTCGTCGGCGAGGTCGGTGAACGTGTGTCCGTATTCGTGGACGATGACCAGTGGCGCCTGAACATGCGACGAAATCGTGCCGATCGCGCCACCGGAGCCGCCGTAGACCGGGTCGTTCACCGAGACGATGATCACGTCCCAGTCCGGATAGTCGGCTGCCGCCGCCATCACCAGGCCGTAGTCGGCGACGATCAGCCGATGCACCTGTGCCACGCAGAAGCGCGACGCGAACGCGATGTCGGTGACCTGTCCGGCCAGCGGGTCCGACTGCGCGGATGCATCGGCGCAGCAGGAGCTGCTGTTGCAGCCAGGCTGGTAGGGCGGATGCGTCGCGCCTTCGTCCTGCGAGACGAAGAACACGGGCGTCCAGTTCACGAAGTTCTCGTACTCGAGGTAGGGGGAATGCGCGAAGAATGCGTCGCGCAATGCGGCCGTTTTCGCCTGGAACAGGTCTTCCTGGTCGGCGGTGAAGCCGTCCGCGAAGACCAGCATGTCGACGCGGTTGGCCGGATCGCCGCCGGTACCCCTGGCACCGCGCGGATGCGCGGGCTTCGGAACGCGCCCCGCCAGCGGCAGCGAATCGGCGTGCGCGGCAAGCGCGGCGAGATCGAAGCGCTGCGGTTCCCCGTTTCCGGTGTCGATCTCGATCACGTCCTCCGTCACCGGCACGCGCACCACGAACTCGCGGCTCGGATTGGCGACTTCGCGTCCGTCGATTTCGCCCAGGCCGGTACGCGCATCGCGCGCGAACCCCGCATGCAGCACGCGCGGGATGTCGACATGCCGGCTGTACCCGTGTGCGAGGCCCCGGAAGGTCACGCGATCCGGGGCGTCGGCGCCGGTCCGGAGCGCCTTTGGCGGCGGGGTTGCGTGGTCGATCGTCATGTCGACCTCGCGATGGAACAGGGGAACCGCGGTGCCGTCCTCGGCGAGGCGGAACACGACATAGTGTGCGGGCTCCGCGAGGATGGGCATGCAGAAGAAGCCGAGCAGCGCGGCCAGCGCCAGGCGAACAGGATGCTGCATGCGTGCGACTCCCCTGCGCAACGTGAAAGCGCGCAGTGTAGTCGAAGGTTCCGGCCGGCACGTACGGATTTCGATGCGGCGGCGCAGCGATGCACCCGTATAATCCACCGCCGTCCTTTCCCTGCGCCATGATCCAGCCCGATCCCGCCATGCTTCCCGAAACAGGCACGCGACCGCGTCGCGCCACGGTCGGCGTGCGCGTCGGCACGGTGGAGGTCGGCGGTGGCGCGCCGGTGGTGGTGCAGTCGATGACCAACACCGATACCGCCGATGCCGCCGGCACCGCGAAGCAGGTGGCCGAGCTCGCTCGTGCCGGATCCGAGCTCGTGCGCATCACCGTCAACACGCCGGAGGCGGCCGCGGCGGTGCCGCGCATCCGCGAGCGGCTGGACATGATGGGCTGTTCGGTGCCGCTGATCGGCGACTTCCACTACAACGGCCACCAGCTGCTGGAGCGCGAGCCGGCGTGCGCGGAGGCGCTCGCCAAGTACCGCATCAATCCCGGCAACGTCGGCTTCGGTCGCAAGAAGGACGCGCAGTTCGCCGCGATCATCGAGACGGCCCTGCGTCACGGGAAATCGGTTCGCATCGGCGCGAACTGGGGTTCGCTGGATCAGTCGCTGGTTGCGGCGATGATGGACGAGAACGCCGCGCGTGCCGTGCCCTGGGATGCCGCGCGGGTCGCGCGCGAAGCGCTGATCCGCTCCGCGCTGGACTCGGCCGCGCGTGCCGTCGAGCTCGGTCTCGGCCGCGACCGCATCATCCTGTCCTGCAAGGTGTCCGGCGTGCAGGAACTGATCGCGGTGTATCGCGACCTTTCCGCGCGCTGCGACTACGCCCTGCATCTCGGCCTCACCGAAGCCGGCATGGGCTCGAAAGGCATCGTCGCATCCACCGCCGCGCTCGCGGTGCTGCTGCAGGAAGGCATCGGCGACACGATCCGCATCTCGCTCACGCCGGAGCCCGGCGAATCGCGCACGCGCGAGGTGATCGTCGCGCAGGAGCTGTTGCAGACGATGGGGCTGCGCGCGTTCACGCCGCTGGTCACGGCCTGTCCGGGCTGCGGGCGCACGACCAGCACGCTGTTCCAGGAGCTGGCGCGTGCGGTGCAGGAGCATGTGCGCGCGAAGATGCCGGAATGGCGCATTCGCTACCACGGCGTCGAGAACCTCACGCTCGCGGTGATGGGCTGCGTGGTGAACGGTCCGGGCGAGTCGCGCCATGCGGACATCGGCATCTCGCTGCCGGGAACCGGCGAGGCGCCGGCCGCGCCGGTGTTCATCGACGGCGAGAAGGCAATGACGCTGCGCGGCGACAACATCGCGCAGGATTTCGTCGCGGTGGTCGAGGATTACGTCGCGCGGCGCTACGCACGCGGCGCGCATGCGGATTGAGCACCTGCGGGTTTTGCGCGAGGACGCGCGCTTCGGCGTGGCGTTCTTCCGGCGCCATCCGACCGCGCTCGCGCTGGCGCTGGCCGGCGTGCTGTTGCCGCTGGCCGCTTTCGGCGTGCTTGCGGACCGGCTCCGCGGCGAAGGCTGGTTTCCGTTCGATGCGCCGCTGCTGGATGCCGCCCGTGCTGCCGCATCGCCCGAACTGGATGCGTTCTTCGTCGTGGTCACGCTGCTCGGCTACCAGGCCGGCGTGGTTCCGGTGGACATTGGGCTGGTCGCCGCGCTGGCGTGGTTCGGTCGCGCGCGCGAGGGCGTGTTCGCCGGCGTGTCGACGATCGGCTCGGCCGTGCTCAACCTCGCGGCCAAGCCGCTGTTCGCGCGCGATCGGCCGGCGCTGTGGATGTCCATCGCGCCGGAGCAGAACTACAGCTTCCCGAGCGGCCATGCGATGGGCTCGATGACGCTGGCCTGCGTGCTCGTGCTGCTGTCGTGGCGCACGCGCCTGCGCTGGTGGGTGCTGGTGCCGGCGCTCGCATTCGTGCTGCTCGTCGGTGCGTCGCGCGTGTATCTCGGCGTGCATTACCCCTCGGACATCCTCGCCGGATGGACTGCGGCGATGGCGTGGGTCGTCGCGGTCTACCTGATCGCGTTCGCGCGCCGGCGCCCGTGGGGCGAGACGCACGCCGATCCGGCGGATGCGTGAGGGTTCAGATCACCGGTTCCGTCCGGGCCGCGATCGCCTCGGCACGGCGCCGGCGTGCGAGCACGGCCTCGCGGCGCGCGATGTATAGGCTCGCGCCGATCACGATGGCCGCACCGGCGATCGTCCAGCGATCGGGCGTCTCGTCGAACGCGAGCCACGCGAGGAACGTGACGACCACGAGTTGCAGGTAGCTGAACGGCGCGAGAAGCGACGCGTCCGCGAGGCGCAGCGCATGGGTCCAGAAGAACTGGCCGCCGGTTCCGAGCAGGCCGATCAGCACCAGCGACGGCCAAAGCGAGGCAGCGGGCCATTGCCAGACCAGCAGCGCCGCCGGCAGCGACAGCGGCACCCAGAGCAGCGTGGTGAGCAGCACGATCGTGTTCGGCGGATCGGAGCGCGAAAGGAACTTGATGCTGATCGTGACGGCGCCGCTCAGTGCGGCCGCTGCCACCGCGACGAGGCTTGCCGAACTGAACGCATCGGTTCCGGGGCGCACGATGACGAGCACGCCGATGAAGCCGGCGGCGACCGCGCTCCAGCGGCGCAGCCGCACCACTTCGCCGAGAAACAGCACCGCACCGATCGTCACGAACATCGGTGACGAGTACGAAAGCGCGATCGCCTGCGCCATCGGCAGGTGCGCGATCGCCCAGAATCCGGCCAGCATCGACGCGGCGCCGACCGCGCAGCGCGCGACGTAGAAGCCGATCCGGTCGGTGCGCAGCGCGCGCAGTCCGGCCGGAACCAGCAGCGGCAGCGCCGCGAGCGCGCCGAAGAAACTGCGGAAGAACGCGATCTCGAACGGATGCAGCGATTTGGACAGCAGGCGGATCACCACCGCCATCAGGCCGAACATGCACGCGCTCGCGACCATCAGCAACACGGCGCGCAACGGCAGCGCCGATTCGGATGCCGGCGCGGGAAGGGCGGGGTTCACGGAGTGCAACGGATGACGACGCGGGGCGCGCATCCTAGCAGGGCGCGCGCCGGATCCCGCATCCACGAATGCCCGGCGTTGCGGGCGGATTAAGCTTCGGGCCGCGGACGCGGAGCGCGCACCTGGCGCGGCCCGCGTCGGCGGCGGCACGAGACACCGCGTCAGGTCAGGGGCGCGGACCGAGCACCGACTCCAGTTCCGGACCCTGCGGCATGCCGCTGCGCCGCTGCACGATGCCGTCCGCGTCGCGCGACACGGTTGCGGGCGTGCCCTGGAAGCCGAGTTGCCCCATGAGGCGGCGGTTGGCGTCGAGCTTCTCCGCGATCGATGCCGGGATCGTGTCGGCCGGCTTGATTCCGCCCTGCTTGAAGTTGCTCTCGTTCTCCAGCAGCGCGGCGGATGGATCCTTGGCGGTCAGCATCGCGGCTGCCTTGTTGGGGCTGTCCTTGCGGATCACGCCGACCATCACGTGGCGCAGCTGCACCTTGCCGGCGTCTATCCACGGACGTGCCGCGTGCCAGAAGCGGTTGCAATAGGGACAGTTCGGATCGCTGAACGTGTAGACGATGCGCGGCGCGTCGGGCTTGCCGTCGCGAATCCAGGTGGATGCCTGGAGATCGGCCCATATCTTGTCGCCGACCGGCTTGAGCGCGAGTTCCTTGAGCTTGTCGGCATCGGCTTCCGCGCCGGCTGCGTCGATGCGCGTGCCGACGATCGCGCTGCCGTCCGCCGCGACGTAGACGGCGACGGCTTGCGCGTTGGACATCGCCGCGAACGCGCGCAGATTCGGCGGGCCGGGGAACTCCTCCAGTACGGTCAGACCATGGCGCTCCAGTGCCTTCAGCACGGGCGGGCGCTCGCCGGCCTTGTCGGCCAGCGCGCTCGCGGGCGCGAGCAGGACAACCGCCAGCAAGGCGGTCGCGAGACGGAAGGGGAAATTCATGGGGTCGTCTCCAGTTCGGTGGAATCGAGCGGGTGCTGCCCGAAGCGGCGCAGCATCTTGTCGGAAAGACCGGCGCGAGTGAGCTCGCCGACGTGCGTGTCGAGAAGGCGGCCGTCGGCAGCATAGAACAACGTGGTCGGCAGGCCACGCGCCCCGGTGGCCTGCATCACTGCGGAATGCGCGTCGAGCCGCACGTGGTCGACCAGCAGGCCCTGTCCGGCGAGGTAGTNGCGCACCTCGGCAGCGTCCTCGCCCTGATTGACGAGAACGATGTCCACGCCGGGGAAGCGCCGCTGCGCGTCGGCCAGCGCCGGCATCTCGCGCCTGCACGGCGGGCACCAGGTGGCCCACAGGTTGACCACGACGGGCTTGCCGGCATGCGCCCGCAGGGAGGCGGGCGCACCGTCGAGCGTCTGCAACGCGACATCCGGCAACGGCGGCGCGGCGCCTTGCAGGCGAGCCACGACGCCGCCGAAGGCGAACCAGAGTGCGGTGCCGGCGATCATGCCGATCAGGACCGGGCGACGCAGCGAAACCTTGCGTCGCGTTCGCCACCACGCGAACGCGAGCGCGACCGGAAGCCCGACCCACCACAGGAAGCCGCCGTCGGCGATGGACAGGATCGACATCGGCGCGGCGGCGTACTCCGGCCACCAGCGCAGCACGAAGCCGGCGCGTGCGGCGAGCAGGCCGACGAGGAATGCGTCCATGTAGCGGCTGCCGGATTCCTTGCGTGCCTCGCTGCGGTCGACGCCGGGACATCGCATCGCGAGCGCGACGGCAATCCATGCGCCGCCGAGCGCCGCGAACGCGCCGAGCACGGTCGTGACCGGAAACGGCCCGAGCGAGGTCAACGGTAGGCCTTCAGATAGCGCTGTTCGAAGCGCTTCTTGAGCCAGTGGAAAACGCGCCAGCGAGGCAGGGTCAGCGTGCGCGACTCGCTGCGATAGACCAGCATGCCGCGATCGAGCGTATCGACGATGCACGCGAGTTCGGTCTTGAACCCGTGGTCGGCCGGCTCGCCGGCGAGTTCCGCAGCGATGTTGCGCGCGATGGCCGCGGCCTGCAGGTCGGCCTGGTGCGCCTGCTTGGCCATCCAGTCCGGGCCGGGATAGCTTCCGGCATCGCCCGCGACGTAGACGCGTTCGAGGCCGCGCGCGCGGCAGTGCTCGTCCGCGGCAACGAAGCCGCCTTCCGAGCGCGGGAGGTCGCTTTCGTCGAGCCATGCCGGGCCGGTGAGTCCCGGCATGAACAGGATCAGGTCGGCCGGGATCTCGCCGCCCTCGGTCACCACCTTGTCGACTTCGAACCGGACCGGCTTGTGACCGAGGTGCGTTTCGATGCCGCGTTCGCGCATGTGCTCGAGCATCTTCGCCACCGCCGCAGTGCCGAGCCGCTGGCCGGGCTGCGTGGACGGATTGAAGAATACGAGCCGGAAACGTTCGCGCCGCCCTTGCCGGCGCAGCAGGCTGTCGATGCCGAACAGGAACTCGAACATCGGGCCGCCACGCACTGCGCCGGGCTCCTTCGGATTGCTCGCGAACCCGATCGCGATGGTGCCGCCATCGAGCGCGGCCAGCCGGTCGCGGATCGCTTCCGCCGCGGCGATGCCCTCGCACGGGATGATCGCGTGCTCGATGCCCGGCAGCTTGCGCAGGTAGCGCCCGCCGGTCGCGACGACGAGCCAGTCCGCAGCGAGTTCGCCCGTGTCGGTCTGGACGCGCCGACCGCCGTCCAGCACGCGCTGCACGCTGCCGCGATGCCACTCCACGCCCATGCGATCGAAGAATCCATCCAGCGGCACGCGCAGGTCGTCGCCGTTGCGCGCGCCGGACGGAATCCAGATCAGGCTCGGCAGGTAGACCAGTTCCTTGCGCGGCGAGACGGCGGTGATCGACTCGCGCACGCCGAGGCGCCGCAGCGAGCGGATCGCGGTGAGCGCGGCGAAGCCGCTGCCGAGGATGACGATGCGCTTCATTGGCGCGGCCACGGCTCAGCTCGCGTTTGCGAGCTGGCCGTTCGCCCAGCGCACGATCTCGGCCGCCGGCATCGCACCGGACATGCGCGCGAGCTCGCGGCCGTGCCGGAACAGCGCCAGCGTGGGAATGCTGCGGATGCCGAAGCGGCTGCCGAATCCGGGATGCGCCTGGGTGTCAATCTTGGCCAGACGAAGGTTCGGTTCGAGCTGCGCAGCAGCGGCTTCGAAATGCGGTGCCATCATCCGGCACGGACCGCACCACGGCGCCCAGAAATCCACCAGCAGCGGCAGGTCGCTCCGGACCGCGTGGGCCTCGAATCCGGCGTCGTCCAGCGCGACCGGATGCGCATCGAACAGCGGCTTGTGGCAGCGCCCGCATTGCGGCGTTTCGGCGAGGCGGTCTGCCGGCACGCGGTTGATCGCGTTGCAGTGCGGACAGGCGATCTGCAGGGAATCGGTCATGGTGTCTGCTCCGTGGAACCGGAGCCGTAGATGGGGGCGCCGGTGCCGTCTTTCACGGTCACGCGCACGTCGACGCCATCGCGCACGCTCTGCGTGACCACGCAGAAGTTCTCGAACTGGCCGAGGATGCGATCGAGTTGCTGGTAATCGGCCGCGGGATCGGCCAGCACGAGTTCCACGTCCGCGCGCGCGATGCGCCAGCGACCATCGGCATTGCGTTCCGGCGTGGCGCTGACGTGCGCCTTGATCGTGCCGGGGGCGTTGCGGAACTTGCGCAGCGCGAACAGCAGGCTCGCCGCCATGCAGTTGGCGATTGCGGTCAGCAGCAGGCGCGACGGGTTCGGGCCGCGGTCGTGGCCGAGCGGCGCGGGTTCGTCGGTGAGCAGCGGCGCCAGCGTGGTGTCGTCGAAGGTGACGCGGAACGCGTAGTCGCTTTCCTGTTCCAGCGTGATGCGAAGGGGATTGGTGCTCACGGGGCGGCTCCGGCAGCAGGTACTTCGACCCATAGTGCGCCGCGCAGGTCGCCCACGTCGAATCCGGTCGCGTGATCGTCCGGGTAACGCGCGCGGATCGCATCGCGGATCGGCTCGGCGACGTTCTTGCCATGGCAGAGCACGCAGCCGGGCTCGGTGGCGATCCCGCGCATCATGCGCAGGGCGACGCCGTCCGGCAGTGCGTCGCGGACGATGGACACCTGTTCCGCGGCGGCCGCGCCGCCATCGACGGCCTGCTGGAACGCCTCCAGGGTCGCCAGCTTCCAGTCCGCGGCCACCTGCGCGGGATTGCGGTTGCGGCCGGGCAGGGCGACGCGGCCGAGGCGCACGCCGTGCTCGGCCATCACCGCTTCGGCGATGCGTGGCGCTTCCACGTTGCATACGTCGACTGCGGCCACCGGCCCGCTCTCCTGCATCGCGTCGCGCAGCGTGCCGCGCAGGCGCTGGTGGAAGTCCTTGGCGGCTGCCTTGGCGCGATCGAGATCCGGATCAGCGGACGCGACCTGCGCCGGCGGTGGCGCGATCGGCCGAGCCGGAGCGTGGGCGGCATCGTGCGACTGCGCTTCGTGCATCGCGGGGCTGCAGCCGAGCACGATCAGCGCGAGCATGGATGCCAGCACGGTGGCGAGCGGGGGGCGGTGACGGTTCATGCGGATGCCTCCTTGAGTGCGCGGCGCCGCAGCAGCGCGTAGTAGAGCAACGGGATCACGACCAGGGTCAGCACCGTCGAGACGAGGATGCCGAAGATCAGCGAGATCGCCAGGCCGTTGAAGATCGGATCGTCGAGGATGAAGAACGCTCCGGCCATCGCCGCGATGGCGGTCAGTGCGATCGGTTGCGCGCGCACGGCACAGGCGTCGATCACGGCTTCCTCCAGCGTGTCGCCGCGCTCGATCAGGTGGTTGATGAAGTCCACCAGCAGGATCGAGTTGCGCACGATGATGCCGGCCAGCGCGATCATCCCAATCATGCTGGTGGCGGTGAACTGCGCGCCGAGCAGCGCGTGGCCCGGCATCACGCCGATCACGGTCAGAGGGATCGGCGCCATGATCACCAGCGGCACGATGTAGTTGCGGAAGTACGACACCACCAGCAGGTAGATCAGGATCATGCCCATCGCGTAGGCGATTCCCATGTCGCGGAAGGTCTCGTAGGTGATCTGCCACTCGCCGTCCCACTTGATCGAGAAGCCGGCGGTGTCCTCGGGCGGCGCGATGAAGTGCTGCGCGAGCTTCTGTCCGTCGATGGCGTCGTCCGACACCTGTCCGACGAGATCGAACATGCCGTACAGCGGACTGTCGACGGTGCCGCTTTCGTCGCCCATCACGTACACGACCGGAAGGAGATCCTTGTGCAGGATCGCGTCGTCCCATCCGGTGCGCTGCGCGCGAACGAGTTCGGACAACGGCACGAGCTGCCCGCTGCCACCGCGCACGTGCAGCGCCAGGATGTCGTCGATCGACGCCTGGTCGGCGACCGGCAGGCGAAGCCGAATCGGGCGCGGGTACTTGCTGCGGCCGTCGATGACCCAGGTCGCATCCGATCCGGAAAGCCCGGCCGCGATCGTGTCCGCGATGGCGGCCTGGGAGACGCCCAGGCGCGCGGCACGCACGCGGTCGATCGCGAGCACGTCGCGTTCGGCATCGGCTTCGACGCTGGTATCGATGTCCACGATGCCTTCGGTGGTGCGGAATCGCTGCTCCAGGGCGAGGCCGATCGCGCGCTGGCGGTCGTAGTCGGGACCGTAGACCTCGGCCACGATCGGCGACATCACGGGCGGCCCCGGCGGAACCTCGACGACCTTGACCGACGCTCCGGCGCGCCGTCCGATCACCTCGACCTGCGGGCGCAGCGCGACCGCGATGTCGTGGCTCTTGCGCTTGCGGTCGTGACGGTCGACGAGGTTTACCTGCAGGTCGCCGACGTTGGCGCCTTCGCGCAGGTAGTACTGGCGCACGAGTCCGTTGAAGTTGATCGGCGCAGCCGTGCCGGCATAGCCCTGGTAGTTCAGCACCTCGGGCGTCGCGTCGAGGATCGCGGCAAGCTCGATCAGGAGCGCGTTGGTCTGCTCCAGCGTGCTGCCTTCCGGCATGTCCACGACGATCTGCACTTCCGACTTGTTGTCGAACGGCAGCATCTTCATCACGACCAGCTTGACCGCCGCGAGGCTTGCCGCGAGCACGACGAGCAGGCCCATCGCGGCGAACAGCAGATGGCGCCGGCGCGCGCCCCTGCCGGCGTCGAGGAACGGCAGCATGACCTTCTCGAACACGCGGTGCAGCTTCGCGGCCATCGTGCCTTCGGCATGGCCGTGGCCGCCATGCTCGATCGCGGCATCGTCGGCGTGACGGCGCAGCAGTTTGAGCGAAAGCCAGGGCGTGACGATCAGCGCGATCGCCAGCGAGAGCAGCATGCCGACCGAGGCGTTGATCGGGATCGGCCGCATGTACGGCCCCATCAGCCCGCTGACGAAGGCCATCGGCATCAGCGCCGCGATCACCGTGAAGGTGGCGAGGATGGTCGGCCCGCCGACCTCGTCGACCGCCGGCGGAATCGCTTCCAGCAGGGATTTTCCGCCTTGTGCCATGTGGCGGTGGATGTTCTCGACCACGACGATCGCATCGTCCACGAGGATGCCGATCGAGAAGATCAGCGCGAACAGCGACACGCGGTTCAGCGTGAAACCCATCGCCCACGATGCGAACAACGTGATGGAGAGCGTGAGGATCACCGCGCTGCCGATCACGATCGCCTCGCGCCGGCCGAGCGCGAACAGCACCAGCAGCACGACCGACAGCGTCGCGAAGATCAGCTTCTTGATGAGCGTCTGCGCCTTGTCGCTGGCGGTCAGGCCGTAGTCGCGCGTCACTTCGACGTGGATGCCTTCCGGAATGACCTGTCCGTGCAGGTCGTTCACGCGCGCGAGCGCCGCGCGGGTGATGTCCGAGGCATTGCTGCCCGGCTTCTTCGCGATCGCGAGCGTGACCGCTGGTGCGGCGCCGCTGGCCGGACCGTCGCGTCCCGGTGGTGCGCCGTGCCATACGTAGGTCGTGGGTGCGTCGGCACCGTCGGTCACGACCGCGACATCCTCGATGCGCACCGGCTGGCCGTTGGCCATGCCGAGCACGAGTCCGGCGACCGCGTCGCGGTCGGCGAGGAACTGTCCGGACGTGACCTGCGCCACGCCTTCGGACCCCACGCGCTCGCCGGCCTGCTGCGCGAGGTTCGCGGCCTGCAGCGCACCGGCGAGGTCGGCGACGGTGAGTCCGTGGCTCGCGAGGCGAGCCGGGTCCAGCGTGACCAGCACGGCGCGATCCGGCGTGCCGATCGTGTAGACGTCGCGCGTGCCGGGTATGCGCTTGAGCTCGGCTTCGAGCGTGTGCGCGACATCGGCGAGGTCGTCGGCGGAGCGGGCGGGATCGTCGGTCCACAGCGTCAGTGCCATGACCGGCACGTCGTCGATACCCTTCGGCTTGACGATCGGCTGGCCGACGCCGAGGTTCTGCGGCATCCAGTCCTGATTGGAAAACACCTTGTCGTAGAGGCGCACCAGCGCGGGCTGGCGCTTGACGCCGACCTCGAACTCGACGGTGAGCACGGCCATGCCCGGGCGGCTGCTGGAATAGGTGTGCTTGATGTCCTCGATCTCGGAGAGCTTCTGCTCCAGCGGCCAGGTGACCATCTGCTCAACCTGACGCGCATCGGCGCCGGGGAAGGGCACGATGACGTTGGCCATCGTCACGTCGATCTGCGGCTCCTCCTCGCGCGGCGTGATCATCACCGAGACGAGGCCGAGCAGCAGGCCGAGCAGCGCGAGGATCGGCGTCAGCGGATTGGTCTGGAACGTGCGCGCGATGCGTCCGGAGAGGCCGAGCGATCGCGTGGAACCGGCGTTCGCCATGTCAGTGTTCCTTGCGCGAAGCGATCAACGCCTGCAGAGCGGCGACCGGATCGGTGGCGACCGCCTCGCCGGGCGTCAGCCCGGAGATCACCGCGACCGCATCGGCCGAGCGGTCGCCGATGCGGATCTGTCGCAGGTTGACGCGCCCGTTCGCGACCACGTAGACGGCGCTCACTTCCCCGCGCTGGACCAGTGCCGTGGCCGGTATGCGCGTGAACGCGGCACCCCTGACCGCGGGGAACGAGACCTTCGCGGTGGTTCCGGGCTGCGGTACGGGGTCGAGGGCGGGCAGCATCACGCGCACGCGCACCGCATGCGTGGCGGCGTCGGCGGCGGGAAACACGATGACCTCGGCGGCCCGCACCTTCTCCCCGTCGTCGAAGGCGACGTTCGCCACCGGGTCGGCGCGGATGACCTCGGCTTCCGATTGCGGCACGCTGACCTCGATGCGCAGCGCGGCGGGCGAGAACATCGTCATCAGCTGCTGTCCCACGCCGACGCTTTCGCCCGGTTCGACGTCGCGCGTGGCGACGATGCCGTCGTACGGCGCGCGGATCGTCGTGTAGTCGGTCTGCTGTCGTGCCGCGGCGACCTGCGCGCGTGCCGCTTCGCGTGCCGCCACGGCCGCATCGCGCGCAGCACGCGCCTGGTCGAGCTGCGCCCTGGAGACGTATTGTCCGCCGGCAAGGCCGAGGTAGCGCTTGAGCGTTGCTTCCGCCTCGATCGCCGAGGCTTCGGCCGCGCGCAGCTGCGCGCGCGCGGCGTCGACACCGGCCCGCTGCTCGACTTCCGTGAGACGAACCAGCACGTCACCGGCCGCGACGCGATCATTGACGTCGTGCAGCACCTCGGCGACGCGGCCGTTCGTCTGCGCCGAAAGCGTCGCCCTGCGCACGGCCTCGACCACGCCGTCCCATTCGCGGCCCCCGGCGGCATCCGGCTCGGGAACGGTGATCGTTTCCAGGCCGCTGATCGCCGGAAGCGTGCGCGGACTCTCCTTGTTCGAGCAAGCCGCAACGGATGCCAGCAGTACGGCGGTAAACGTGATTCGGGCGGCAAGTTTCACGGTCGGCCTCACGGCAGTTGTCTCACTTGAACGCGCAGCCGCTGCGGACGCCGATCTTGCGGAAGATCATCGCTGCGGGGCAGAAGCCGGTGAATGCCGCCTGCAGCATGTTGGCGCCGATGAATGCGGTGAACCAGAGCCACAGCGGCGAAACGAAATGCGCCAGTGCGAGACTGACGAGGATCAGGGTGCCTGCAAATGCGAGGACGGCACGGTCGACGTTCATGGTCGTTGCTCCTGTTTGAAGGTTGCCGAAAGGGTTCAGCGCGTGCGCACGATGCCGAGCAGCTTGAGCACGTACTTCTCGTAGATCGGTTCGGTGTTGCCGGACTTCATCTTCATCATGAAGTACTTCTCGAACGCGATCTTGGCCAGATGCACCCACTTTCCGACCTTGGCCCAGGTGACGTTGCGCGGCGGCATCTGCGGTAGTGCGACGAACGCCGCGCCGGTGTCCCCCATGTCGGCCAGGCAGATCGCGTTCCATGTCGCTTCGGCGGTGGCGGGCTGGCCCTTGAGTTCCGCCTCGATGTTCTTCGCGACCGCCGTCACCATGGACTCGATCATGAAGCCGGTCTTCGGCACGCCGGTGGGCACCGGGGTAGGCTCCGGCGGTGCGATCGCGACGCACACGCCGATCGAGAAGATCTCCGGATAGGCCGGATTGCGCTGGTGCTTGTCGATCAGGATGAAGCCGCGCGGGTTGCACAGGCCCTCGCCGTGACGGACGGCCGGCACCCCGGTGAATGCGGGCAGCACCATCGAATATCGGAACGGCAGCACGTGCGTCTTCCTGGGCTGGCCTTGTTCGTCCATCTCGGCCACATCCATCTCGCCATCGCGCACCGCGGTGATCTTCGCGTTGACGATCCAGTTGACGTGCCGCTTGCGGAACTCCGACTCCATCAGGCCCTTGGAGTCGCCGACGCCGCCCAGGCCCATGTGGCCGATGTACGGCTCCGGCGTCACGTAGGTGATCGGCACCTTGTCGCGCAGCTTGCGCTTGCGCAGGTCGCGGTCGAGGATCATCGCGAACTCGTAGGCAGGACCGAAGCAGCTGGCACCGGGTGCCGCGCCGACGACGATGGGCCCCGGGTTGTCCAGGAACCGTTGGTACGCAGCCCATGCCGCGTCGGCATGCGGTGTCGTGCAGACCGATTGCGTGAAGCCGCCCTCCGGGCCCAGGCCGCGAATTTCGTCGAACGCAAGCCGCGGGCCGGTCGCGATCACCAGATAGTCGTACTCGACGACGCGCCCGTCGCGCAGCACCACGCGCTTGCCATCCGGATCCACCTTCTCGGCGCCTGCGCCGTCGAAGGCGATCTTCTTTTTCGCCAGGTGTGCTGCGACCGGCATTTGCACGTCGCCGGTCTTGCGCCAGCCGACGGCAACCCATGGATTGGATGGCGTGAACGAGAACAGCTCGCCGTCGCCGATGACGGTGATCGCCGGCTCCGGTCCCAAGGTTCCGCGCAGTTCGTAGGCGGCGCTCATGCCGCCGATGCCTGCGCCCAGTACGACGATGTGTGCCATGGCAACCTTCCGTTGGACCCCGCATCGGGGCGGGCACGAACATTAGCACTTTATAATATTAGATTCAACTAATAAAAAGCGCGCGATCGCGCTACACTTGTGCGGTGCGGCAATGGCGTGCGCCAGCGCACGCGCGACGATGCCGACGGGAGACGTGGACCGATGAACGTGAAGACCGACCCGGTTCCGCTCGACACGAACGCCATGCAGGACCATGCCGACGATGCGGCGCGGCTGCTCAAGGCCCTCGCGAACGAGCGGCGACTGATGATCCTGTGCCTGCTGGCCAGCGGAGAGCACTCCGTCGGCGAAATCAACGAACTGGTCGACCTCAGCCAGAGTGCGCTTTCCCAGCATCTGGCCGTGCTGCGCGAGGAAAGGCTGGTGCAGACGCGAAGGGAAGCGCAGACGATCTACTACTCGCTGGTTCCCGGACCTGCGTTCGAGGTGATCCAGACCTTGCACCGGATCTATTGCGCGCCGAAGCCGGCACCGCGTCGCAAGGGCGTTGCAGCCTAGCAGGCCGCTGGAAAACCGGCTGCCACGCAAGCGGCCAATGCCGTCATTCCATGGAGCATGACCAGCGGTGCGAAGGCTCCTGCGCACGACGCCGGACGCAAGCGTGGATTACGCGCACGTTGCGGCGGACATCGCGGAATTGGTCGCCGACGTGGACCTTCGTGCGCTCGCGTTCGACCGCTGGCGCATGGACGTCATGCAGCGCGAGCTGGGGCGCATGTGCATCACATTGCTGATCGAAAACAGGGATGGCACATGGGATTCCGTAAGAACCCCGTTTGAAATGCTCTTCGGGTCGATGATGCACGGGCGAATCTGGCGGAGAGAGTGGGATTCGAACCCACGGCAGGCTTGCACCTGCGGCAGTTTTCAAGACTGCTGCCTTAAACCACTCGGCCATCTCTCCGGGGCGGGATGCGTCCCGCGCTCGTGTTGCGGACGGTGCGGCCGTCGGCGTGCATCGAGCGGGGGTGCGCGTGATTATAGGCGCACGCGAGCCGGATTCTGCGGTATCGTCGGACGGTCGTTCGGGGAGACGATGGTGGTCGCATGATTCGAGTCGTACTGGTCGATGATCACGAACTGGTTCGCACCGGTTTCCGCATGATCCTTGCCCAGCAGCCGGGGATCGAGGTCCAGGGGGAGGCCGCGGACGGCGAGGCCGGCCTCGCCCTCATCCGCGCCAGCCAGCCGGATGTCGCTTTGGTCGACCTGCACATGCCGGGGCTCAGCGGCATCGAGCTCACCGATCGCGTGCGCAAGTACAAGCTCGCGACGAAGATCGTGATCCTCACGGTGGTCAGCGAAGCGCCGTTCCCGAAGCGCCTGATCGAGGCGGGCGCGAGCGGATACCTGACCAAGGGTTGCGCGGCGGAGGAACTCGTGCGCGCGGTCCGTCAGGTTGCCGACGGACGCCGGTACCTCGCCCCCGACATCGCGGAACTGCTTGCGCTGCATGCGCTGGATCGTACGGGCGACTCGCCGTTCGACGCGCTCTCCGCGCGTGAACTGGACGTGGCGATGATGCTGGCGAGCGGCGAGGACATGCAGGAAATCGCGGCCAAGCTGAAGCTCAGCGCCAAGACGGTCGCAACCTACAAGTACCGTCTCTTCGACAAGCTCGGCATCGACAACACGGTCGCGCTGTCGCACCTCGCGCACATGCACGGTCTGCTCGATGCGCGGGCACGCGACCTGCGCGGCTGACGCTTCCACGCGCCAGCCGCGTGGACGGAGTGGGCGTCAGCTGTTCCCGGCGTTGTCGCCGTCCTCGGGCTTCCTGGTCGTTGCTGCGGGTTCGTTTGCCGTCCGCGGTTGCGTGGCGGTGTCCGACAGTGGAAGGTCGAACGTTTCTCCGCGAGGCGGAAGCGGCGACGCGCTGGCTTGAGCGGTGCCCGGACCGGCAGTCGGCGTGACCGACGCAGCCGATGGTTTCGCGGCGGGCACCGGTACCGCCACTGCCGCAACACTGGCCGGAGCGGATGGTGCGACGATGGCGGCCGGGGGCATCGGCACCGCCGGCGCCGTCACGGCGGGTGCAGCCGCCGCCGGGGGGAGCGGGGCAGGGACGGATGCCGCTGGCACCGGCGCCGGCACCGGGGCAGATGGTGTGGCGCGAGGCGGTTCGGTGGTTGCGGCCATTTCGGCAGATGCCGCTGGCCGCAACGGCGTCGGTGCGGGGCTCGTCGGCGGTTTCGCATCGGGCTGCGGCTCGCGTGGCACTGCCGGCGTTGGAGCCGTCGTCGCGGGTGGTGCGATTGCATCGGCGGGGCGCGGTGCTGCCGGACCCGGGACGCCGGACGCCGGCGGCTGCGACGCGGAAGTGGCCGGCAGGCCGGCTTCCGGCGCACGATCGGACTTTGCCGCGCCGGCGGCGTCGCGCGTGGCGTGCGTGCGCGGCTGCGCAGCCGGCTTCGGTTCTCCGACCCGATCCTCGTCGTCGACGTCGATTGCCGCATTGTCCTGCGTCATGCCGTCGGCTGCCGGTTCGAGTCCGGTCTTGCGGCGCCGGCGGCCACCGCGGCGACCGCGGCGGCGGCTGCGCTGCTCTCCGCCCTCGTTCGCGTCGCTCGCCGGCTCTCCTTCCGGCCGCGGCAGCGGCGTGGCCTCATCCAGGGTGGCAGGCGCCGGCGCGGTCGCGGCGATCGGGGCCGGTTTCACCGGTTTCTCGCTTGCAGGTGCGGTTGGCACGGGCGTGGCCGGTTTCTGCTGCGCGGGGCGCTCGCCGGCAGTCGCTGCGGGGTCGCGCGCAGCGCGCTGTGGTTCGTCCCGGCGCGTGCGTTCGCGCTGCGGACCCTTCTGACCGGCGCCCGCATTGCCGTTGCCGCGACCGTCGCGGTTTTCGCGGCGGCTGTCGCCGCGGGCCGACTTGTGTCCGTCGCCGCGGCCGCCGCTCGCCGTGCGATTGCCGGTCGATGCGCGCTGCGCGCCGCTCCGCGTCGGCTGGGGGCGACGTTCGGGTTTTTCCGCTGGCACGGTTTCGGCGGTCGGCGTCCCGCGGAACCAGCCGAGGAAGCGCGCGATCAGGCCACCACCGGCGGCTGCGGCGGGCGCTGCGGCGACCGGAGCCGGTTCTTCGCTGCGCTGCGGTGCGGGCGTGGCGCGCAC
>JGI12420J12819_1000066_pt1 | contig 81392 bp, 60 predicted proteins | sample Passage237A_FD_12819 | JGI IMG/M metagenome (IMG submission 12819) | reverse complement strand
CTCTGCCGTAGTATGGGGCGGTAGCTTTATAGAGAAAGTGTAGCTCTAAATGTTGATTTACTTTTCGATAGAAATCCTCTTGAGGAACTAAACAGTCTAAGCTCAGCTCGTAAAACAATTTGGGTGTAAAATCTTTTCGTCCTTGCATATAGCAAGTTACAAAAAATAATTATATTTGATTTGAGTTGTGCAACAGGCACATCGTATTGGCGAAATGGCGGTTTAAGGGAGAAATTGAAAGTTTCTCCTTTTTTTGTCGCAACAGCCTTTTATATTTCCTTTTTTCATAAATTTAGAAAATAAAAAAAGGCTGTTGCTTAGATTAGTGCAAGATTGAAAGTTTTGGCTTTCTAATCCGCTCCTTCGCAAAGCCGTCAAACGTTATAACATAGCATACATTAATGTAGTTATTCCAAAACGGTACCGGCGTTAGTTTTTTCATTGATAATTTACACTAAAATGAAATTTTATGAAAAATAATATCATTGTAAATAAGATTTGCTACAGATGACCACACAGGAAAAGTTTCTCAATCAAAGCTATTTATTAACAAATAAATTCATCTAAAATAACTAATTTTCTAGAACTTCAAACAGCTTACCCATGAAAAAAATATTATGTCTGCTTGGGCTTTCTTATATGCTTTTGGCTGTGAAAACACCGGCACAAATAGTAACGGATACTATTGGCGAATTAAACATTGGTGGGAGCCACATGGTTCCTGCCTATATATATTCTCCTGGCCCTACAGGTACAAGAGTAGTGTATAATATGATAAAATACAATGTGAATGAACTGGCAGCTCATAATATCCTGCCTGGTGATACCATCTATGGAGTCTCTTTCTATAAGGTGTTCCCTACAACCTTGCCCGCTAATTTTTCTGCTGATCTTCAAATCGGATTTCGATCGGGTACGGATAGCATTGGTTATTCATGGCCTAATGAGGCTTTCTATTGGCATGCTATGCAATTTGCAACTTTCGGCAGTATTACACAATACGATATTCCTAATGACATAAGTATTGCTACCCTAGAAGACACCGGTTGGATCAACTTTATGCTTGATGCACCTTTTATATATAATGGAGGCTCTTTGGAATTATGGAGTAGTTTTTATTATGCATATCCTACAGGATTCCCCATTAACAACTGGACACATGCAGGACAAGTTACATATCATTTATATGCTAGGCAACTTCTCAAAAACAATCCTAACGATGTACATATGAGCGGTGGCAGTGGATCCGGTTCACGACCTGTTACTATTTTTCACCATACTGCCTCGGCTTCAAACTGTACAGGAACACCCTCAGGAGGAACTGCTGTAGCCTATACCTATACTTGTTCCGGTGTGGATTTTACAATTTACCTACATGGTGCCAGCGCCGGCCCAGGAATAACTTACCAATGGGAAAGTTCTCCCCTAACGCCCGTATCTTGGTCGCCTATTCCCGGAGCCACAAACTCCATCTATCAGGGAAGTGCCAACTCTCCTACCCAATATCGAGTACAAGTAACTTGCTCGCATAGCGGACTATCCAGTGTCAGCCTTCCTGCCACTATCTTAGCTGATACCTATCGTATAGACTCCCTTGCGGTGGCTATATCCGGAAATACAGCTACTATCACTGTCCATGAAAGCAATGATTACACCCAGTCTGCAAGGTATGTCTATGATTTTGGAGACGGAACCATAGACACCCTCGGTGGTGACCAAGAAATACATCAATATCTTCAAGATGGTACTTACACCGTTATGGTAATAGCAACTAGTAACGGACAATGTGGGATTGACACCGGTTATGTCACCTTTCAAATAGGCTGCTCCCCACTGAACAATCCGCATGTTATCATAGCTGATGACCATCATATCTGCCCGGGAGACTCTGCTGTATTAAGTGTACAAAATCCCTTACCTACAGGATATACTTACCAGTGGGAGCGATTGGGGCAACCGGCATTTTTTACCCCATCATTGTAGGTGCTACACAAGCTTCTTACAAGGTATCGCCTCCAGGGTTAACGATATACCGTAATACGGCAATCTGCTCCATAAGCACTAATGAAAAAATATCCAACTTAGACACTATTTTTGTGAGCCCAGCACCTTTTGTAGCCGCTATACAGGCTCATCCTTTATCCGGCAACACCTGGGAGTTTGCCGGAACGGGTGTCCAAAATGCTCATTCCTATCAATGGGATTTTGGAGACGGGGATACTTCTCATGCCACTAATCCCACGCATCATTATCCTTTTGCCGGAAATTATACGGTAACGTTGATTGTAACCAATCAGGACAACGGATGTATGGATACCGTTTCAAAAGAAGTAAATATTCTTACCAATGTGCCGGAATTAAGCCGTTCCAATCCGTTTTTCTTATTTCCCAACCCTGCTGTTGCAACGCTGGCTATACACTATCAGATTTCCGGAACCATAATCTTTAAAAATATAACCGGAAAAACAGTAGCGCAAATAGCCCTGCCGGAGAACCAAAATCAATGGAAAATGGACATCAGCGAATGGAATAAGGGTATTTATCTATACACTTTCATAGCCGAAAACAACACTGTTTACAACGGAAAATTAGTCATAGTAAGATAAGCGTTAAACAACGACGGATTTTAAGCGGGTTGAACACACCATAAAACACTCAACGTGAACTAGCATGGGAGCATCTATTCCTGTTGACATTCAAGATATTAGTCAATGCTTTACGCGATTTACTCGATGTAAGAAGCCAGAAAAATAACTAATTGTGATTCCTTTAGAAAGCTTTTTGTAGTATTTCACTAGTCGTTTGGGGAATTCTTATCAATTTTCTGCATCATGATAGAAGCTATTGCTGCTGCATGACTCTTCATTTTCTCAACATTTTTGCCTTCGTACAACGCATCCACCGTTCCGGTAAACAGTTTCATCCATTGCTCAAAATCTTTTGTAGTAGTAGGATGTATTTGGTAAACTCTCCGATGTGTTTCAATAGGATCTCCTTCATACTCGCCGGTATGAAAAAGAATATTTTCCCAAAACAAACACATTTGTTTCAGATGCCTATCCCACTGAATAGGTACCACATCTGAAAAATAAAATCCAATTTGAGGATCATTTTTCACTTTTTGATAAAAATGTTGAATCACCGTAGCAATGTCATCAGCAACTAGTATATCATGTTTCATAAGTAAATAACATTACAAATTATAAGTCCTTTTTCCGAAACTTGTACAAGGACCATACATAAGGCACAAAAATCCATAATAGCAATAAGAAAAATGAAACAAGCAGTCCCCAAAATGAGCCAAAAGTATCTTTAAATATGGCTCCAGTATATCCCAACATGGCGGCTACATCTAAATGCAGTAAAATAAGAATTCTACACAAATCCACCGGGCTTAAAGCAGTAAGAAAAACTGCAGTATTTTCTATAGGGTATTCGGAAAAACGAAAAAAAAGAAAGAGAATCATGCCGTCAAACAACAAAGTGAAATATAGCCAAAGCAGTATGGAAATACCAATACCACGGGCTTTGTCTCTGGTCAACACACTACTTAAAAATGCAATAGCCACAAAAATTACAGACAGCAAAATTCCAGATAAAATCATAATTAAAGCTGATCGTAAGGACACAAATATCAAGATAGGAATCCCTGCACCTAAAATAAAAGCAAGGGCAAGACTGATAGAAAGTCCGGCAAATAAGGATTGCCAGATCACACTTCGTTTCACAGGATGACTTACTAATAGTTCAATAAATTCAGAGCTATTGTAAATGTAAATTGTACTAAACAACACCGACATAAGAGGAACGGTAAGTAAAATCAGATTTAAAGCAGTTAACGTACCTTTAGAAGTGTTGTCCTCTAGTCCGAATGCGCTCCAGGCAAATAAAGCAAGCATCACAGCATACACTACTACGATTTTATTCTTCAAAATATCCAGCGACACATATTTTAAAACCCTTAGCATGGTGTTATTTCTTTTAAGAGTTTTACCATTGCCTGAGAAAGCATTTCTTTTCCAGACTTTTGTTTCAATACTTGTACTTCCTCATGCATCAGGATTCGTCCATCCTGCATACAAATCATATGACTGATAAGTCCTTCCAATTCACTGAGAACATGAGAAGTAATAAGCACTAATTTTCCTTGCTTGGTGGTCTGTATAATTTTTTCTTTCAAAATTTCAGAAGCAATTGGATCTAACCCTGCTGTGGGTTCATCTAATATCAATACTTTCGGTTGAAACATAAATGCTAAGACAGCACTCACTTTTTGAGTAGTTCCTCCACTTAATGTTCGCATTTTTTTATGCAGCATATCCTTGAGATTGAATTGCTCATACAATTCCAAATCCAGATCTGAGGTATGGTTTCTAATCCCCTGAATCATACTTATAATCTGTCCGATACTCATATTTTCAGGATATCGGCCGATTTGTGGCATATATCCAATATCCCTTTTGTAAGTTTTATGAGACAATACATTTTCACCCTCAAAGTAAAGGTTTCCGGAATCTGGCAATACCATTCCCAAAATAGTTTTGATCAAGGTAGTCTTACCACAGCCATTGGGGCCTGTAAGTGCGGTACAGGTTCCCGAGTGTAGGCTTAAATGAATGCTATCAAGGGCCTGTAGCTTGCCAAAACGTTTTGAGATATTTTTTACTTCAATCATAGTTTTAAAGGTCTCATTAAGGGTCTTAAATCCACAAAATTTGCAGGAGTCAGACTAGGTAAGAGTCGTTCAGATTTATCTAGCAACTCTGTCATAAAACTTCTGTAAAGTAACATAGAGGGTGGATTCTTTTCTACAATTACAGCGTATAAGCTTAAGGGATGATACGGCACATCTCCCCTTTTATCTTTGTTAAGATCATAACCTTCGTATTTATCCCAATAATTTTCATCAAATGTGTTGAGAGTAAGCGAACCGTTGGTGCTTACGTCAAAAGTATTTCCTAAAAAATTGTTCTGAGTAATAGTATTCTCCATACAATTTGCCTGAATACGCATTCCCCAGCCATTATCTTTAAAAATATTGCGCTGAATCTTCATTCGGTTAGTTCCATCTAAAAATATGGCTGTAGTATTATTCGAGAAAGTATTACCTGCTAAATAACAATCCGAAATTTCTTTCAGTAAAAGTCCATATGCAGCATCCCCCTGGTTATCTAAAAAAGTATTGTGCATCATAGTAACATTACGTGTAAACATCACGGCCACCCCTGCACCATTATTTTTAAATACATTGGTGATATAGGCATCCTGATGGGAAAACATAAAATGCAGACCATAGCGAAGGTTATGAGAGGCAATGTTTCTCCACACTATAGATTGGGTTACAAATTCTAAGTAAATGCCATCTCTGTGGCCTTTTATTTTATTGCCCATAATTTGAATGTGGCTACTCTTCCATCCGTGAATACCATTTCCAGAATTATATTCTTCTTTTTGTGAGGCAGTGATAATATTGTTGCTTACCGTGCAATGTTTGCTTTGCTGAATATAAATTCCAAAAAAATTGTCATGCAACTGATTATTGTCAATGCAAACATGGCTGGCCTGTATTATTCTGATTGCACAGGGATCGCTAGTGCTACTCATTCCAGAATTTTCGAATCGAAAACCCGATACATATACACTATCAGCGAAAATAGATAGTATTTCATACTTATTTTCTCCGTCTAAAACCGGCCAGTTTTTACCCATAAAGACGATAGGTTTATCAATCCGAATATTTCCCTCTTTGTATATACCCTGCGTCACCACCAGCGTATCACCAGGGTTTACCTGTTGTAATGCCTGTTTTATACTTGTAAACTCTTTACCTTTTCCTATATAAATTGTTCTTGAGAAGCATTGTGAAGATAAAAACTGCAATAAACAACACAGGTAAAAAGCTTTCCCAATATAGCTGTCAATGGACATGATCGGTCTCTTGCGTCGTAGGATGATGATGTGGTATTTGTAATTGAATTTCGTCCCAAGTATTTACAATGGTCAGCATTTCAGTAGCCAATGCGAGGGCATTTTCTTTAGAGGCAAACGCAGCTACTCCACCTCCCATGGGAGAAAGTATCTGTTCGTGCTGCACATACCAGGCTGTTGAGGCCTCTATCAGTTGATTATTTTCAGAAAAATCGTGTACGTAAAAACCTTTTACTTCAATTTTATTTTCTTCTTTAAAATGTAGCATGCAGCTTATGTCATCAAACTTATACACTTTGTGTTTGGTAGTAATAAGCTCAGCTCCAAATTTCCCATCTGCAATACTCATGCGGCAATAATCACATGGATCTTTATGCAGTATAATGGGTTGTGGTCCATCCGAACCACAGGATGTTGTGAACACGAGTGCAGTAAAGGGAACCCACAGATAAAAAGCATTCTTTCGCTGTTGTTTTTTCCCTTTCCACGCTCTCAGTAAGGCGATTAATATTAATGCTCCGGCAGACAAGAATAACCATCCTCCTAAATCAGGAATCGAATATGCTCCAAAATTGAGTAGCTGTTTAAAGCCAATTAGTGGTGGTTGATATGCCATTCCCGGAACTTTAATAGCTGCATTAGGATCTAAATTATGACCGTATTCATATTCCCATTTCCAAAAGTCTATCATGGCTACAACACCAAACAACACAAAAGCAAAAAAGGAAAATCTTAACATAGACATAGATCTTTTGTAGGCTGTCACGAGAAAAAGCAGTGCATAGGCAAAGATCAAATAAGGCAGTATGGTAAACTCTATAAAATCTTCTGAATGCAAGGTTTTCATGCCAATGTAATGATTTAGCCCATTGATAATCTCCACATCGCCCGCAATTTTATTAGCCCATATTTCCAATCTTAATCCTTCAGGATATTGCGGAGCGTCCATATCTATTCTCCATATCGGTACGAACACAGATATTATCAGAAACAGCGCAGCAAGCACTAATAGGGAAACAGACAATTTTGATATTTCTTTTCTCATGATATGGATTTTGGGTCATATTGGAAAATCATACTCCGGAAATAACAACATGAAAGAGAAAGAATCTCTTCCATATTGTAGTAGCTGAGGTGTTATTAATTTGTAGTATTATCTCCTAAGCTATACTTCAGTGCCACTGAACTTCCGGCTGGTGATACCCGTACATACCCAGACATTTCCTGATGCAGGGCAGAACAGAAATCCGTACAGTAAATCGGGAAAATGCCAATTCTATCAGGCACCCATTTCAGTGTAAGCGTTTCTCCTGGCATTATTAAAAGTTCAGCATTATTTGCTCCTTTTACGCCAAAACCATGTGGCACATCCCAGTCTTGTTCGAGGTTGGTAACATGGAAAAATACCTCATCTCCCAGTTTTACCCCTTCAATATTATCGGGAGCAAAGTGAGATCGCACAGCTGTAATATATACATGTACCTTATTACCTTCCCTAACTACCTTAGCATCAGATTCTCCCATCGTTTTATAAGGGTGACGGTTCTTATTGATATCGAATATTTTTAGTTGCTTATCTCTGATTAACTCGGCAGGAACTGCCTGTGCATAGTGGGGTTCTCCAATAGTGGGGAAGTCAAGGATCAACTGCATCTTATCGCCAGAGATATCATATAACTGAGCACTTTGGGAAAGCTCAGGACCGGTAGGTAAGTAGCGATCTTTTGTGATTTTATTATAGGCTACCAAATATTTTCCATAAGGCTTTTTAGTATTACCGCCAGCTACCATAAGGTGACCCACTGAATAATAGGTAGGAGCTCTGTCAAGTACTTTCAATTCTTTAATGTTCCATTTTACTACTTCAGAGGATACAAAGAAAGAAGTGTATGCATTTCCCTGATTGTCAAATTCAGTGTGCAATGGTCCTAATCCAGGTTTTTCCACTTCGCCATACAGAGCGGCTTCATATTTAATCACAGGAATACCATCATAGTTTTGTTCTTCAAAAGCTTTATCAGCTATTGCTTTTTGGATTTTATCGAAGCTAAATACAGGAATTAATGCTGCCAGCTTACCGCTACCTACAATATATTCTCCAGTAGGGTCCACGTCACATCCATGAGGAGATTTAGGGCAAGGGATAAAATATACCAGATCGTCAAACTCAGATACATCTAACACAGTCACGGAGTTTCTCATTTCTGATTTTCCGGTATGACTTTCTTCATCATAGGTATTATGCGCATATTTTACGGTTTGCTTTTTACCCTTTCCTGCTTTTATATATTCTTCCGCTTTCTTCCAGTTTACCGCCATAATAAAATCCTTATCCAGTTTGGAAGCATTTACTTCTAAGAGTGTATTAGCCTGTTCTGTATTATAACAGCTAAAGAAAAACCAGCCGTGAGATTTTCCTTTACCTGCTCTGGCAAGGTCGAAATTGATACCTGGGGTTTTTAGCTGGAAGGCAATGTCCATAGCTCCGGTTTCTTTATCTACACTTACAAAACTGATATGGCCTTTAAAGTTTTGCTTATACGAACTAATGGGCACATCACTTTCATTTCCATCTGCAGGCACACTAAATCTGGTACCCGCTACAATATATTCGGAGTTTTCTGTACCAAATGGTGAACTATGATTTCCTCCGCTATTAGGTAATTCGATAATTTCTACGGTACGGAATGTTTTTAAGTCCACACGAGCTAAACGGGGTGTATTGTTACCATTTACAAATACCCATTTTCCATCGGGCATGCCATTGGTTTGAGACATTTCCACATGGTGTAAATCATCCCATGGCACAAAGCCATGAGAGGTTTCGAGCATAGGTTTGGTTTCTTCACTGTATCCCCATCCTTTTTCAGGATCTACAGAAAATACAGGAATTACCCGTAACAATCTACCGCTTGGTAAGCCATATACACTTAGCTGACCACTGAATCCACCAGATACAAAATTGTAAAATTCATCGTACTGTCCGGGTGCTACATACACTTTAGATGCAGATTCACCGCTGATAGCCTGCGTGGCACCTTTGGGACGGCAGGCAAAAAGAGAGAGTGTTGCCAGAGACAAAATGCTGACAAATAGTTTATTGGATAACATAAAGTGGGTTTTGTGAGTATGAATAAGAATTAGTTTACGCCATCATTTTTTCTCATAAACTCAACAATGCTTCTAGCTTCATCTTCCGATAAGTTTTGATTGGGCATCCTTACCAAACATATTTCAAGTTGAGCCTGTACTTCCGGGTCTTTATCTATCATCGGATCAGGATTGGTAATAAAATTCATAATCCAGTGCAATGTTCTTCTTTCTGTTACACCTTTCCAGCCCGGACCCACGAGTTTTTCCTCTGTATGTTTATGACATGAATTACATTTGGTGGCAGCAATGGTTTCGCCTTTAGCTGCCATAGCTTTATCGAGCGGACCTGCAACTACATTGGTTTCATCATATTTCCCTTCACCACGTGTAGGGTCATAAGAGGGAGGATCAGATTTTACAAGAGAAGGAGGATTAGAGCTGCTAGTAGGCTTGCTATCTCCGCCACACGAGCCTATCACAATGGCTAACATGAGGGTTGCTACGATAAAAATGTTTTTATTCATTGTTGTGCGAATTGATTGAAATCAAAAGTAGTTGCATTACAATTCTTCATTTTATGACTGAAATCATGAATACTTAAAAAAAAACAACATTTTTAGCCTCCAGCATAATATGCAATTGCTTTTTGAGCATCTCTTTCTGAATATGCACGGCATTCAGTCAGAAGCCAGTATTTTTGTTTATTCTCAGTGTAAATATTCAGCTCTATGCATACATTAGTTGCCGCCACTCGTAATCAAGGAAAAATCAGAGAGATTAAATCATTATTACCTGATTTTGAGTTGCTTTCGCTAGATGATATTGGTTTTTTGGAGGAGACACCAGAACCCTATGATACTTTTGAAGAGAATGCCCACACCAAGGCTCGTGCCGTCTATAATTTTTGCGGAAAGGATGTTTTTTCGGAAGATAGTGGGTTATGTCTTCCAGCTCTACAAGGTGCTCCGGGAGTGCATAGTGCCTATTATGGCGGACTTCCCCGAAGTGATGCCAAAAACAATGAAAAACTTTTGAACGACTTAATTGGCATAGAAGACCGGTCGGCATATTATAAAGCCATTGTGTGTCTCATTTGGAAAGGAGAAGTTCATTATTTTGAAGGGCGTTGCTATGGTAAAATAGCAGAGAAACCTTCTGGAAGTAATGGGTTTGGATACGACCCATTGTTTATTCCTGACGGCTACACACAAAGTTTTGGAGAGTTGCCTATTTCAGAAAAACAGAAGTTGAGTCATCGTGGGAATGCTATTCGTGCTATGCTTGATTTTCTTCACAAACAAGTTTAATAATCTTACTACTAAAGATTGTATGTGCACATTCCGCTTTTATGCTTGCCTCTTAAAGGGATAGCAAACCGAGATTGGAAAGCGCACTAGAATAAATATATGCTGACGATAGCGTAATATTGATACTCATGAGGTTTTAATAGTAGAAAATACAAATGTTGTTTCTGAATGCATTTATTGACATGTATGTTAGGTAAAAAAAATATCCCCTCCCGATTTTTTTGCTTTATATCAGCATAAATACTGTACATTTATGCTCGAATTGGAACAATATTATATTTTGGGCATTTCTTCCGGAATATTCAATGAACAATACATATACCGACCTCGTCAAACAGACCTTCGATTTTCCACAAGAAGGGTTTCATGTCGAAAATAACTACCTGCAGTTTAATGGAGTGGACCTCAAACGTCTAATAGACAAATATGGCACGCCATTTAAACTTACATTTTTGCCCAAAATAGGCATGCAGGTACAAAAGGCTAAAAAAATGTTTAATGATGCAATTAAAAAGCATCGTTATGGAGGTAAGTACTATTATTGTTATTGCACCAAGAGCTCTCATTTCTCATTTATTGTAGAAGAGACCTTAAAACAAAATGTGCATCTAGAAACATCTTTTGCTTACGATATTGACATCATTCGTCAGTTATATAAACGTAGGAAAATCACCAAAGATGTCTTTATCATCTGCAATGGTTTTAAAACCCGCGCTTATACTAGAAATATATCCCAGCTAATTAATGCAGGTTTTAAAAATGTAATTCCTGTTTTAGATAATAAAAATGAATTTGAGGATTATAAAAAGTCTATTCGTACCAAAGATCCTGTAAATATTGGTATCAGGATAGCCAGCGAAGAAGAACCCACATTTGATTTTTATACTTCCCGACTTGGTATTCGGAGTAAAGATGTACTTGAGTTTTACATCGATAAGATCAAAGACAGCAGTCGATTTAAACTAAAGATGCTTCACTTCTTTATGAATAAAGGTATCAAGGACGATATCTATTATTGGAGTGAGCTGAATAAAGTACTTAACTTATACTGCCAATTAAAAAAAATTTGTCCAGATCTCGATGGACTCAATATAGGTGGAGGTTTCCCTATTAAGCATTCTTTGGGATTTGATTATGACTACAACTATATGGTCAATCAAATCATTATCAACATCAAGAAAGTTTGTCGCAAAAACAAGGTGGATGTACCCGATATCTATACAGAATTCGGCTCGTTTACTGTAGGTGAAAGTGGGGCTGTAGTTTATAGCATTTTAGATGAGAAAATGCAAAATGATCGGGAAATATGGTATATGATTGATAGCTCGTTTATTACCACGTTGCCAGACACTTGGGGAATTGGGGAGAAATTCCTGCTGCTACCTATCAACAAATGGGATAAAGAATACCAGGAAGTACATTTGGGTGGGCTCACCTGTGATAGTCATGATTTTTATACTTCAGAAGAACATATAAATGCAGTGTTTCTGCCTAAGAGAGACAAAGAGAAAGGAGCCGAACCGCTTTATATTGGCTTTTTCCATACCGGTGCTTATCAGGATCAACTAGCTGGCTATGGAGGCATTAAGCACTGTATGATTCCATCTCCCAAACATGTAGTAGTAGAATATAATAAAGATGGTGAATTAATAGACTGGCTTTATGCGCGTGAACAAACGCCTCAAAGCATGCTCAAACTTTTAGGATATATCCGGTGATGCCTGTTGTATGCAGCTTATGGCATTTTCCTATTGAGTTAGTTTTCCCAGAAATTATAATTACGGTGTCAATACAAAGCGCATGCTTTTGGCACCGTATTGTTTTTGTCCGTTTTTACTCAACACTTTTATATTGTCAAAGTACACCGTATCCCCTTTTTTAGAGCGGGTAGGCATTATTGCCTGAATGGCAGGATTAAGCATAGAACCAGTGCAATATTCCGTAAGATAATCAGTCATTACTATCAGATTACCTATAGAATCTTCATACAATTTTCTTTCTCCATAACTAAATACGAAGCTATGCACCTGAAAGCTGGTATCTACAGAATCGCGAGCCGTAATACCCTGTACAAGTAAAGAGTCGAAGACTCTTTTAGGGATTTTCCCACCCGAATAAGTTGAATTACCAAGATAGGCAGTGATAAGCCCCTTGGGAGGATCCGGATCTACAATTTCCTGCGGTAAAAACGCGGTTAAGCATACACCAGACAGTAATAATGCTGGCAGGAAAGTCTTGTTGAAAAATCTAGTTTTCATAACTATGAAGTTACAGAAGACGAAGGCTTTCTTCAAGAGATTTTATTTTTGACAATGCGTCTTGTTCTTTCTTTTGTTCATTAGCTATGATCTCTGGTTTTGCATTTTGCATAAACCGCTCATTGTTTAATTTTTTTCTGACACTTTCCAAAAAGCCTTTTTGATATTGCAATTCTTTTTCCAAGGCTTCTTTTTGCTGATCAAGGTTTCCAGAAGTAGCCTGTGCTACCAGATAGAATTTATCTGAGCGCACTACAAAGGTTATACTACTTGCCACGGGTTCCTGAGTAAATTTCAGCGCTGTAGCGTGTGTCTGTCGGATTAAGATATCCAATGCTTTGCGGTAGCGTTCAGGCTGAGAAGTACTTACATACAGTTCGATCGGGTCTTTTGGTTTCAGACCATTTTTGTTTCTGATATCTCTTATGGAAGTAATTAATTCCTGGAGTATCTGGGCTTCCTGTAAGATGAGTTCATCTACTGATGAGCTTATGGCATATTGTTTAACCATAAGATCATCCCCCTTTTCTCTTTCTCTAAGTAAGTGGTAAATTTCTTCTGTTACAAATGGCATGAATGGATGCAGCAGTTGCATAAGATCTTCAAAAATCTTCACCGTAGCCTCATATACTTCCTGAGACATAGTCGAGCCTATTGCTGGTTTTACCCATTCCAGATACCAGGAGCAGAAGTCATCCCAAATGAGTGAATAGTACATTTTCAGCACTTCACTCAGTCGAAAATCTTTAAATAATTCTTCAGATTCCTGGTATGCTTTAGCTATACGATTTTGCATCCAAGAGATGGCAAACTGCATGCTTTCAGAGGCAGGCGCAGTTTCACATCTGCCTTCCCAGCCTTTTACCAATCTGAGTGCATTCCACATTTTATGTGCAAAATTTCTCCCTTGTTCCAGCATAGCCTCATCATATAGGAGGTCATTACCTGCCGGAGAAGCAATCATCACACTGAAACGCACTGCATCGGTACCATAATCATCAATTAATTTCAGCAGATCTGGAGAATTACCCAACGATTTACTCATCTTTCTTCCCTGCTTATCGCGCACAATTCCTGTAAAATATACTTTCTGGAAAGGAATAGTTCCTTTGAATTCCATGCCCGCCATAATCATCCTTGCCACCCAGAAAAAGATAATTTCTGGTGCTGTGACCAGCGTACTGGTTGGGTAATAGTATTGAAGATTAGGGTTTTGAGGAGACTGATTCCAGCCAAAAACTTCTAAAGGCCATATCCAAGATGAAAACCAGGTATCTAATACATCTTCATCTTGTCTTAAAGTATCTGTTCCTCCTGGATTTTTTTCTAAATATTTCTGTTTGGCTTCTTCTGCAGTATGAGCCACATATATATTACCTGCCTTATCATACCATGCAGGGATTCTTTGTCCCCACCAAAGTTGCCTGCTCACACACCAATCACGGATGTTTTCCATCCAGTGGCGATAGAGATTTTTAAATTTTGCAGGATAAAATTTCACCTCATCTTGCATTACTACTTTTAAGGCCGGAGCAGCCATATCTTTCATATTACACCACCACTGCATAGATAACCTAGGTTCAATAACCACATCGGTACGCTCTGAATGTCCTACCTGATTTTGATAGTTTTCAGTTTTCACCAGATTACCAGCAGCTTCGAGATCTACTACAATTTTTTCTCTTACCACAAACCTGTCTTCACCTACATATAGCGTAGCAGCTTCGCTCATGGTACCGTCATCATTAAAAACATCAATCACTTCTAGGCGGTGTTTTTTACCTAGATTATAGTCATTAATATCATGTGCGGGAGTGACTTTCAGTGCGCCAGTACCAAACTCCATATCGATATATTCATCGAAAATCACAGGAATTCTTCTGTTGATAAGAGGTACAAGGCAGTATTTTCCGCGTAGGTGTGCATATCTGGGATCTTCAGGGTGCACACAAATTGCCGTATCCCCCATAATAGTTTCCGGACGTACCGTAGCGATGGTCACATACTCATCTTCATTTTCCACTTTATAGCGGATATAATAAAGTTTAGACTCCGTTTGTTTATATATCACTTCCTCATCACTTAAAGCTGTTTTAGCTTTAGGATCCCAGTTAATCATTTTTACATCACGGTATATATAGCCTTTGTTATACAGTTCAACAAACACACGTATAACCGCTGCATAATAATCAGGGTCCATTGTAAAGGCAGTACGTTGCCAGTCGAGAGAAAGTCCTAATTTTCTAAATTGGTGCAGGATAATACCACCATATTTTTCTTTCCATTCCCAAGCATATTTAAGAAATGTATCCCGGTCGAGCGTATTTTTATCAATTCCTTGTTCGCGGAGCATGGCTACTACTTTAGCCTCTGTAGCAATAGATGCATGGTCTGTACCAGGCACCCAGCAAGTATTATACCCCTGCATTTTAGCCCTGCGGATCAGTATGTCTTGTACTGTATTATTTAAGGCGTGCCCCATGTGCAGTACGCCTGTAACATTGGGAGGAGGGATAACAATAGTGTAAGGAGGTCTTTTATCAGGTATAGAATTAAAATACCCCTGACTTTCCCATAGTTGATACCATTTACTTTCTGCTTCTGTATGTGAAAACTGCTTACTGATTTCCATGTGTGTCCCTGTAGGCTATTGTTTTGTATGGATGAATATAATGGTTTAAGGAGCACAAAGATAGTATCTGTATGCCTGTTTTTAACACCCCAAAAAACAAAAGCCTGACCATAGTCAGGCTTTTTGCATAGGTTGCATAAAAAATATTAGTCTTAGGAAAGTGTGTTCACTTTTTGCATAATTCCTGATTTCAGGTTGCTAGCTTTATTTTTATGGATGATATTACGCTTAGCAAGTCTGTCAATCATAGAAATCACTCCAGGAAGTGCAGCTTGAGCTTCAGTTTTATCTGAAGTAGCCAATAATTTACGGATAGCATTACGGGTAGTTTTACCGTAATATCTGTTGTGTTCCCTGCGTTTGCGACTTTGACGAACGTCTTTTTTGGTTGCTTTATGATTTGCCATTGCTAATGAATGTGTATTTACGCTGTGAAAGGAGGGCAAAGGTAAGCAATGATGATTAAAAACGCAAAATAATTTTTTATTGCAGACACTACGCTGTATTCTTTAATATATTTTATTCACTAAACCTAGTAAAAACTATTTTTTTGACCATTCTATACGAAAACTATTTCTTCTAAAAATTGCTTTTACATCCAACAAGACCTACATGACGATTTTTTATCTGATATCTCTTAGAAGATTTAAATAGGAAAGAAACATTCTCTGAAAACAGTTTTTTTTTACGGTAAAACAAAAAGCACTGCATGTGAGGGCAGTGCTTTTTAATATTTTCAGAAAAATCAGTGAGCATCTTGATCCAAATTAGATGCCCATATCTGCATAAATAACTCTTGACTTTTTAATGATATATTCTTTCTTAGAGATAAAGTTTTCAAGTTTTTCCTTTGGGATCCTCAAGCTATAAAAATCTTTATCGTAGGTATTCATTTCGAAAAGATCATAATCAGGATTCCATTTTTTCAGCAAGTTCATATCTATATCTAGGTCGTGAGCTAAAAACTCCATATGCACAGGTTCATTGATACGCACAATAGCCATGTTTTTAAGTTCATCTTCTGTAAACTGAACTTTAGGTTGAGGTGCAGCTTTTTTAGTTTCTACTACTTCGTTAGGGGCAGAGAAATTAAAATCGGAAGGCACATAACCGAGTCCGATAAACTTGCTCATATTTTCAAAGATGGTAGCTGTAGCGATAAATGCTAAAACATGTCCCTGAGTTTCTTTAGGAAGATATTTTTTGATATCCCAGAAGTTTCTACTACCTGTTTTTTGGATAGCACGCTGAACTGGGCTGGGGCCACTATTGTAAGCAGCAATCACTAAAAGCCAGTCATTGAGCTCTCCATACAGGTAATTAAGATATTTAGCGGCTGCATTGGTTGATTTAAACCAGTCTTTACGATCATCTCTTTTACTGTTTACAGTTAATCCCATCAGGCGTGCAGTGGGAGCCATAAACTGCCAAGGACCTACGGCCCCTACTCTTGATCTAGCATTGTTATTTAATGCTGATTCAATAACAGCCAGATATTTCAGTTCTTTTGGGATATTATGTTGTTGCAGTACTGTATCGATCAATGAGAAGTGCTTATTACTTCTGTCTTGCACTACACTTAATGTTTTATTATGGCGAGCCATGTAATTTTTGGTATATTCAATTACATAGTCGTTCATAGAGCCAAAATAGGCTTTATGACCAGCCAGAGGAACTGCTTTGTATTTATTCTTATCCGAACTGTCAGCGGTTTGTCGAGTTACCAAAACAGGTTTATCCTGTTTTTTCTCTTCTTCAGCAGCTTGCTGTTTAGGAGTAGTAGCAGGTTGAGGATACTTAGGCAGCACCAGTTTGGTTTGCCTGGCCATATTTGTGGTATCTGTATGTATGACAATCTTCTTCGTTTTAGCAGGAAGTGTGAGTTCCTGATATTCTTGACCCACCGAGGATACAGAAGAAACAATAAAGAAAATATTTGCCAGCAACAAAACTTTGTATTGCATGTCTATATTATTGGGTTAATCTAAAACCATGCAACCCGTCGGGCAGCTTGAAACACTAAAATACAGTCTGAAATTATAAATGCAAATATTTTTTTCAGACTAAGCTTACTATTTGAGCATAACAGTAACATTACTGTTGCGGAGGAGTAGAAGAATCTTTTTCTTTCATACCGGATTCAATTTCATTCTTGATACCAGCGCGGGCATCATTAAACTCACGAATCCCTTTCCCAAATCCGCGTAATAATTCTGGGATTTTTTTACCACCAAAAAATATTACCACAATCAGAATTATCCAAAGCCATTCCCCACCACTGGGAAGCGACCAAAGAAGCATTGGGTTTGTCATGGAAATTTGATTTTTAATTAAAATACCCGACAAAGGTAGCATTTAATAATGGAAATGCTGCCATTTTCGGGTATTTCCTTATGATTTTAACACTATTTCTAATGCTATTAATAATACATNCCTTAGGTATTATCAATAATTCATTTAACCATTGATAATAGACATATATCTTAAACAGCCTAGAATCTTTCAAGTTTACTAAAGAAGAAATCTGATTCAATGGCAGCATTTTCATCGCTATCAGAACCATGAATAGCATTTTCACTGATAGAAGTTGCATACAGCTTGCGAACAGTACCTTCTGCTGCTTCAGCAGGGTTAGTAGCACCAATTAATGCACGAAAATCAGCTACAGCGTTTTCTTTCTCGAGCACAGCTGCTACAATGGGACCACTGCTCATAAAACTGGTTAATTCGCCATAAAAAGGACGTTCTTTATGCACTTCGTAAAATTTTTCTGCCTGCTCCCTGCTGATACGGGTATATTTCATGGCAACAATACGAAAACCTGCTTTATTGATCATTTGAAGAATAGCACCAATATGCCCGTTTTTTACCGCATCGGGCTTAATCATGGTGAATGTGTAATTTGACATATACCTATTATTTTAGCGCGCAAAGTTAGTAAGTAGTACTTAATATCTGAAAAGAAATGTGGTTACTCGTGCCAACGCTAGAAGCCCCCTAACGAGTGGTTTTTATCCAGTATAGCGCATGTAGGCTTGGGGTTTCAATTTTTCATCTACATAGGCTAATGCCTCACCCACCACAAAAAAACTGCCAGTTATTAATAATGCATCATCAGGCTCAAGTTGGGTGATTATTTTTTCCAAAGTCTCTTCTACACTAGACCCAGTATAAACTTGATACCCTTTTTCTTTAAAAATCTCACTAAGCTCTGCTACAGGCATAGCCCTAGGTATTTGCGCCTGACAAGTATAAATCAGCTCTTCTTTGGGAAAATAACTGGTTACGGCCTGTACATCTTTATCTTTAACAAAACCTGTAAGTATATATTTTTTGTTGGCGTTAATATGACCCCATTGATGCATAGTTTCCTGAATCCCGGCAGGGTTATGTGCCACATCTGCCATGATGAGCGGATGATGTAGCACCTCATCCCACCGCCCTCTTAAACCTGTTGTTTTCTTGACACTGGTTAGGGCTTCTAATGCTTGGGGAATAGTAATCGACAATCCTGAATGGATCATTAAAATCTCAACCGCTGCTAATACTGTTTTGATATTGTGCTGTTGATAACTTCCCGTCAAGTCGGTATGTAAATCATAAATTTCCCGACGGGCCTTATGTACTACGCGATATTGCGGACGCGCATGGGCACTGGTGGTAGTTACCAGATCCCAAAAGGAAGTTGCCTCATATAGAGTACTATGAGCATGAATGGCTTTTTCTAAGAAAACACGATCAGTATCTGGATTTTGTTCGCCAATAAGAACTGGAACTCCAGATTTAATTATCCCTGCTTTTTCGCCTGCTATTTCTTTAAGGGTATTTCCTAAGACATCCTGATGATCAAAACTTATATTGGTAATAATGGAAAGTTCTGGAGTAATAATATTGGTGCTATCTAATCTCCCTCCTAGCCCAGTTTCGATAACAGCAAAATCAACTTGTTGTGTGGCAAAAGCAACCAGTGCCATTGCCACAGTTACCTCAAAAAAAGACGGGGCAATAGTGTCTATTAATGTCTTATGTTGCTGCACAAAGTTTACCACCCACTGCTGACTAATAGGCACTCCATTTACCCGAATTCTTTCTCTAAAATCTATCAGATGAGGAGAGGTATACAGACCNGTTTTATAACCTGCATGTTGCAATATGGCAGCGAGAGCATGACTAGTACTACCCTTCCCGTTAGTTCCGGCAATATGAATGGNTCTGATTTTTTGTTCTGGATTGCCAAGTGCCTCACACAGTTTTTTAATATTGTGTAGGTCATGCTTCAAAGCGGTTTTGCCAAGCTTAGAAAATACTGGTAAATCCTCGTAGAGAAATTTCAATGTCTGTTGGTACGCGTCGGTATGTGACATATACACTCAGGAACGGGTTTTGAAAATAATTGTGATTTCCCCAAACTGTTGGGGCGCTGCATGTTGACTTACACTAAATTTTGCTTCTGAAAGTTTTTGCAGGGCAATTCTGCTTAAGGTGGCACTGGGAGAACTTTTAATTTGTTTACTCACAATTTCCCCAGATCGATTTACCGTTACTCTGATAACTACTTTTCCTCCTTCTTCAAATTCTGCCGTGAATTTATTGGGACTTAATGTTCTTCCGGAAAGATTATGAGAAATCCCGCCTGTGCCGGAACCAGGTGAACCTGTATAGTTTGCTACACCAGGCGTTCCACCGGGTACACCTTGATCACCAGCATTTCCAGTTATTCCTTCTCCTGTTCCAGGTTGACTTAAATTTGCCTGATTGCCTGAAGTAGTACTACTGTTTCCTCTATACTCATATCTAGGTTGAGGAGCCTTTGGGGTTGAAGGGCCGGCTGTAGTAGCACGAGTGGCAGGTGTTTCTGTAATGGGAATTTCAGGAGCATCAGGATCATCTGCACTCCTCACAGATTCCTGCGTGGCACTTTCTGCACCTATGTTGCCGGGTGAAGTAATTGATATTGATTCCTGAGATAATGGCTGATCCAGTCCATCTCCAACTTCTGAAGTACCCAGATTCACCTCTATACCTAAATCAGGTATGGGTGTCCAAGCAGGAGTAGCATAACGGATGTACATAAAGATAAACAACAGCAATAGGTGAATAAGCACAGTGCCTATAATTGCTTTTATTTTATCAGATGTTACCGATGGGTTCAAGGTTGCCATGAAAATGGTTTCAAATTGCCAGCATGATGATTCTCATCTGCACGGATATATATATTAACAACTCAAAATTAGGGATAATAACGTTTATTCAGTAAGCATCTGTAAGATTTAGAAAAGCTTTAATTATTTTCCATAGGCTTAGTACCTTTGCCGAGTTATGGGACAAACGGCGCGGACGATTGCTTTTCACACATTAGGATGCAAGCTGAACTATTCCGAGACTTCTGCATTAGGGAGAATGATGGAAGCAGAAGGTTTTTTGCAGAAAAACTTTTCAGAAAATGCAGATGTGTATGTAATTAATACTTGCTCTGTAACAGAAAATGCTGATAAAGAATGCCGGCAACTCGTTCGTCGCATTCAGCGAAAAAATCCAGAAGCCTTTGTAGTGATTACAGGCTGTTATGCGCAGCTCAAACCAGAGGAAATCGCCAGTATTGAGGGGGTCGATTTAGTATTGGGTGCTTCTGAAAAGTTTAATCTGGCCAGTCATATCAAAGAACTATCTAAAGGGGATAGTGCTCGTATTTCATCTTGTGATATAGATCATATAGAAGGGTTTCACAGTGCATACTCCCTAACTGGGCGTACCCGTACTTTTTTGAAAGTACAGGATGGTTGCGATTATAACTGTACCTTCTGCACCATTCCTTTAGCTCGTGGACATAGCCGCAGTGATACGATTGAACGTGTTAAAGAGAATGTAAAACACCTAGCGGGGCAAGGGGTGAAAGAGATAGTATTGACAGGGATTAATCTTGGCGATTTCGGGAAAGGGTTTGAGGGAGGCAAGAGATCGACAGAAAGTTTTTTAGATTTGCTTTATGCTCTCGACAAGGAATCTGATATCAAACGCTATCGAATTTCTTCTATTGAACCTAACTTATTATCCTCAGAAATTATTTCGCTTGTAGCCGCTTCTGAAAAATTCATGCCTCATTTTCACATCCCTTTACAAAGTGGGAGTGATCGCATTTTAGGACTTATGCGACGTAGATACAGAAGGCAATTATATGCAGAAAAAGTAGCAGAGATTCGTTCTCTTATGCCAGATGCCTGCATTGGTGTAGATGTGATTACAGGATTTCCTTCAGAATCTGAGGAAGATTTTCAGGAAACATTATCTTTTCTGCAAAATATTGACATATCCTATTTGCACGTGTTTACATATTCTGAGCGAGCTAATACGCCAGCATTAGACATCAAACCAGTAGTTCCTCAGTCTGTACGTCAGGAGCGCACAAGAATCTTACGACAGTTTTCCTATCAAACTATGCAACAATTTGAGGTGAGACATAAAGGTCAAACTAGAAAAGTACTTTTCGAGAGTGTGAATAAGAATGGTATGATGGAAGGCTATACGGATAATTATATCCGAGTGCAAACTCCTTATCGTAAAGAATGGGAAAATGAAATAGTAGATTGGGTATTAGGTTAAAAAAATAATCTTGCTTTATATTTATCTATGAAAATGGTTTCGTAGCTCAGTTGGTAGAGCAGCTGACTCTTAATCAGCGGGTCTAGGGTTCGAGTCCCTACGGGACCACAAATAAATAAAGGGTTTCATGCTTCCTGCTGAGACCCTTTTGATTTTCATAAGATTGGAGCAGGAAACCCACTCGTCCCGAAGGGTGGGTGGGAGGAATGCGACTGCCACGATTTAAATTGTTTGACAAAATTAGTAATTATTTTCTGATATAAGAAAATTATTTATATATTTGCGTTGTGAAACTTACATTGAAAATAAAACTTCTGCCTACTGACGAACAGTCTAACTTGCTTCTCGAAACGATGAAGGAAGCTAATACTGTTTGCAATGCCATTTCTGATGTGGCTTGGGAGAAGCGTATTTTCAACAATTTTAAACTGCATCACGAAGTTTACCACAATTACAAAACAACGTTTCAACTTTCCTCTCAAATACTTGTACGTTGTATTGCAAAGGTTGCCGATGCTTATAAACTTGACAAGAAAACCAAACGCACTTTTAGACCACTTGGAAGCATTGGTTACGACAGTAGGATAATGACTTACAAGCCGAATGATATTGTTTCTCTTTGGGCTATTGGCGGTAGAATTAAAATACCTTTTGTATGCCATAACCGAAACTACCTGCCTTACATTAAAGGTGAAGCGGATTTGGTTTACAAGAAAGGTAAGTTTTACCTTTTTCAAACCGTTGATGTTCCCGAAGAAGATGTCGAAGACGTAGAAGCCTTCGTGGGTGTGGATTTTGGTTTGACCGATATTTGTGTAACTTCTGACGGTGTTAAGCATTCTGCTGATGGGCTTAACAAATACCGTGAACATCGGCAAAAGGTTCGGAGTTCTATCCAAGCAAAGGCAGACACTTCCAAGCGTTCCACAAAAAGGAATTGTAGGAAGCTGGCTAAACGGCTTCAAGGCAAAGAGAGAACTCACTCCCAAATTATTAATCACACTATTGCAAAATCTATTATCCTTTCTGCTAAAGAAAGTGGTAAAGGCGTTGCTGTTGAGGATTTGACTAATATTAGGTTTACATCTAAACGAAGAAACAAAAAGTTTAGAACAAAACTTGGTAAATGGTCGTTTGGTCAACTTCGCTCTTTTTTGGAGTACAAAGGACTGCTCTACGGAGTTCCTGTTGTGGTTGTTGACCCTCGATATACAAGTCAAACCTGTAATGTGTGTAAACATCTTGGAAAACGAACCAACAAACACTTTAAGTGTAATAACTGCGGAAACGATATGGATGCTGATGTTAACGCATCGCTGAATATCGCTACGCTTGGGGCGATTGTAAACTCGCCATTTGAAAAATCGAATGATATGTGTTGCTCTGTCGCTCACGGTTATTCAGGTTTAAAGCCCATCCCATCGCTTTAGCGTGGGTGGGTAGTTTACAACGCTTTCGTAACACAAAACCTATCTAAAAGCTAGGCGTAATAACTGTCGTTTTGTGAAATAACAGATGCAATACGATGCTGAAACCATCCATATTTCCCCATAAAAAAGGGGCCACCCCCAGTTGAGAGGCGACCCCAATGGTATGCTACAAACGGGCAGCATTATTGTTTATTAATACGAATCGTTTGACTTCTTTGATCATCGACATAAAGAATCATGTAAACTCCAGGCGAGAGATCTCTGACATCTAACTGCATACGATTACCCATAACCTCTAATCTTTTAATAATTCTACCAGACAAATCGCTAATCTGAATATAGGAATTTCCTGCTATCTCTCCTTCGATAGATACCAGTAGTTCATCATCTACGGGATTCGGGTAGGTAGTTATTAAAAACGCATCCGAAAAATGAACAGTTGCCGTAACTACTCGGGAATATTGATACGTTTCAAAACCATCGTACACTTTCAGACGATAGTAATTAATACCATTATGAGGAGTATCGTCCCAATAAGTATAATAATATCCCCCTCCCATACCTGGGATTCTACTACTAATCGTTTCAAAGTTAATTCCATTACTACTTCTCTCTAGTTCGAAAAAGGTTCCATCAGTTTCCGATTCAGTCATCCAGTTAATTCTATTTTTCTCACCCACATTCACAGCAGAGATTGTTTTCAAATCAATACTCAGCGGACCAGAACCACTATGTATAAAGAATCCTGAGAATCCTGACACAGGGAATTTCAATGTCCAATAAGTAATAGGACCTGACGGAGGTGTAATCATGATACTACTATTGGGTATTACTTCAGCTGTAGTTACATCATATAAACCAGATGGACCCGTAGTTGTATCGTTTGCATTACTATGATACTGTGTAATCATAATATTAGCGGCATTAAGCAGATCACCTGCATGCGTTGGTAACAACGGCAATGGAGAAGTATTGGCTATTAACCAGTTGTTGTAAGCATCAAATTCACTTTGCAACACATAAAGCGTAACCATTGCTGGCCCATCACTAGATGGAGTAATATCATAGACACGTGGAACATAAGGCGATCCATTGAAAGTTTGTACTGTAGAAGGAGTCACGATGGTAGCAAAAGTTTGTCCTAAAACATTATTACCTAAATCATCCTCAATTGCTACTACCAATTGACTACAAGGATCTGTATATGTTAGGGCTGCACCATCTGCATGATTTTCTAGCACAAAAGTACCACCGGGAGCGAGTCCAGTTCCAGTAACAGGTGCATTCACTGTAGCGGTTACAGGCACACGTGGGCTTTCACATCCTTCTATAACTGAGATTTTCCAGTTATAGAAATAATAATACACGCTACCACTTGTACCTAAACCTCCTTGCGAACCGGCAGTAAGCGTCAGCACTGGATGTGAGAAAGGATAGCCTATTGTTGCAATATTCTGGCAACCTAAGTTAGTAATACCTGTATGTGTTTTTCCAATTTTATAATTGCCGGGAGGTAACTGAACACCAACAGGAACCATCACCATAGGACCTGTATGTCCGGTACCAGACACATTGGTAACAGGGCCGGCATATATCTGGGTGTTATTTTGATCGTAAATCAATATAGATATGGTTCCTGTACCCGTTGGATAGACACCTACCGAATCAAAGTTACAGCTCACATGAGTGGTAAACCAAATCCCCCAGTCATCTGTAGAGTTAATATAACTCCGCTCTGGTGTAGAGGTAATTCCTACTGTATAATAATCAGCAATAAAACCTGAATTAGCCGCAGCGTAATAGGTAGTATTAGAGGTTAGATTAGGTGTTACAAATGCTCCTCCCGTAGCTATGGGCGATCCTCCTACAGGTACTTCATACCAGTTGATATTTACTTTAGGATCACTAGTGGCTGCCACTAAGGTAACGTTACCCGTACCACAACGTTCTCCATCAAAGACCTGATCAATAATAGGGTTATTTACAGGAACTGTTACGGATGCTGATGAACCTACAAAGGAGCCATCGCAGAACATATTCAATTGGTAAATCGTTTCAGAGCTTATATTATCTGTATAAGTGGATAAGGTTGCCCCTGTGATATCTGTAAAACCGAAACCTTCATCTTTTTGCCATTGATAATCTATACCAAAAAGTGGTTCAGGATAAATACTTAAGCTCACGGGTCCTGATACACATACTACTTCAGGATTAGCCAAAGTCTGAGCTGAGGGATCCATACCTTTAACGGTAATCACTACGGTATCGAGCATGGTACAAGCACCATCTACTGCCTCCACATAATACTCAGTAGTAACTACTGGTGTTACCAATATATTACTTCCAGTTCCTCCCGGTGTCCAGTTATAAATATAATCTGGATTAGATGAGCTAGCAGAAAGGGTAGTAGTTACTCCGGCACATATGGTGTCATCAGGAGAAACCGTAATGGGATCTGCAGGTGTCACCGTAACAGTTACTGGTATACGAGGAGTGATACAACCAGCGGTGGTATTGATATTATAAAAGAAATAGTTGTTTGTAGTAGATGAAGTTAATGAGCTGGTACAACCACGAAGAATGTTACCTACGCCATTTCCAAGCGGCACTGGGAAAGTTCCTGTGGAATAACCCAAACCACCAGGATGGGAAAGTGCTACAAGTCTGTATCCTGCACCTACGGGCACAAAATAATTCAGATGTAGCGTTTGAGGCGTTGTGGTAGTACCGGCAATCAATGTAAATGTATCAGGCCCAGCCACATTATTACCATAAAAATCTTGTAGCTCTACAATAATATTACCAGCATTAGTTCCATATACATCTACTGAATTAATAATTACATCCTGGAAGAACTCTAAAAGCAATCCAGCATTAGTAGTGGTTGTAGTGCTCGTAGGGGCTCCGTTGGATGACACTTGTGTAGATCCTCCCGAGGAAGCTGCCACATAAAAATCAGTAGTAGTAGCTAACACGGGCGTTGTAAAGGTTGTTCCAGTACCAATCGACAAACCACCCATAGCATTGTCAAACCAGGAAGCAGTAGCTCCCGGAGAAACTTGGACTTCCAAATCAGCAGTACCTGTACCACATCTGGTAACAGGTGTGGTAGAAATAATCTGTGGATTCACAATATCTACAGTAGCCACATCAGAGTACACTGTACTACCAGGTACATTGTCACAAGTAACAGCTACGCGATATTCTTGGGTTGTGCTTAAACCATTTGCTGTATATACTACCTCAGTAGCAGCTGAGATGGGTAACCAGGTACCATTGTCATTATACTCCCATTGATAGGAGATACCAGATTCCTGAGTATTACCACTAAGGAACATGGTCACATCCGCTGGACCACACTTTGCAAAATCTGGAGCGGTAATACTACCTCCTACTGGTGTTCCAGAACAAGGCACAGAAGGTTCAATAGTAATTAAATAGTCTTCTGTTTCACCTAAAGTAATATTGGCACATGCATCGTCACTATCTATAGTAGTTGTAGTTCTTGTCCTGATTCTCATTCCTGTAACACCTGTAGGAGCAGTAGGAGGAACTATAAACATCACAGAATTTTGAGTACCCACCACACCTACTTGCATCCACTCATAGGTATCAAAAATTCCATTCTGATCAAAATCAATCCACATAGCAGATACCCCAATTCCATTTAAGGTAAGATCAAGGAAGTAAGTGCCTCCTTGTACTAAGGTAGCTGTGGTATTTCCTGAGGCAGGATATTGTTCGTGATAGGGAGCCACACTTGCACCCGTTGTATTATCTAATGTTGTACCTCTAATGGTTACGTTTGTGATAGCAGTTCCTGAACTGGATGAAGTGGCAGCACAATAGCAATTCTGGAATGGATCCACTATAACAGGTACAGTATTTGACACATCGTCATTACCACCCAATAAACAGGTTACCCTTGCCTGGTAGTCCATATCTACCGTAATGCCATTTACATTATAGGAAGAACCCGTAGCGCCAGGTATGGCCTGCCATAACCCCTGCCCTGCTAATGATTCTTCCCATTGTATGGTAATACCCGAGGCAACTGTATATCCAGACAGAGAAAGTGTAAATGATTCATTCGGACACATGTTGGTGGGACCTGTGGCAGTACCGGCCACTAAAGGATAAAGGTTACAAGCATCTACCTGAAATTCATATGCACCAGGGTCTGGGTTGGTAGCAGAACGAGGTTCTCCCACAATGTCTTCTAGCACTCCCAGCGGAGCTCCCATTCCATCAATAAGTGCATTTTGTGGTGTAAAATCACCCATAGTAATATCAGCAAACATTGGGTCTTCCACAATTGAATTGGCATCCTGAGCGGTTGTACTCTGCCAATCTGATAGTGTAGCCAAATTGCCTCCTTGATAGCCCACATACATAGCTCCAGAACCTGCACTATTTAGGTAATAAACATTATTATCTAAAGCAATGGAAGATCCCGCAGTTCCCTTATAAACGGCAATTTTTACACCAGTTCCACCACGCGTAATACTTACAATATTGTTTTTAAACTCAATATTCGTAGCAGCCGTGGTTTGATATAGACCACGTGTAATACCAGAAGTAGAAGTTGGTTCATCCAGAGAAATAGTATTATGGTAGTAATACACTCCATCAGAACCTGAATTATAAATAGCATATTGCGTTCCTGTTGTACTATTAAAATTGTAGATAAGGTTATTGACCACATAGTTTTCGCTTCCTACAGGCGCATCACAGGATGAAGAATAAATACCGTAAACTGTGCCCGATTGTGTAGTAGCACTATTATGTGTATCATGAATTTTATTGCTTTCTATTTTGGAGTTAATACAAGCTGTCGACAATTGAACTCCTGCAAAAGTGCCCACAGCAACTCTACCTGATCTCGAAATATCATTATGTAATACCTGAGTATTATCGGCATTAATCAATTCAATGCCTGTAGCATAAAAATCCTTGATAACATTATGAGAGATTGTATTACCCACCATATTCAAGCTTCCAGTAGTACCAGCAAGGATAATACCCTGATAAGCTCCCATAAGTGTATTCTGAGTAATTAAATTAGCATTTGCATTACCTCCTGCAGTAGTTACAGAGGTAGTAGATCCCGATGAAACAATACAAGCACTATTAGACTGAGTTGTACTTGTTACTTCAGACATATCGATGATGCAATTTTGAATCACATTGCTATCAGCACCATTCATAAGGTGTATACCCCAACCATAAGTACTAGATGGGTTTGCCACAATATGCAGACTATCAATAATTACATGATCGGCGCCATCTAACCTTAGAATATGGCGATCTGCTGATACAGTAGGTGTAAAGCGAAGTTCTTCCCCATTTCCATGAATAGTCACTGTAAAAGCAGACGAGGATCCAGGAATATTTGGGATGGTTACTTGTTCTTCATAAGGACCTGTTCCAGGCACTACATGAAGCACAACCGCATCTAACACCCCGCAAGAAAGTGCATAAGCTGCATCCGAAAACGAATTAAAGTTTCCATTTCCAGTAGGCTGTGTTTTATCAATAGTATATGTTCCGGATAGGCCTTCATTTACTTCAACCTTTACTTCTGAAGAATACACAGTTGTAGATCCACAGGTCACGGCTGCCCTATAGAACATTGTAGTAGTGGGGTTTATAGAAAAAGAAGGGATAGCACTTGGTGTAGAAATATCTGTAAAGCCGCTTCCTGAAGTTGGAGAACTTTGCCATACATATGTTTGACCCGAACCGGAGGAATTACCATTCAATGATAATACTACCGGTGTATAAGGACAAACAGCTGATGAAACAGATGCTTCTGCATCACCAGCATCTACAGCGGAAGGAGAGCAACCTGCGATGGTAAATTCATAGCAACCTACATCTGGCGTAGAAGCATCTCTCGGATTGCCATTAAGATCATGGAGAACCCCTAGAGGCGCACCAAAGTTGTCGATGCTGGCCGTAGGTACATAATCATTAGTAGCCATATTATTAAATACGGGATCTGCACTCTGAGAAAGCCCATCTTGCCCTACTGCTGATTGCCAATCTGCTAGTGTTGACCAATTTGATGTATAATATCCAAAATAAGAAGTACCTGCAGGTGAGTTGAGATAATAAATATTATTATTAAGGGTTACACCAGAGGTGGGAGTATTTAAATAAACCGCTTGTTTAGTACCATTACCGTTGCGAGTGATATATACAATATTGTTGAAAAATTCGATGCCTGCGGCGGCTGTTGTCTGATAGAAACCTCGCGTATCTCCTGTAGTGGCAGAAGCATTGTCTAAAACAATGGTATTGTGGTAGTACTGCACATAATCTGATCCCGTATTAATTATTCCATTTTCAATACCACTACCATTGAAATTATAGATCAGGTTATTGGTGACTTTATTTTCCTGACCTGCCACAGCATCTGCACTAGAAAAGTTTACACCGTATGCACCACTTGTACTTGCGGTGTTCCCACCAAAAGAATTGTGAATAACATTGGCATCAATCCATACATCTCTACTAGCACCAGTAAGGTATATGGCATAAAAATTTGAAACCGCACTACGTACAGGCCTGCTTATATTATTATTAGCAATAATTGATCCTACATTTCCATTGATATATATTCCATAGGTATAAAAGTCCTTAATAGTATTATTGAGGACTTTATTGCCATATATTTCACTAGTACTTCCGTTACCCACCAGGGTAATGCCTGCATAACCACCGTCAATAGTATTACCCACAATCAGATTACTATCACAATTGGATGTGCCCACGGCAGTTGGAGAAGTAGCTGAACCATTAATAACTATACCTGCATAGTTTGAAGAAGTAGACACATTAGTCATGGTTATCGTGCAATTTTCTACGGTATTATGGTCTGCATCATTCATAAGTTGAATACCAAATCCATATTCAGTAGTAGTAGTACCTCCAGACACAATATTTAAATCTTTAATCACCACATAATCAGCCCCATTAAGTAAAATCCCTGCTCTTTCTGTGGATACAGTAGAGGTAAAGTGGAGGGTAGCTCCATTACCATTGAATATAATGGGTGTTCCACTAGAAGCTCCAAAAATTTCCGGTATTACAACTTGTTCGTTGTATGGATTACCAGGAACTACATTAAATGTAACTCCCCCATCGATGCCGCATAGTATAGCATTAATAGCGTCTGCGAAGGAATTAAAATTCGTACCTCCTGTAGGGTTACCATTATCAATAGTGTAAGTTCCTCCGGGGAAGAGAGTGTGTACTTGTACCTGTACCGGAGTAGAATAACTTGCTACACCGCCATTGGTACAAACCACTTTACAACGATACCAGAGTGTAGAAGTAGCAACTGTATTTAATACAAAGGATGTAGATGGGGGTCCAAGGCTTACAGGAGTTGTAAATAGATCATCCACCGAACTTTCCCATTCATAAGTGAGACCTGCACCTATATCATTGCCTACAAGATTAAAAAGTAATGGAGTTCCTGCACATACTGTACTGGTCACATTCACCTGAGAAGTGCCCGCATTGGGTGTAGTTGTACATGCAGAACCAGAGGTATAGGTTATGACGATATTCGGACGGTTTTTATACGCAGTAGTAGTTCCATTTAATGTGGCTGGGCCTGAAGAAGTATTTACCTGTCCTACGATATAATCACTATAGCCAGTGGTATATTGCCAGTCAAATTTATCTGTGGTAGAGGCTCCAGCGTAGTTCCAGTCACTAGCGATTTCCAGCCCCCCTCCCGTATATACAAACGGTGTAGTTAAGGTAAATTCTAACCAACCTGTGCTAGGAGAAAAATGCTGGGCAAGATTTTCATACACTAAAGTATGTGAACCCAGAATGGAAGTCCAAGTAGTTGAAGTAGGCAATGGTGGTGTAGCTGTAGAATTTGCCATATAAAATCGCAATGCTGGGGAACCACCCGTAATTTCAGAAGATGTACTTTTATAAAATGCAATCTTTGTAATGGTGGCCCCACTGGGGATTCCAGCGAATGCAAGCTCAGAGGCCTCATATAACATGTTAGTTCTAGAGTACTTATTAGTAGAACTAGAAGAATACACATAAAATGGCCCATAACCCGTGTTAGTAGGTGTCTCTGTTCCATTGCCAATCTGTACGGAAACTTGTGCTTGGGACGAATGTATCCCCCAAGAAAACAGGACCACTAACAAAAAACGAAACAATAGTAATTTTTTTCTCATCATACATGGAATTTTTACGCCTACTCTAAATTGGTTTTCGGCTACCCCATTTAATTGCCGTTTAAGTAAAAGGCATAGTGGGCTTCAATTACAAGCGGGTATCAATTGCAGGTTATTTACAGGCTTTATCCTGTAAATAAATTCAGTAAACAATTCCAGATGGGTAAATGCGCTTATTGCGTGAAGGGTATCAATCTTGATTGGGTAACAGGTGGGACACCCAAAGTGATTACAATGTATGAAAAATAAATCTTTTTCGGAAATTACTTTTTGTAAAAAGTATGATTGTTATTGGGAAATGTTTTTTTATAAAACTGACACAAAATATAACTCTATGAAAAGAGGAATTTTATAGAAACAGCGGTCATTTTCTGAAAAATAGCACATAAAAAAACTCCTTTTACACATCCCACATTAGGCATACTGTGTAAAAGGAGTTGTCTTATGAGAAATTTAAAAACCTCTATGTACTACCCAGCTTTTTTAGCATAGTAGCATGTGCGATAAGGGCACTTCTAAACGTAGGTTGCTCATAATATGGCAATCCATATTCCTCCGCTGTTGTCCTAACTATTACTGCCAGTTTTTCATAGTGTATATGACAAATGTAGGGGAATAAATGGTGTTCAATCTGGCGATTTAAACCACCGATAAACCAGCCTAGAACTTTATTTCTGGGAGCAAAATTGGCGGTATTCAATAACTGATGAACAGCCCAGTTGTTTTGGATTTTTCTATGATCGTCAGGAACCGGAAACTCACATTCTTCCATTACGTGTGCGAGTTGAAAAATCGCAGAAAGAGACAAGCCTGCAATAAAATGCATAAGCAGAAATCCCAACACGATATGATACCATGCAACACCAGCAAACATTAAAGGCAATACGATAATTAAAAGGTAATAAATCACTTTGTATAATGCTACTTGTAAAATTGCACGACGTAAAGTGAGCCTTTCTTTTTTCAGTAAATCAAGTTTGTGATACTGATACACCTGCCTAAAGTCTTTAATGGTTGCCCACTGTAAGGTTAGTAATCCATATAAAAACCATGCATAAATATGTTGGAAACGATGGAATCCATAACGTTTGGTATGAGGAGAAAATCTTAATAAAACGCCTGCATCAATATCATGATCTAATCCCTCAATATTTGTATAAGTATGGTGTAAAATATTATGCTGGATACGCCAGGTAACATCATATCCTCCCACCAGTACAATAATTTTTCCGAGGTACTTATTGAGACCTTTTTTCTCGGAGTATGCTCCATGGTTAGAATCATGCATTACCGAACATCCGATGCCTACCATACCTATACCCATCAGCACCCACATTCCATAAAAGAACCAAAGGCTTACTGAGGTGATACCTGTAAGTAAAACAGCATACGGAAGCAGATACATCATTATAACTACTACCGATTTAAATTTCATGGCAGCATTGCCATGCATATCAATATTATTTTCACGGAAATAAGAATCAACTCTTTCCTTCAATGTGTCAAAAAAACTAGTACCGTTTCTTGGAGCGAATTTGACTAAGCTGAGTTTTTGAGTGTTGGCCAAGATAAAATTTTTGCGAAGTTACAATAATTCTTACTGAAAATCACAGATAAACATATTTAGCATATAATACGAATTTCTGCCAAAACATCATCTGTGAGTTTATGCATCTGATCCATAGCTTCTAAATTTTCTAGAAGCTGTTGTTCTTTTGTAGCACCTAAAATCACACTGGTTACATTAGGATTTTTCAAACAGAAAGCTATAGCCATAACAGATAGTTTCATTCCCAAGGAATGAGCAATTTGCTCTAGTTTTATCACTTTCTGAATTTTTTCTTCAGACAGAGTCTTTTCTTTTAGCCAGTCAAATCCCTCCAGGGAGAGTCGGGAACCTTCTGGAATACCATGGTTGTATTTCCCCGTTAATAACCCTGATGCCAATGGGCTCCAGATAGTGGTACCCATACCGATATTTTTGAATATAGACTGATAGTCAACTTCCATTTTATAGCGTTCAAAAATATTATACTGCGGTTGCTCTACAGCCGGACCTTCCAAACCAAGCTGAGCAGCGATAGCATGTGCTTCCATAATTTCAGCAGCACTCCATTCACTAGTACCCCAATATAAAATTTTACCCTGCTGAATTAAGGTATTCATGGTGCGTACTACTTCCGCGATAGGCACATGGGGATCCGGGCGATGGCAATAGTATAAATCTAAATAAGTAAGCTGCAAGCGTTCTAATGCTTCTTCACAAGCTTCCATAATATGCTTCCTGCTTAAGCCTATCTGATTGGGCTTATTATTGTCTCCTCTCCATCCAAAAAAAACCTTACTTGAAACTACATAAGATGAGCGTTCCCAGTTTGTTTTCTTTAAAACCCTGCCCATCATTTTTTCAGACTCACCACGGGCATAGACTTCAGCATTGTCAAAAAAATTGATGCCATGATCATAAGCGATAGACATGAGCCTTGTGGCTATGTTATCATCGATTTGTTTATTGAAGGTTACCCACGAGCCATAAGAAAGTGCGCTTAATTGTAAGCCCGTCTTTCCCATATAACGATATTCCATGTCTCTTAATGTTTTAAAGTAATTAAATCGAAAAAGGCAAATTAGATCTTATAAACCACCAAGCCATCTCTTGTTTTAGGTTCAAACCAGGTACTTTTGGGTGGCATTACCTGACCACTATCTGCGATATCAAATAACTGTTGAATACTTACTGGGTAGCATGAAAAGGCAGCAGCCATTTCGCCTGAATCTACGGCTTTTTCCAATGCTGTTAATCCACGTATTCCCCCAACAAAATCTACTCTTTTATCTATTCTTGGATCATGAATATCTAAGATAGCAGAGAGTACATGGTTTTGTAAAATAGTAACGTCCAATACACCTATTGGATCTTCTGTATAACTACCTTCTTTTGCTTCTAAGCGATACCACTGCCCTTCGAGATATAAACCAAACTCATGTAATCTGGCAGGGTGTACTGCTGCTTTTCCTACAGGTGTTATGGTAAATCGTTCCTGAAGTGCCGTAAGAAATTGCTGAGGGCTTAAACCATTCAGATCTTTTACCACACGGTTATAATCCATGATCTTAAGCTCGCTTTCAGGAAATATACAAGTTATGAAATGATCGTACGGATTTTCAGGATTTGTGATTTGTCCTGATTCTTTAAAATAATCACAAACCTTTGCTGCAGAAGCAGCACGATGATGTCCATCTGCGATATATGTAGCCGGTACATTGGTTGCAAACAGATTCGTAATTTGGTCAATCACGTTATCTTCATCTACAACCCAAAAAATATGCTGTATTCCATCTTCTGAGGTAAAATTATTAACAGGTTGATGATTCTCTTTCCACTCGGCAATTAATCGTTGCACTCCAGGTTCATCTCTATAGGCCAGAAACACAATCCCGGTTTGAGCCCGAGTAGTCTTGATATGATTAATTCTGTCAAGTTCTTTTTCCGGGCGGGTAAATTCATGCTTTTTAATAACTCCATTGTGATAATCCTCACAAGATGAGCCACAGACTAACCCTGTTTGAGAACGTCCATTCATAACCAGTTCGTATATATAATAACAAGGTTTGGCATCTTGCTGCATCAACTTATCTGCAATTAGCTTATCCAGATTTTCTTTAGCCTTTAGATATACAGCTTCGCTATGCACATCAATATCTTCTGGCAAATCAATTTCAGAACGTGTTACATGATAAAAATGATAAGGTTGGCTTGCATAAGCACGTGCTTCCTGTACGTTTACCACATCGTAGGGCAATGTAGCAAGTTGAGGTGCTATATCTGGGTTTGGACGCAATCCTTTAAAGGGAATAATCTTAGCCATGGAGTATTAACTTTTTTTGTTTAAAAATTCTGTTTCGAAATCTTTCATTGCCTCAATCAGTGTTTTTACAGCTTGAATAGGAATAGCATTATACAAAGATACTCTGAATCCTCCTACTGAACGATGCCCTGAAATTCCTGTTATATCATATGCAGCACAAAATGTGGGAAAATTGTGTTCTACTTGGGGATTTATTCCTCTAAAACATATATTCATCCTACTTCTAGATGCCTCATCTTCCACTTGGGTATAGAACAAAGTATTTCGCTCAATTTCTGCATATAACATCTTTGCTTTCTCCTCATTTTGTAGATCTATTTGTTTCAGCGTTTGCCTGCTCGTCCATCGGAGCATTAGTAATGCTGTATAGATCGCAAAAACCGGAGGAGTATTGACTACCGATTTGTGCTGAACATAAGCCTGATAGCTAAGTATAGGCGGCAACTTTTGGATAGTTCTTTTTAACAAATCGTCGTGCACTACTGCAAGTGTAATGCCCGCCGCACCTATATTTTTTTGAGCCACGGCATAAAAGAAACTGTAACGACTAAAATCACGTGTACAACTAAAAATATCACTGCTCATATCAGCAATAAGAGGTACAGATGTTTGAGGATCTTCTTTCCATTGAGTGCCTTCAACAGTATTNTTGGTAGTAAAATGGAGATAAGAGAGATTTTTATGGTGCGTATCAGGCCATATTGGTAATTGATGATATTGCTTCTCCTGCGAAGAAGCTAACACTTCAGTCATACCATATAGTTGAGCGTAAGAAATAGCCTGTGCAGACCAGTGCCCAGAGTCAATATACCCGGCAGGTACATCTGGCAACATAAAATTTTGAGGAATCATAGCAAATTGTAGTCTTCCACCGGGAATCCAAAGCACATGATAGGAAGAATCAATAGCACAGAGACTCCTGACTAATGATGCTGCTTCATCAAGAATATCTCGAAAATATTTTCCTCTGTGTGGAAGCTCTAGGATTGACATGCCTGTTCCTGCATAGTCTCTGACAGCCTCTGAAACTTGCATTAATACTTCTTCAGGGAGCATGGCAGGGCCAGCTCCAAAGTTTAATTTACGACTAACTGTTTTGCTGTCTTTTTTCATCTTCTTTTCCTGTGATACCACCGCTTACGGCAAATTTCATCGCTTCTGCTGCATTCATGTCGGTAACCGGACGGGTATATTTTTTATCCACGATAATTACATATCCTGAAATAGCATAGGCATGAGGAAGATATACGGCTACCTTACCTTCCATTTCTTCAGACATCTCCTGTTGGGTCATAAATCCAATTCTCCATATCTCTGGCTCCATGCGTGTACGCACCCACACAGGGCGTGTAAATCTTTTTTTATCTCCTACAAAAGAGTCCATGATCTCTTTAATAGAAGAGTATAAATATTTAATACCCGGAATCTTTTCCATGACAAAATCAAAACCATGAAATAAGAATCTACCTATTAGCAATCTGGTTCCTAAGTAGCCTGTAAGGGTGATGGTTGCCAGTATCACAAAAAATCCAAGGCCTCTGGGTACTTCAGGGATCAGACTATCTACACTATCGAAAACCACATAAATCACATAGGAGGTTACCACAATGGGGCTAAGAATTAATAACCCTTGTAAAAAAGAACGAAAAATTATTCCTGCAAGACGGCGCATAGTGTGATTAGTATATATAGCAAAGATAATCTTTCAGTGCTTATTAGGATTTATGGTTCCAATCACCAATCTGAAATAACCTATATCCAAAATTCACCACTGACTCTGCAATATTTTCTAAAGATAAATATTGTGTGGGTACTATTTGTTTTCCATCCGCTGCAAGCACTTCAAACACTATTTTCGGCTTAGCCTCACCCTTTTCAAATGTTAATTTCACTAAGGGAAGTGAGGTATTCTCATTATCCCATTCGATGTGTAAGGTATTCAATCGCTCACGAAATCCTTTGGGTGGTACACCCATTATTTGTAAACGTAGGGGCATAGCCATATTACTGAAAGGAATGAGCTGTGGGTAAGTTTGAAATAACTGTACCATTTTCTGCTGGTAAAGCTGTTTATTATTTGCCTTTTCAGCAGCATGAGCCTGTGCTTCCAATATTCTGGCGATCAATAATTTTTCATAATCCTTATCTAAGTCTTTATTTTGCAAGATAGCTTCTAACAAAGGTTCTGCCTCGCTATATTTTCCCTGCTCCATATAGAGCTTAGCTATAAAATACTGAAAGTATCGGTGTATTTTTGTTCTAGGATCTGTCTGCTGCTCTTTTTTAAATTTTTCCAGAAAAAACTGTGTGCTAAAGTCTTTGATTAAAAGCCAAATTTCGTCCCAAGCAACCGTACTTTCAGAAGAAAAAAGCTTATAGATCACTCTGTCTCTTTCCGGGTTTTGGGCAAATTGGTTAATTATTAAAAACTGTCTGAAATATTTATCTGCAGTGAGTCGAGCTATTTCTGCTAGAACGCGAGGGTTGTACCACCAATTTTTATGTTCAAATTTTTTGGAAGCAATTTGTTGCAGCGTATATTTAAGTTTTAGCATTTGCACACTAAAATCGTAGTGTGTCTGCCCTAGAGTTGTACCGATATGGAGTTCCTTAAATTCTTCGGCTTTTTTAATATACTTATTTGCTTTTTCGAATTCCCCATGATACAATAGACTACGTGCTAATGCTATATTATACCATCCGAAACCCGGGGTTGATCCGTTGGCCTGTATCATTCCATGAGCCAGTTGTGCACCTCGTTGGGGATTGGCTGCGTATATATCCAGTATGGAAGCGTAATAAACCCATTCTTGAAGTCTTTTATCCTGTTGAATATGCTCAGATTCTTTTGCATAAGACCTAGCGGCTTCTCTGAAATCACCACATATCATTTTAAAAGTGCCATAGTTATTATATGGCAATGCCTTTTGCTTCCGCATTAATTCATAATAATGAGCTGCGGAATCAATTTGAAAAGCGTAACTGTGCAGTATGGATTTATAATGATATATAGCTAATCGATCACTCTGTTCATAACCGGGTTGAAAAATGGTCTTATTTATTTCCATGTCTCGTCTTAGTTTCCACATGGCCGAATCCAGATAACTATGGGCAAGTTTTTCATTTTCATCGATGCTATTTTTTAGGAAACTATATTTCTCACTGGTATAAAATCTGTTTCTATGCACCGTCCAGGCAAGATGATTATACACATCGAGGTAAAAATCTCTTTGGAATCGCCAGCTTAATACTTTTCGTAAAAGGGCATAAGTCTTTTCTGGCTCTTCCATGTTACTGTAGCATATCATCAGAAAATAGGCGGTAAGTGTATAGTCTAGATGATAATTATAGACTTGGAAATAGGTCATAATATCTGAAGTGCGGGTCTTCAGTTCATTTCTATAATCTCTTTCCAGTAAATACAATGCTTTTTCCAGAGGTACAGCCGCATTTTTAAAGCCGTTATAATCAGCAGCATGATTGTATTTATATACACCTTCAAACATCCAGCCTACATAATAACTACTATCTATCCGTTTAAATTCTCTGGATCTGGGCAAAGCATCTTCACTAAACATATCTACTCCCATTCTCTTAGCATCAATTTCATAGCGTAAAGCTGCATTACTGATGACTTTAGATTGGGCAGTAGCCAGATTCCATGGAATGACAGCTGTAAGGAACAAAGCAGTCATAACACACATGCATAAGTGATATCTCAGACACCGTTTCATGAGGCATGATATAACTTCAGTCTGGCAAGTCTTTCGGATTCTTTTTTGATAATTTGTGCTAAAGCTTGTTCTCTTCCTTCTCTATTTCTATATACGAGGCGATGATCTAAAACGGGTTTTGCTAAAGCTGCGATATCATCTTCTATTACAAAGGTTCTTCCACGAATCAGCGCAAAAGCTTTCAAACATTTTAAAAAGGCTATACCGCTCCGAATGGAAGCTCCTAACACTATATCGGGATGATTTCGTGTAGCACGAACAATATGGTTCACTCCTCGAATTAATTCATCATGAATAAATACTTTCGAAGCTTCTTCCTGTAGCCAGAGTAACTGAGCTAGTGTAATGACTTGTTGTTGAGTAATCAGATTTTGACTAATGTTAAGATATTGCCGATAGATATTCATTTCTGCTTCTTCATCTACATAGCCAAAATAAATCTTCATAAAAAAGCGATCTAATTGGGCAGCGGGCAAGGGATATGTCCCCTCCATTTCTATGGGATTCTGGGTAGCAATGGTAAAGAACGGTTCTTCTAGTTTTAAGGTAGTATCTCCCACGGTTATCTGATGTTCTGCCATAGCTTCCAATAAGGCACTCTGCACTTTAGGAGAAGCTCTGTTAATTTCATCTGCTAGAAGTACGTTACAAAAAAGCGGTCCTTTTTTAAATACAAACTCTTTGCTAGTGTCGTCAAAGATATGTGTACCTATTAAATCCATGGGTAACAGATCGGGGGTAAACTGTATTCTTTTAAACAATACATGACCATCCTGGTCTCCGCTGATACACTGCGCCAATGTTCTGGCCATAACTGTTTTTCCGGTACCCGGGTTATCTTCAATCAGAATATGTCCGCCAGCAATCAAGCAAGTGAGTACTTGTTCGATTTGTGGTCTTTTTCCACGGATTACATGTTCAATGTTTTCAATCAGTAAACGTACCAGTGCTACTGGATTGTTAGCCTGTGATTCTGTATTTGTTTCCATGTTTACAAACATATCAGATTATTCCAGCTTTTTTAGGTTAGGTTTTAGGCGCACAATGGGGATAATCATTTCCTCCAGAGAAATGCCACCGTGTTGAAATGTATTGCGGTAATAGTTTACGTAATGATTGTAGTTATTGGGATAACAAAGAAAGACATCTTCTTTGGCGAAAATAAAAGTGGAACTTACATTCGGTCGAGGCAGTCCTGCTACTCTGGGATCTCTGTATGCTAGCACATCTTTATCTTCATACTGAAGATTACGTCCATGCTTATATCGCAAATTTGCTGTAGTGGCTCTGTCGCCCACACACTTACTCGGTGTTTTCACTCTGGTAGTTCCATGATCAGTGGTAATAAACAGCTGTATGTCTTTTTCTGCTACTTTTTTCAGTGCACGATACAGTGGTGAATGTTCAAACCAACTGACTGTAAGAGAGCGATATGAAATTTCGTCTCCAGCTAGTTCTTTTAACACTTCCATCTCAGTTCGGGCATGAGATAACATATCCACGAAATTATACACGATTACAGTGAGATCATTATTTAGGTAATTATGGATGTTATCCTCAAGTTGTTTGCCATCATCGTTATTGGTAATTTTCAGATATTGGCATTTTAGATTATCAAGTTTTAATTTGCTGAGTTGATTTTTCAGAAAGGTTTCTTCATACAAATTTTTCCCTCCTGCTTCGTCATCATTTTTCCATTCGATAGGAAACTTTTTTTCTATATCAATAGGCAGCATTCCTGCAAAAAAAGCATTTCGACTGTATTGAGTAGCAGTAGGTAAAATACTGTAGTAAAGATCATCATCTACTATCTTAAAATTATCCGACAAGATAGGTTGTATGGCTTTCCACTGGTCAAAACGCAGATTATCAATTAATACTAAAAAGCTAGGTTTTCCTTTTTCTAAATAAGGTGCAATTTTATGGGCAAAAGCCATATGGGAAAAAAGAGGAACTTCACCCTCGCCACTCATCCATTTGGTGTAGTTTTTAGAGACATACTTAAAGAATTCTGTATTAGCTTCTGCTTTTTGGGTTTGCAATACCTCCATCATTTCCGGACTGTCGCTACGAGTCATTTCCAACTCCCAAAATACCAGCTTACGATATAATTCTTTCCACTCTTCATGATTAGGGCTTGAACTTAATGCCATAAAGAGATTACGAAAGTCTTGTTGATATGCTTGTGTAGTTTTTTCAGATACCAAGCGTTTGGTATCCATAATTTTTTTCAGGGAAAGCAGTACTTGGTGCGGATTTACGGGCTTTATGAGATAGTCAGTAATTTGGGCTCCGATAGCTTCCTCCATAATGTTTTCTGCCTCATTTTTGGTAACCATCACCACAGGAATTTGCGGTGCGATTTCCTTAATACGTACTAGTGTTTCTAGACCAGTAAGTCCGGGCATACTCTCGTCGAGTAGGATTACATCCACTTCTTTTTCGCGGAGGAGCTCCAGCGCATCATGACCGTTAGTTAAGGGGGTTACTTCGTAACCTTTATTTTTAAGAAATAATATTTGCGACTTTAGGGATTCTATTTCGTCATCTACCCAAAGGATTTCAGCTTGTGTTTGCATTAGGATTATGATTAGCAATATAAGATCCTAAAATTACACATCAATTTATAGCCGAAAAGCCCTTTAACGGAAAATTATGATTTTTTGATTGTAATGAATCTAGCTGATTAGCTATAAACAAGGGGTGCTGGAAATTAGTTGCTGGTTGCCTCAGAAAGCATTCTGAAGCAACCAGGCAATCCTTTATCATCCGGTAGGATGTACTTACTAAGGTTTTTTGTAGTAGATTTTGTCTTCTATAAATTCCGAAGTAGCTAACAGAGCAGGATTAGCCATACGTTCGTACATTTTTGAAATTTCGATCTGCTCTTTGTTTTCATGAATTTCTTCCAGATTGTCTGTGTGGCTACTGAATTCATCCAGTTTTTTGTGCAGATCTTCTTTCACAGAAACTGCAATCTGATTTGCCCTACGGGCGATCACCACGATAGACTCGTATAAATTGCCGGTCTTATCTTTAAGAGCAATTACATCCTTTGTTTCTACAAGAGGATTTACGGCGGCCATGGCTTTTTTATTGATATTCATTGCGCAACTTGTTTACTTGGTTTGTAGCTTGTAAACTATATTTAGAAGCTTCAGATAAATATTTAGATTGAGGGTATTCTGTTTTTAATATTTCATACTCACTAATCACATTAGCATATCGCTCTTCTTGCTTGGAAGGTACACTAGACTTAGCATATTGGTACAAAGAACGTATGATCATGTATTGATACATATCTAAAGAAGGTGAGTCAGGATATGCCTCCATTACTGCTTTATAGGCAACACTTGCAGCTTTGTAATGACCGATATTAAAATAGAGTTTAGCGGCTGAAACTGATTTTTCCTCCAGTTTATTACGCAGGGCGATCATATACTCATTCGCCTCATTCAGTCGTTTCGATTCAGGATATACATTGATAAAGGATTGCATAGCCTCTAAAGCCTTTATCGTACTCGTCTGATCCAGTGAAACTTTATTAGACATTTTGTATAAGCAAATCACATGCATATACATTGCTTCCTCAGCATCTCTGCTAGCGGGAAAATAATCTACAAAGTTTTTGAAGTGATACGATGCCGATGGATAATCCTTTAAATAGTATATACTATAGGCGTAACGAAAGTATATAGGCTCAAAATTCTTAGTGCCTTTCATTACCTGCAATAAGCTTTCATACAAATTACTGGCTTTATAATAAGACTTCTTGTCAAAATACTCGTTTGCCTTGATCAGCTTATGATTGACATCATCGCTTTTCAGCAATTTTTCATAACTGTTGCAGGAGCTCAGACTTACCAAGAGAAGCCCCGAGAAAACACAAAAAATGATAATTTGCCGAAACATAAAGGGGAGCAAAGGTAACGAATTTCTATAGATTCACCTAACAGTTTATCTCATTTAGATACAGCAATATACAGAAAATAAACAAAGCATTAACAGGCTGTATAACGCGATAAGATTTAAACATATACAATCAATTATTTATATAAAATTCACAAAGCAATCATCTTGCCACAAAAAAAGACTGCCCAAGATATCATGAGCAGTCTGTAATAAAATTTAAAATTGACTATTAGTTATAAATAGGTAAAAAACTATATTTTTCTGCATATTCCATCATCTGATCAAAGAATGATTCTGGATATTCCAGTTTTACATCTACAATTTTACCATCTTTCATTTCAGGAACTAATCTTGGTTGAATAAAGCCTTTATAGGGTCTGATATTCAGGGCAGCAAAGCGTTCTAATACTTCTTTATGCAGTTCTTGATTTACTTTTACCCCATAAGTTTCCACCAAATGTTTTCCTGCTTCATAATCTCCTTCTGATTTAATACGCTGAATTTCACGCAATAATTCCCCAAACAGCGTGCGTAGTTTTTCATAATCGTTAATCTGCACGTAGGTTTTTCCATCTTTTTTGATGAATTCTACTACATTATCTGCCTTTCCTTTTTCATATACCCAGTAAGCATTCAGCGCACGGTTACGCATATGAGCTTCTTCAATGTTGTGACCGGGTTTAATACGGGTCAACTGAGTCATGAGACCATTCATCATGTAGTTATCATATTCCGCTTTTCCTGTTTCCAAAGAAGGCATTACGCCTATTTCTACCAGTTTAGGATCCATGATATAGTAAAGTGCTACTAGGTCTGCTCTGGCTTCTTCTAAGCAGGATGCATAATTTTTTAATGTTTTATCGGGTGTTCCCACACCAGGATTAATTTGTCCAGAAGCATGGCCAATACATTCATGCATATCAGTGTGTAAAGCTGAGGCCAGGTTGCCATGTTCTTTCATTCTTTTCAGTACTTCAGGATCTGCCACAAATTCGTCCAGAAAACCACTACTAGCACTGCTCTGATCATAAGCATGTACAATATTGCCTAGCGAAACTGATTTAGAACCATGTTCTTTTCTTATCCAGTCAGAATTGGGTAGGTTAATGCCAATGGGTGTGCTAGGAGCTGCATCACCAGCTTCTACTACTACATTAATTACTTTGGCATCAATACCTTTTACTTGTTTCTTTTTATGTTCAGGGAATAATGGGGAATTATCTTCAAACCATTGTGCTTCTTTAGCTATGGCAGCGATTCTTTTTGTTGATTCAAAATCACGAATAGAAACTATTGACTCGTAACTACCTTTTTTACCTATGGCATCTCCATATACTTCAATAAAGCCATTGGTAAAGTCAATAATGGAATTGGTATTTGCTAACCAGGCAATATTGTATTCATCCCAGATTTTCAGGTCTCCAGTTTTGTAATAGTCTATGAGTAATGAAAAAGCTTTTTTCTGAGCTTCATTTTCTGCTAAGGGAACTGCTTTTTCTAACCAGAAAATAATTCTGTCGATTGCACTAGCATACATACCACCACTTTTCCATACCTTTTCTACTACTTTTCCATTTTCTTTTGTGGTTTTGCTGTTCAACCCCCATTCTGGTTCATGGTCGCTATGTGGGAAGGTAGCATAAAATGCTTCTACTTCTTTCATGCTCACATTTTCATAAAAATTATTGGCAGAATGTACGACATTGTCGATTCCTGCTCGCAGATCAACCATTTTGGGCATATAGGAAGGGTCGAAAATAACTTTTTTCATTTTGTCTGTAAATGCCTTTACATCTTCACCATGTGCTAAAGGGAGTTCTGTTTCTGGTACACTAGCCATCAGGGTTTGAAAAAAGTATTCTTGCGAGCAGGAGGGTACAATCTTATCATTACTGTAGTGATGATATATACCATTGCTAAACCAAATTTGTCCGGCATAGGTTTGAAATTGCTCCCAAGATTCTCCACTGCGTTCACCCGAATAATTTTTCCATATAGCTTCTATAAGCTTCCTAACAGCTAGATTATGTTTTCCACGCTGATCGTAAATAATATCTCTTCCTGCCAGAGAAGCCTCATAGAGATAATAAGCCAGTTCTTTTTGAGCAGGAGACAATTGTTCCCATCCCGGAACTTGATAACGTAAAACCTGAAGATCAGCAAATGATTCTGCTGTCACCTTAAAGTTAGGATCAAAGCCTGTTTCTACGGTAGTTTTGTCTTTTTCAGTACCGGCCGGTTCGTTACATGCAGTTGTCATAATCATTTGTACACCTAAAAGTCCTAAGATTGGTAGGGACCATTTTTTCATTGTAATTTATTTTTATTCGGGTTAAAAATACTGGAAATTTCAAGTTGTAAAAAATAAGTTACTATATCCGCTAAAAACTGAAGCCACAGGTAACCACCCGTGGCTTGTATTTTGATATTTCTTTATCGCTGCGTCATCGTAGTAGCGTCACATTCCCCGATCGTTTAAAGTGCTGTCCACCTACACAGAATCCATCTGCTTCCCAAACATATACACCCATGGGTGCCGGATTTCCATTTATAGTTCCGTCCCACTCTTTCATCACATCAGTAGTGTTAAATACTTCTTTTCCCCAGCGGTCATACACGCGGAAATAATTGAGTTTTACGATATTCTTATTCATTAATCCGAAATGACGAACTACGGCATTGGGACTTTCTGGAGCAAAGGCATTGGGCATATTTATATCGTCGCAAACAACTCTTACCACCACTGTGTCAATATCATAACAACCTAGCGAGTTTTTCACTTCGAGATAATAAGTGAAATCATAGGGAGGATTAGCTACTGGATTTGTGGCACTGGTACTGGAGATAAACTGATCTGGCATCCAGTGAAACACCATATCTTTAGTTTCTATTGTGTGCGGGCTTCCCAGCATCGTTTTAGCACCATCGCTAATCGTTCTGTCAGGACCTGCATCAGCCTTAACTTTACTAACTGTTATACGAATAGCAGTATCTACGATACATCCATTTGCATAGGGCAATACTAAGTGATAATCTGTAGAAAATTCGGGCCACACCTGTACCGTCATTACATCCCCAGTATCAGAAATATTATAGTTGGGGTACCATGCATAGCTTAGGGCTGTTACGGACTGAGAGAAAATAGTAACAGTATCACCTTGACAGATGAGTGTATCATTCGTAAATGACAAATTAGGAATAGGCAATACCACTATTTGTTTACATTCTACTTTCATATCGTGGCGACCTTCATTCACTGCCAGATATACATTGTAAGTGCCTGGTGTATCATAGGAATACACCGGAGGCCTTTTGGTAGTAGCAGATTTAATACTAGCGTTGCTACATTGTGGATAGATAATTTCAGACAATGAATTACTTCCCCAGTTAGGAATATAAGTCTTAATTGTGTCTTTTTCTCTTATAAAAGTTGACATTCCCGTAGGGTAATTTATACTACCAATACCCACATAATTCGCAGCATTTGAATATGGCCCTAAAATATCAGTCATATCTATTCTAGCTATGTCGTTTGTGGTATAATTGGTAATAAACAGGTGCATATAATCACAATCTCTGAAATAGGATATCCCAACTGGATTAAAGAGCCTGTTGCCAAAGCTTCCAATGTTGGTAGCAAATGCAAGATTGGTAAGACTATTTCCAAAATATAATCTTGTCACCGTACTGCTGGTGCGATTAGCTACAAAAGCAAACCAATCACCATTCTCTAAAACAAATGCCATGTCTGTAGGACCCGAGAAACCAAATATGTCACCTAGATCCGTTACTGCAGGTGTTAAGGATATATTGGAGCCAAAATCAAGCATTAATAATTTATCATCACACGCATTAGCCACATATCCATAATAAGATGAACCCTCTTTTTCTATAAAAATACCAGATGGACATCTCAGTACACCATCTAGGTTGCCAAAGTTTACACTATTAGGTGTATTACCTAAAGAAGTACCAAAGTCGAGCCTGGCGATGGATGATGTTAGAGAATCCAATCCACCACACAAGAAGGCATACCATTCATCTCCATCTTTGAAGAACCTAAATTTTCTTGTGTTTACGGGCATAGTGTTGGTAAGGGTGCCATAATCAACTGTATCTGGCGTGCTATTTAAGCTGTTACCAAAGCTGAGCATGATAAGTTTATCAGGACCAGCACCGAAGCCACCTATAGCCGCGAAACCGTAATAGTTATCGCCATCTCTTACTATTTCAAATGCAGTAGGCGGTTCTGCGAAGGCGACACCTGGATTGTAACCTACGGGCGCATTAAAAGTGAATCCAGAACAGAAGCCCCAATAATAGGATGTTTCATGCTCCAGACTATCAATAATGCGGACTGGCTGCCGGATACAAACCGTGTCCGGAAGGCTAAACATGCTAACTTGAGCTTTAAGGACATTCAACTGCGAAAGCAACAAACATATCGCAAGGAAAAGGCTATTTCTCATAATTTTCGGACAAGCTATTGTCATTATATTCGGCTAATATAATTATTCGGTTAAAAATTTTATAACAAAACTGTATTTTTATTTCTCTAAACCAATTAAAAACTATGTTGATAGCACAAAGGTACAAGCCTTTTTTTACCCTTTCCTTATTGTTTACAGGACTTTTTCTCACAAATTTTGAGGCTTTTTCCAGAGAAGGAATGTTTCTACCCACCCAGTTAAAGGACAGGGAGAAAGAAATGAAAAGTTTGGGATTGGAAATCCCCATTGAAAAACTCTACAATGAAAATGGAACCGGTTTAAACAATGCTATTGTATTATTTGGCGGAGGATGCACGGGTGAAATTATTTCCCCACAAGGACTTTTACTAACCAACCACCATTGCGGCTATGGCACCGTACAAGGGCTTAGCAGCAGAGAAAATGATTATTTCGCAAATGGATTTTGGGCTATGAGCTTGGAAGAAGAACTTCCTTGCCCTGGCTTAACCGTCACTTTTATCCGTAAAATGGAAAATGTTACGGAAAGTATAATCAGCGACATTCCTGATACGCTAGATGACACTAAAAGAAATACCCTGATCTCTGGTAGAATTACTGCCCTAGAAAAAGGTTATAAATACACCACAGGACTAGATGCTACCATTAAGCCTTTTTACAATGGTAATCAATACTTTGTAATTCTCTCGGAAACCTTCCGCGATATACGCCTTACAGGCTTCCCACCCAATGGTATCGGACAGTTTGGAGGTGATACTGATAATTGGATGTGGCCAAGACATACGGGCGACTTTAGTGTATTTAGAGTGTATGCCGGCAAAGACAATAAACCTGCCGATTATCATCCCGATAATGTCCCCTACAAAACTGATAACTATTTCACTATCAATATATCAGGATATAAAGAAGGGGATTTCACTATGGTATATGGGTTTCCTGGAACTACACAGGAATATATCTCCGAAGCCCAGCTCAACCAGATATATGATATTGTAGACCCTATTCGTATTGCCGCACGTACACAGATCCTTTCTGTATGGAACAAAAGAATGAGCGAATCCAGAGATGTATTCCTACAATACACCTCTAAAAAAGCTAGACTATCCAACGGCTGGAAAAAATGGCAAGGAGAACTTCGTGGACTACGCATTAATAATGTACCAGAGTTAAAAAGAAATTATGAAGCCAGTTTCCAACAAAGAGCTTCTGCTCAGACTAAATTACCTTATGCTTCTAACCTTTTAGCTAATCTTACAGCTACGGTTACCAATGCCAACCATTATTTAGCTGCTGATATCGCTTTTCAGGAAGCTTTAATGGGCATAGAAATCATTAAGCAAGGAAGTTTGCTGCAAAAAATGCTTACCACTATGCGCCGCCCCATGTCACAGGTAGCGCTAAGAGATACGCTAGTCAAAATAGTAGCCCAGCAGGAAGGTTTTTACAAAAATTATGATGCGGAGACAGATAAGCTGGTCTTTGGCAAGCTAATGCCTGAATATTTTAGTATTGCCAATAAAAGGGTTCCTCAAGAACTCACTAAATACTATAATGATTATAGATCCAACGCCACTGCATGGGCAAAGGACGTATTTGATATGTCTATACTCACAAGCTTACCCAAATTGCAAAGTTTTGCAGAAAATGCTACCATCAGCGATACGATGCGAATACTCGCTGATCCAGTCTGGCGTATATATCAACCTGCGGTACAATACAGAAACCAAGCTCTTAAGCCTAATTTAGACAATTATCAAGCTAAACTCAATTACTACAATAGGCTGTATGTTAAAGCCCAAATGACACTTTTCCCAGAAAAAGTACAATACCCAGACGCTAATCTTACCTTAAGACTCACCTACGGACAGGTAGATGGTATTAACCCAGATGGGCCTGCAGGCTATTCTTATCAAACCAACCTAGATCAGGTTATCCAAAAGAACAATCCTGAAATAGCTGAATTTCAGGTTCCTCAACGCCTTTTACAACTATATGAAGAGAAAGACTATGGAAGATGGGCTGTAAATGGAACTGTTCCTGTATGCTTCATCGCAAGCAATCATACTTCTGGAGGTAATTCCGGAAGCCCGGTACTTAATAGCAAAGGACAACTTATTGGAACCAACTTCGACCGGATCTGGGAAGGCACCATGAGTGACCTATATTTTGACCCTAAGCTTTGCAGAAATATTTCAGTGGATATCCGTTACACTTTATTTATTATTGAAAAATTTGGTAAGGCTGAGTGGTTGCTTAAAGAAATGAAACTTGTTCGTTAGAGCTAGAATTACATAAGAATACAGGAAAACACAAACTGTGTGATCGAATATTGTATTCACTTTACGCTGTGCTAACAAACAATACTTACTTTTGCGACTGATATTTTGAATACGCTGTATGCAACTTGCAATCATTGGAACTGGATATGTAGGGCTAGTTACCGGCACCTGTTTTGCAGAGATGGGTAATCATGTCACCTGTATGGATATAAATCCAGAAAAAATTGCACAGTTACAAGCAGGCAAATCCCCTATTTATGAACCAGGGTTAGGAAACCTGCTGGAAAGAAACATAAAAGAAAAGCGTATTCATTTTACCACATCTTTAGAAGAAGGTATTCAGGGAGCAAAAATTATTTTCCTTGCATTACCTACACCACCGGGAAAAGATGGAGAAGCAGATCTTCAATATGTATTGGATGTAGCCGACAAACTCGGATCCATGCTCAGCACTTATACTGTTATAGTTAATAAAAGCACGGTACCGGTAGGCACTGCTGAAAAAGTAACACAAGTGCTCTCTCAAAAGCTGGATCGCTCATTATTTGACGTTGTATCCAATCCTGAGTTTCTGCGTGAAGGGGTAGCCGTAGATGACTTTTTAAAGCCAGACAGGGTAGTAATAGGGACATCATCTAATAAAGCCAGAAAACTTATGGATGAGCTATATCAACCCTTTGTCCGTCAGGGAAACCCCATGTATTTCATGGATGAACGTTCGGCAGAAATGACCAAGTATGCTGCCAATGCATACTTAGCTTTAAGGATCTCTTTCATGAATGAAATGGCCAACCTATGCGAAAAACTAGGAGCTAATGTGGATATGGTACGTATGGGCATGGGCAGTGATAGCAGGATAGGGAAACGATTTCTGTTCCCTGGGGTAGGCTACGGTGGTAGTTGCTTTCCCAAAGATGTCCAAGCATTGGCTAAAACCGCACGTGATGTTCAGTATGAGTTTAGGCTTGTAGAGACCACCATGGAGGTGAATACCCGACAAAAAAATATACTAGCGGCTAAAATCAAAAAATACTTTGGTGAAAACCTGACTGGAAAAACATTCGCAGTCTGGGGACTATCATTTAAACCAGAAACAGACGATATCCGAGAAGCCCCCTCTCTGGATTTAATACAAGAATTATTACTGGCTGATGCTAGCATTAAAGTCTTTGATCCAGAAGCTATATGCCATGTAAGAAACCTTTTAGGGGATAAAATTTACTACGCAGCACATCAGTATGAGGCATTAGAAGAAGCAGATGCACTGATAATAGTTACAGAATGGGGAGCCTTCCGAAACCCTGATTTTAATAAGATTCAGGAATGCTTGAAACATCCAGCTATTTTCGATGGCCGGAATGTATATAGTCTGGAAAAAATGAAATCACTACCCTTTTACTATGAATCCATAGGCCGAACAAAAATTAATGATCATATAATTGCTTAATCAGATCCATATCACATATTAATTTACATACATGAAGCGAATACTCATCACTGGTGCTGCAGGTTTTTTAGGATCCCATCTTTGCGATCGTTTTTTAAAAGAAGGCTACCATGTCATTGGCATGGACAATCTGCTTACAGGTAGTCTGAAAAATATCGAACATTTATTTCCTGAAGAACATTTTGAATTTTACCATCACGACGTAACGAAGTTTGTACATGTTCCTGGACAAATAGACTATATCTTACACTTTGCATCTCCGGCTTCTCCTATTGATTATCTGAAAATGCCTATACAAACCCTGAAAGTGGGCGCATTGGGAACTCACAATCTCTTAGGTTTAGCTCGTGCTAAAAACGCACGTATACTTGTGGCCTCTACTTCTGAGGTGTATGGTGATCCTCTGATACACCCACAAACTGAAGAATATTGGGGAAATGTAAATCCGGTGGGGCCCAGAGGCGTTTATGATGAAGCCAAACGATTTATGGAGTCCATCACCATGGCTTATCATAACTTCCACGGAGTGGAAACAAGAATCATCCGCATTTTTAATACTTATGGACCGCGCATGCGACTTGATGACGGGAGAGCCTTACCCACCTTTATGAGCCAAGCTCTCAGAGGGGAAGATGTGACAGTGTTTGGAGATGGATCACAAACTCGTTCTTTTTGCTATGTAGATGATTTAGTAGAAGGTATCTATCGATTGCTTTTATCTGATTATCATAAACCAGTAAATATTGGCAACCCCTCTGAAATCACTTTAAAAGACTTCGCAGAAGAGGTTATCAGACTCACTGGATCCCAGTCGAAAATCATTTACAAACCACTTCCTCAAGACGACCCCAAACAAAGGCAACCTGATATTTCGAAAGCTAAAGAAATTTTGGGTTGGGAACCTAAAATTGGACGAACCGAAGGTCTCACCAAAACCTTAGACTATTTCAAAAAGTATATATAACGCTACTACAAATAAAGGGGTGGTCAACAAACCACCCCTTTATTTTTTACCTTTACTACCCTATGCCGAGAAATTTTTCTTCTAGAATACATTATGATAAACAAACCGTATTAGCAGTCATATTACCCTATTATAAGGCAGATGGTTTATATTATGAAATCAACATCTCCGGACTCCCTAGATTCCATATGACTTGGTCTCCCTTAGGGCGCTTTGACATTACAGAACACATGCCAGGCATACCCGATAGTCTTATACTAGCTATTAGTGATGTACTGGAAAAGGAAAAAAAATAATTTTCTACCAAAATACTATACCGGGTATGGACAATGTAAATACTATCCCTTTGTATGGACTCATCGGATATCCACTCAAGCATAGTTTTTCTCCTGAGTATTTTAAAAGAAAATTCGCTGGAGAGCACATCCACGCCCAATATCAAGCATTTCCCCTGCAACACATTCATGAGTTACCATCTCTGCTCCACAAGCATCCCAATCTAAAGGGCCTGAATGTTACCATTCCTCATAAAAAAACTATTATTCCCTATTTGGATAGGCTGCATGCTTCTGCGGAAAATGCACAGGCAGTAAATTGTATAAAAATTAAAAATGGTATCACCATAGGTTACAACACTGACGTATATGGGTTTACACAAAGCCTTATCCCACTTTTAAAACCACACCATACACATGCTCTAATATTAGGTACTGGCGGAGCAGCATACGCTGTGGGATATGCATTAAAGAAATTACACATTAGCTTTATATATGTATCCCGTAAACCATCTCTAGGAAATATTAGTTATGTAGATATTACCCCTGAGATACTCCAGAAATATTTGCTCATTATTCAAACAACCCCTTTAGGAATGTATCCAGATCTCCATGCCGCACCACAGCTACCCTATGAGGCACTAACCCCAGCTCATCTAGCTTATGATTTGATCTATAATCCGGAAGAAACCCTCTTTTTACAAAAAGCAAAAAAAAGTGGTGCATCTAGTAAAAATGGATTAGAAATGTTGCATTTACAAGCAAATGCTTCCTGGGAAATATGGAATGACAGAGAAAACATACTTACCGATTTTTATTAGTTAGGAATCCTAACTATATTTGTAGTGGCGATATTGCCTACATCCAATAAAATCTGTTTTTTATGGAAAAATCAATTTTTTACCATGCTGGTTGTCCGGTATGCGTAAGTGCGGAAGCAGATGTAGTAAACCTGATTGGAAAAGATCGGGTGGAAATTGTGCACATTGGTAATGATCGTGATCGTATTCCGGAAGCTGAAAAAGCGGGGGTAAAATCAGTCCCGGCTTTAGTAACTCCCAACGGGAATGTGCTCCATATTAATTTTGGAGCTTCGTTGGCAGAGGTAAAAGGCTAAAGCTCAAACCCCTCATGGGATCCATGAGGGGTTTTACATTTTATATTACAACATACACTATACATCTGCTTTAACATACTCTCGATATTTTATTAGAAGTAGTTAGGCTAGTAAATTTACCCATACATAGTGTTATTTTCTTTTTCTTAATATCTGAAATAAATGTTTGTTAGAACCATACTGTTTAATACTTTAGCATTGTTCCCCCTTACTATTATGTTGCATGAAACAGTCTGATTTTGACCCGGCACATCAGATACAAAGCCTGGAAAGTAAAATTGTAGTGTCTTTAGAAAGAATTGCAGAGGCTTTTCGCGTATTGCTTTGGCAAAAAAGCAAGGCACATGCACTTACTCCCATACAAATTCAAATCCTGATTTTCCTTTTACACCATAATGAAGGCAAACGTAAGGTTAGCATTTTAGCGAAGGAATTTAATATGACTAAGGCTACAATTAGCGAGGCTATTAAAACCCTTGAACAGAAAAAGCTCATTACGAAATCTTATTTAAGGGAAGATACCAGAAGCTATCAAATCCACCTTACAGATGCAGGAAAAGAGCTAGCAACTGAAATTTCATTATTTACAAGGGAAATTCATGCCCCTATTATGGCTCTTCCGGAAGAAGCAAAAAATCAGTTGCTATTAAATCTCCTATCTATTATAGATCACCTCTATAAAGCCGGTGTGATTTCCTTGCAAAGGATGTGCTTCACATGCCTTAATTATGAATACCGGGATAGTCAACAAGCGCATTTTTGTAAACTACTGAATCAGGAATTACACCCTTCCAATCTCCGAGTGAATTGTCAGGAACACCAAGCACGACAGGCAACCGCAACTATATAAGCACTTCATACAAGGAGCGTGCTCTGTCATTTCTCTCCTACTGTATAATACACACAGGTAGTTAAAAAGTTTCGGAAAAATGGTAATGCACTAATGATACCCAGCTGTTTTCTGGGTTTCCAACCGAATTTGTAATAATAAATGGGATTAATAAGGAAATGCTGTTTGGCTAAAACTTTCAACCCGCTATTGTGTACAATACGCTCAAAACGCTCAATGGAAATACCAGTTTCTTTCACTTCCATAAGTTCTTCAATCGCCACATCTGATTCTCCAAATGCTTTGAGCATAAATTTATATACCGGTGCTGGCAGTAAATGATAATATGGCAATATAGAAGCCAGCTTATTCTTACATACCTGCTGATGACCGCCAAAGGGCATATACCAAGGAGGAAACCCAAAAAATATCTGCCCTCTTGGTTTTAAAAAGTTTTTCAGGTAAGGAATAAACTTCTCCTGTTCAGGAATATGTTCGATAGTATCCTTTAAGATGATCAAATCAAACTGATGCTGATAGGTCTGTAAAAAGGCTTCTTCATATACATTCTGGCAAAGTAAAACTGCTTTACCTGCTTGGACTTCTGCTTGTAAATATCCCTTTGCTAAATCAATTCTAATTTCATTTAGGTCAACTCCTACTACTTCACAACCAATTTGTAAAAAGGGTTTTAATACACCTCCTTCACCACACCCAATTTCTAGTACACGTGTATGGATGCCTAAATTCACTGTCTGTTGCACAAATGGCAATACATATTTTGCTGCATTATCAACTTGTTGCTGAAATCTAACGGTAGGGTCTAAATGTTGTTTGAGTGCCACAATATCTATTTAAGAGGTATAAAAATACATTTTTGAGCATTTTCGCCCTAGATATTTTCACCTTCGTCCAGCATATCTAATTGCAGCCGGATGCTTTCATGATGTATTTTCTCATAAAGAGATAAGATGTACTCCTCAGGGATTTTTTGTGCTTTTGCCCTTGAGCTTCTGGCTTTCAGCATTTCGCACCAGCGTTCCGGGTCATAAATAGCCATATTTTGGGCTTTCTTAATCTTACCCATTCTTTTGCTGATTTCCATCCGCCTAGCCAGCAAATCAATAATCTCCATATCTACACCATCCATTAGCTGTCTTAGATACTCTAAAGCAGCCGCCTGATCCATATCTTTTGAATATGTTCTTCTCCTCACCAACTGTCCCAGGATCTGTTTTAAATTATCTGGAGTAACTTGCTGTGCTGCATCTGTCAGGGCCTGTTCGGGATTAGGATGGGTTTCAATCATTAAGCCGTCAAACCCCATATCTAATGCTTTTTGTGCGATCTCTGGAACAAAATTTCTATCTCCAGTTATATGGCTGGGATCGCAGAATACAGGCAAATCATTCCTTCTCCGCTTCAACTCGATTGGAATAATCCAATTAGGATGATTACGAAAAGGATCGGGTGATTGATAAGCTGTAAATCCTCGGTGAATAGCAGCAATATCCGTAATACCAGCTCGCTCAAAGCGCTCAATGGCTCCCTCCCAAAGTGACACATCGGGGGTAACGGGATTTTTAATCATTACAGGTATGTTCACTCCTTTCAATGTATCAGCCAACACCTGCACTAGAAAAGGATTTACGGTAGTTCTGGCACCTATCCAAAATACATCTATACCATAACGTAAGGCCAATTCAATATGTGCAGGCTCTGCTACTTCGATAGCCACTGGTAATCCATAGAGCGATTTCACTTCCTGCAACCAGGATAATGCCAGCTCACCCATACCCTCGAAGGAGCCAGGTCGAGTACGTGGTTTCCAAACCCCTGCTCGAAAAAGATGTACAGAAGTGTTTTTTACAGCTTCAGCAGTGTACAAAACTTGTTCCCTGGTTTCAGCACTACAGGGACCGGCTATGATAAATGGTGCTTCTGCCGGTCTGAAATATGACATACTTGATGTATTGTTTTGCGGGTAAAGTTCTTAAAGATAATACAGTTAACAAGCATTTTTGTAAGAAATACATATATCATCCAAAAACATAAAAATGCTAAATTTTAAGGTTTTAACTCTCTTTTAGATGCAGATAACCGGTTATGTTTATTTTTGCATTGGACAATCATATCATGTTAAGACAATCGCAACAGCAAAAACTACTTCAAAAACTTTCGCCGCAGCAGATTCAATTAATGAAAATGTTGCAAATCCCTACCGCCCATCTGGAGGAAAGGATTAAGGAAGAAATTGAAGAAAATCCCGCACTGGAATATGCAGAGGAAGATTCAGATCAAAACTACGACTATGATCTTGATGATTCCCCTGAAAATACTACAGAAGACGAGGTTGAACTTACCAACGACGAAACTGAAAAAATTGAAATTGATGACTTCCTCCGCCAAGAGGATGAAGGCAGTTATGGTTCTTCTGATGACTACTATAGTCGGGAACAGGAACAGCGAAGCACTCCAGTACGCGTAGAAAACAATTTCCACGACAACTTGCTGGGACAACTGGGTATGCTCGAACTGGAAGAGAACGAACAAAAAATTGCTATGCAGATTGTCGGGAGTATAGATGATGACGGTTATTTACGAAGAGAATCTTCTGCTATAGTAGATGATCTGGCTTTTGGGCATAACATATTCACCACGACCGAAGAAGTAGATGCACTTATCCAGAAAATTCAGCAACAATTTGATCCTCCCGGTGTATGTGCACGCAGCCTTCAGGAATGCCTGCTTTTGCAATTACATAGAATGCAGCCTCAAAGTCCTGAAGTGAGCCATGCTGTTACACTCATTGAAAAACACTTCAATGAGTTTACCAAAAAACACTACGATAAAATTCAGAGATATCTAAGTCTGGATGACGAAACTTTTAAAAAGGTTATACACCTGATTGTCAAACTCAATCCCAAACCTGGCTCTGCTTATACTCCCGTTAATAAAGCCAGCAGTTATATCATACCAGATTTTTTCATTTTCAATAACAATGGAAATCTGGAGTTATCACTTAATTCCCGAAATGCACCTGAATTAAGAATCTCTGAAGGCTATCGAGAAATGCTTAAAGCTTATGAAAGGGGAAGTAAAAAAGATAAAAGACAACGGGAAGCAGTGTTGTTTATCAAACAAAAACTGGACGCTGCAAAATGGTTTATTGACGCTATAAAACAACGTCAGCATACACTCTTGCAAACTATGCAAGCTATCATGGATTTTCAAAGAGAATTTTTCCTCTCTGGAGATGAGACCAATCTTCGACCCATGATCTTGAAAGATATTGCGGCCATCACTGGCCTGGATATCTCTACCGTTTCCAGAGTGGCTAATAGCAAATATGTACAAACTGAATTTGGTACCTATCTGTTGAAATATTTCTTCTCTGAATCTCTACAAACAGATAGCGGTGAAGAAGTTTCCACAAGAGAAGTAAAAACCATTCTCTCCAATATCATCGAATCTGAAAATAAGCGAAAACCGTACTCTGATGAAAAGCTCACAGAAATGCTCGTGCAAAAAGGCTACAACATAGCCCGTCGTACGGTAGCTAAATATAGAGAGCAACTAAACATACCTGTTGCTCGATTGAGAAAGGAATTGTAATCAGTGAAGGNATTTGTTTGGTTTATAGTTGCTTATCATGTCACTAAAATTCAGAAAAAAAAACATGGACGAACTACAGCGGAAAAGCATTTCCGAAATGCAATCTGCTGCACGTTTTCCAGTACATATTATATTAGAAAATGTACGGAGCATGCATAATGTAGGCTCTGTATTTCGTACGGCTGATGCTTTTACCGTAGATGGTATATCCTTATGTGGTTATACGCCTATACCTCCTCATAGAGATATACATAAAACTGCTCTAGGAGCCACAGAAACAGTTCCGTGGACCTACTACAATTCTTCATTAGAGGCGATTGAGACGCTAAAACAAAGAGGCTTCCATATTATAGCTGTAGAACAAGTACATGGCAGCATACCCTTACAAACTTTTCATAATTATCCTGATTTGCTCCCTGCAGCATTTATATTGGGAAATGAAGTTTCTGGGGTTTCGGAGGAAACACTTGAATATGCTGATGCTTGTATAGAAATTCCCCAATGGGGTGCCAAACATTCGCTGAATATTTCTGTAGCTGCCGGAGTGGTACTCTGGGAGATTATGAGATTCAGAAAGGAAGCATAATTATGATTCCTTTTTTTCAGTATTCCCCTGTAGCTTCGCTCATGAACCTTCTCTAAGGAATTCACGGTTAATCTTCGTATTTTTGAAAACACTCATTATAATAACACTATTTGCTTATGCGTATCTTCAGTATTCTTGCAGCAATGATTTTCTTTCTGGCTTCTTGTGATATGGAACCCAAAAACTATACACATGAAATTTCTAAAATGGAGGATACTCTTTTTGCAGCTTTCCCTCAGGCTGGTAGAGTAAGCATTGAAGTTAGAACAGATTTTGGCGCTGAACTGATTATTACGCTTGGTGATGCATCATTGTATCGCGCTTCAGAAAAAGCACAACAGGAAGCTGCAGAAAAAGCCGCTCATATTTCTCATGCTATTTTTACTACAGAAAAATTACCTAGTAAAGGAAAATTAATCATAGTAGAAGAAGAAAACACTTTGGTAACAGACAAAAGTACTTGGAAAGAATACCCAATGAATTTAGCTCAGTTTCATAAAAAATAATCACAAGCATATTCTATATCTCCCACTATCTATTTTCCAATTCGCACGGTATTCCTAAGTAAAGCACCCAATTACTTTTCCACGACATATACTGTTTGCATAAAAAAGGAACAGCATCAACAATTTTGTATGATACTGTTCCTTGTGTAATCTTATTGCTTATTAAAGCGTGCTTCCAATTTCATCAGAAGGAGGATTGGCTTCTTTCCCTTTACCAATCAGCACAATTGCCGCAATCACCAGTCCTATTAGTAAAAAGCTGCTGATGGAAGCTATATTATCCCCCTGGCGGAAGCTTTTTGGGTTGAATACAAATTTAACATTATGATTTCCTGCAGGAATTTTTATACCTCGTAGTGCATAATTTACTCTGAAAATTTCTACAGGGTTATCATCTACATAGGCTTCCCAACCATAAGGATACCATATATCTGAAAATACAGCAAAGCCATCTTTACTGTTTTGTGAAACATAATTAAGTTCATTCAGTCCATATTTTGTAAGACGTACAAATGAAGTGCTATCAGCCCCAAAAGCATAATTATTAAAGTGATCCTGATAGTCTTTGCGGATAATAGCTGTTTGAAGCGGATTAAAAGCATCTGGCATACTTTCCATATCACCTAATGCAGGCCCTTTAAGTGCCATAACTTCTTCATCTGCTGTATTCACCCATTTTACATCATGTACAAACCATGCATTTCCACAGGCATCCGGATTTTGTTGTGCCAGTACCTGTTGTCCTGACTGGAAGATAATATACTTGGTATTGAGCATATTCAAGACAGATGCATTAAATCTGCCCTGATTATATTGTCCACCGAGATGCACATCAATTAGATCTTGGTATATTTCCATTTTAGCTGGCGAATACCCCCCGATACATTTATGCCAATAAGCCTGTATCGCGTCATTATAAGTATTTCGAGAAAGATCTAACACACGATAGTACGGATCTTTATCCTGCAGGATCTGTTGATCTACTGGACGAGGGTTAAATTGTGCTTCATATACATCCTGATCTATATAGTTTTCTTCATTCAAATAGTTACTGGCCACAGATAGTAGATCAATGGCAATAAGCAAACCTATACCTGCTGTAAGCATGTTCTTATTCACTTTGGACTTATTGTAAGCCCATAACAATGCAGCAGCAATGAGGATATATACAGCGCTTGTAAGTGCACTTTTGGTAGCTAATGCAGCTCTATCATTTTTCAGCGCACCCAGAATTTGTTGTGGTATTTGATTATCGCTTTGCGGATGTGTATAATCAAAAAACATCGAACCACCAATAGCTATGAGTACGCATAGCCCCACTAAAATACCTGCTGACAGTTTTATTTTTTTCCAGAGTTCTTCCTGAGTGAGTTTTCCGCGAAGTATTTCTGCAAGTCCCCAGATACCAAGCATCGGGAATAATAGTTGGGGTATAACAAGTATCATGGTGGGTGTTCTAAACTTATTATACATGGGCAGGTTATCAAACATCCAATAGTTAAATGCAGGGAAATGCTTACCCCATGAAAGCATAATTGTAAATATAGTTACTGCCAGTACCCACCATTTATGTGGACTTTTAATTACTAAAAATCCAAGCACAAACAAAAAACATATTACAGCGCCGAAATAAACTGGCCCCGATAAAAACTGCTGGGGTCCCCAGTACAAGGGAAGATGGCTAGCCTGACCTCCAATTAATGCTTCGGTTTCTGGCGCTTTAGAAGCAGGTTCACTGGAAGAACCACCATATAAATATGGGATTAACACGCAAAAGGTTTCTCCTACACTATTACTCCAGGCAAATGCATAGTCTTTATCCAGCCCACCTGTTTTTTTCTCCTCTGTTTTATTAATGGTCAGTTCACTCTGTCCGCCACGCATGGTTGTTTTTGCATACTCTTGAGTGGTAAGAATGGGTGCCATGGAAGGACCCACTCCCAATAAAGCCACGATAACAGCCAAGCCACTAGAAAGAAAAAAGTTCTTTAAATTCTCTTTATACTTCAGGGTAATAACTAATTGAGCAATTCCATAAAACAAGAACATTATCAACGCATAATACAACACCTGATAGTGATTTGAGCCTACCATTAAAGAAAGAGAAATACCCATGAGAGCTGCTCCTGAGAACCATTTCTGACGATAAATAAGAATCAATCCACCCAATACTGCCGGCATATAGGAAATAGCCATCATTTTGGTTTCATGCCCAGCACCAATAATCACTACATTATATGTAGCAAATGCATATGCCAAAGCACCTATAGCAGCCAGCCATCGACCTACTCTCAGCACACTCATAAGTATATAAAAACACAGCATGGCTGTAAAAAGATAATTTGCCGGCTTTACTAGTACACCAGAAATCAATTTTTGTATATAGGCTACATAGTTACTTGACTCAGGAATACCTATTGTATAATTAGGCATACCGCCAAACATACTATTGGTCCATAATGCATTTATTCCTGTAGAATCGTAATAGGCTTTTGTTTCCTGATAAGAAGCAATCCAGGAGATGGTATCATGCTGACTCAACACCATGCCTTCTAGTGCAGGTCGACAAAAAAACAGAGCTAATACCGCAAATCCTACTATGATATACAAATGCGGAAGAAACTTTTTGAAATCTGGTGCTTGCATAATTATGGTTTATCCAAACAAAAATAACAGTTATCACCGCATCAGAAAATGAAGTTGTAAAAAAAAGGCCAAAAGCATCACTATTTCAGTCTGGAGAACTGCATTCATCGCTTTTTTTCTGCACCAGAAGGTTTTTCCAGGGTTCAAATACATTTTGTGTATAGATAGCATGAAAAAACCTCACACTATGGGTGAGGTTTACTATCTCTCTGAAGTGCATCACTTACTTCAGCATTTATCTAGTATGCTTAACGACTATAGTTAGGTGCTTCTTTGGTAATTACCACATCATGCGGATGACTTTCGGCCATAGAAGCAGAAGTAATACGAATAAATTGCGCATTTTTTTGGAGTGTTGGAATATCCTTCGCTCCACAATAACCCATACCAGCACGAAGTCCGCCGGCAAATTGTTGTACTACTTCACTCAACATACCTTTATATGGTACGCGACCCACGATACCTTCTGGTACTAATTTCTTAATATCTGCCTCTACATCTTGGAAATAACGATCTTTAGAACCTTCTTGCATAGCCTCTACCGAACCCATACCACGATATGATTTAAACTTACGTCCTTCATAAATAATGGTTTCGCCAGGNCTTTCTTCTGTACCAGCAAAAATAGATCCTGCCATAATACAGGATGCTCCGGCTACTAAAGCTTTCACCATATCTCCCGTATAGCGGATACCACCATCAGCAATTACAGGGATATTTTTCTTCTTTAAAGCATTGGCTGCTTCCATGATGGCTGTTAATTGAGGCGCTCCAGCGCCAGTAACAACCCGAGTGGTACAAATGGATCCAGGTCCTACCCCCACTTTTACAGCATCTGCACCGGCATTAGCTAAAGCTAAGGCTCCTGCAGCTGTAGCAATATTACCTGCTATCAAGGGTAGATCTTTATATTTGGTTTTAATTTTCTTAACCATATCCATCACTCCCCGAGAATGCCCATGCGCACTGTCGAGCGTAATGACATCTGCTCCTGCACTTTTTAAAGCTTCTACACGTTCCAAAGTATCTGCGGTAATGCCTACAGCTGCGCCTACTAGCAGACGCCCCATACTGTCTTTGGCTGCATTAGGATAGCTTTTTAAATGAATAATATCACGAAATGTAATTAACCCTATCAGCTTTCCTTTTTTATCTACGATGGGTAGTTTTTCAATTTTATAACGTTCAAGAATTTTTTCCGCCTTAGCCATATCCGTACCTACAGGCGCAGTTACCAGATTGTCTTTGGTCATAACCTCAGCAATCTTCTTCTTCATATTTTTCTCAAAACGCATATCCCTATTGGTAATAATACCACGCAGCATATTATTGGCATCAACTACAGGGATACCACCGATTTTATTATCACGCATCAGCTTCACAGCATCTCCTACTGTAGCATCAGGCCGTAGTGTAATAGGATCTACAATCAAACCACTTTCAGAACGCTTCACCTTTCTCACTTGTTCTGCCTGGCGTTCTATACTCATGTTTTTATGCAGCATACCAATCCCTCCCTCTCTGGCTAAGGCAATTGCCAAACCTGCTTCTGTTACAGTATCCATAGCGGCAGAAACCATGGGTAGATTTAAACGGATATCTCTGGTAAGTTGGGTGGAAATGTTTACTTCTCTCGGAAGTACTTCTGAATAGGCGGGAACGAGTAATACGTCATCAAATGTTAAACCCTCGCCGTAAAATTTCGATGTTGCAGCCATGTGCAAAGATAGGATGGAGATTTGAATTGAAGAAATGGAAATTTTTAGGACACACAGCTATTATAATTTTTATAAGGAGTGCAATCACTTTCTGAATCCAGGTTTTTAATCCAATCTATCCTATCTCCTATCTAAAGATCCCCCTAATATTGTAATGTAATAACGATATTATTTGGTGAAAATATGTAGGATTTGTGGCAAATTCATGTGGCCCCACAATCATTCTGTGAGTCTAGAGAAGTATTCATTTTTATACTTCTTTGCCGAGTAGATACTCAATTTATTATTTTGATTTTAATTTGTAAGAATAGGTTTTTCTAAAAGCTTAGTAAGCTCAGCAAAATGCGAGTGTCTATAAATGCTATAGCCATTTAAAGATTAAAAAAGCGAAAATTATGATAGATCGCTTTACTTGCTTTTTCTGGGACATGGTTTTCCCTAGCCATGGTTTGCCACTCATGCTTGGCCAAATCCTGTATTTCCATTATAATTTTTTTAAAGTTTTTGACTGCATATTTATCGGCAAGGATACTCAGGTCTTTTAGGTCTATGAGCGTTCGTTTCCCATTGATGGATAAGGCACGTGAACGAATTTTAACATTTAATGCTGGGTTCAATGAATAAGTAATATCATAAGCAGGTGCTAATTCCCAACAATCCGTATGTTCCTCATAAATAAAGCTATGGTTTTTGAGATGGTCATCATCGTTTGAAAAAACCAAATTAAATACCATCCGTCTATACAACTGCTCAATATCCCTATGTGGGCATTTAAGGTATATAGCCAAATCAAACAGATTTTCATAGCTGGAAACTTGCTGATCTCTATAATCCCAGCCTGTTATCCCAGTAGCGGTTAAAACATGTTTCTTTTGTCCGTGCTGGCGATCAAATCTAAGCGTGGCAAAATGTTTTTCTTCAATCATTTTCGTAGGCATCATCACTATGCCGGCACGAGTAGCAGCCAAGTAGTAAGTATATTCTACCCATTCTCTGCTATACCCTTTGATATCTTCCATATCGAGCTTGATGATATAATGATTGTAATCTTGGTCCACAACGATATCTCCAGGAATTATTTTTCCGCTTTGGGAATGCTCTGCCACTAAGATTTTAGGACGTACTCCTCCGGCAGAACTCCCCATCTTAAAAATATTCAATAAAGAAATATGATCCAGCTTTCGTGCGGATAATCTACCTTTCTGATGAATAACATTCCGCATCACCTCAGCTATTTCGTTAATGTTGATAGTATCTCCAGGAAGTAAAAAGTTGGCAGGTTGATACTCCAGCGCTCCCATACCTCGGGTACCTACATAAGCCAGTTGTGCTAATACAGATATTTCTTGTAAGCCCTGATGGGTTTGCTCCATCCAAATACGAAAGATTTTATTTCCAAAGAAATCTGGGAGAGAATCTGCAAAGGGAGGTGCGAGCGCCCGAAAGGTATCATTATTATATTTTTTAAAAACTTGTGTTCGCTTCATTCTTCGGATAAGCAGCGGAAATAAACGCGGATATAAATTCTGTCGCAAAAACTCATCATTATATTGAAAATAAGATACACCCTGATCAAGGTCCAAACCTAACCGACCCACTTCCTGCCCAAAGCAAAAAACCGTAATCAGATTATTTTTCGACATAACTAATAAAGTGATGGAAGATTATGATTATGGATTTCCTGTTTCACATAGTTGTCAAACTGCGCTAACAAATCAAAATATTGCAAGACTTTGAGATAGGTATCCATCGTGGGATTCTTTCCTGCTTCCAGATTTTGAATAGTAATACGCGATAGATTTAGTTTTTCCCCTAATTCTTCCTGACTTATTCCTTCTTGTTTCCTAAGTACCCTAACTAAAGTACCTATACGCATTTTCACATCTTTTATAGTAATAGGGTTAATCATTTTTTGTAAATTATATTATGCAATTTAATAAAATTTCCTCATAAATGCAAATTATAACATGCGATACTATTATTTCCCGCAAAATCTATACAGAAACAATACAAGTTCTATACATACCCCCTACAAGAGTTTTTCCCGCTTATGTAAGTAGTTTTCCCGATTCCGAAACCCTATGTCAGACTAATGTCATCTTTTTGCAAAAAATATCTGATCAATGGAATTTAAACTATCGACCTTTATCACATGTCTTTTTGCTATAGGCCTTTTTCAAACTAGTCAGGCACAGGATGTACCCGGAAGAAAATATATCGATAAGCTGTGTGGCTGCTATTCTGTAAATTTTAGATATGCAGAAACTTTTTCTCCTGATCCACATTATAAATACCATGACAGGGAAGATATGAATGCATTGGAATTAATTCTTCCTATTTATGCTTCTGATAAAAAAGTGGAAATGCAACACCTGCTAATCGTAGGAGACAGTACTATAGTAAAACACTGGAGAGAAATTTGGGAATATGAAGCTCAGGAAATCTTCGAATATCAGGGTGACAGAAAATGGACTTTGAGAAAATTAAAACCTGAAGAATATAAAAACACATGGACGCAAACTGTTTGGGAAGTGAGTGATGAACCTCGCTATCAAGGCATGAGTGCATGGATTGAAAATGATGGTAAAGTATTTTGGGAAAATACAGCCAATGCTCCACTGCCCAGAAGAGAATATACTATCAGAGATGACTACAATATCATGAGAAGACGTAATCGCATTGAATTAAAAGAAGACGGTGGGTATGTTCACGAGCAGGACAATGATAAAATCAATAAAAAAGACGGAAAAGAAACATTAATCGCGCAGGAGAAAGGTTATAATACCTACTATAAATTAGAAGACAAAGAATGCGCGCAAGCACTACAATGGTGGGAAAAGAATAAAGATTTTTGGGCTACTGTAAGAACCAATTGGAATCAATACCTCTCCCAAACGCAAACTGTATCGATTAAAAATAAAGTGGATGATAAAATGCTGCATGAACACTTATTCGCATTGTGGAGAGAATGGAAAGATCAAAAAATTGCTGCAGACCAACTGAATCAAAAAGTAGAGGAGGTAATCGGGAAATTCCGTTAAAGTTATTTTACAATGGATCCTCAAAAGCGTAGTTATATCAACTACGCTTTTTTTATGGGAATGTCTCAACCTGAATGGGTTAAAAGAATAGAGAGTTATTTTAATCAAAAAGAGCAACTACAAAGTCTGTATGGAATCACCTTTTAATTCAGAGAAGATCCTTTAGGGACAGCCTTTAAAAAAGGTTTATCAGGCATACGTATTAATATAAGAGCCATCACCCCAAAAACCATAGCAATTATTACTTCAAACGAGGATTCCATTTGAGCACCTTGAAGTGTTCCTTGTATATCCTGATGAATAGCATAACCCTCCCCTTCCTGTATCTTATTTAGTTCGCGGAGGTGATCCATGACAGCTGCAAAATACGCATCTGCCTCTGCCTCTTTTTCTGTGGCTGCCCTCACCTGCCGATACAAGGCTAAGTTTTCTTTGAAAAGTTGCCATGCTTTGGTCTCCTCTTGTGTAAGATAGGTAGTCTCGTAATTATTAATTAGTTGATTAATATGCTGATCATGTGCCTCGAGTTGTTTAGCTAGATCTGTTTCACTTATCTTATTATTTTCCAGCAAAAGCCGAACCTGATACATATGATTACTCATTCGAAACAAATAGGTAGCAGGCATCAGCCTATCATTATAAATGGAGTTGACGGAGGCATCTACATCAGTAAAACGCATATTCTGAATGACATGATGTCCCAACAATAATAACATCATCACCAGCAACACTATCGCTGCCTTAATTTTATTCTTTGCATGAAAAACAGCCTTCATGATATAAAAAAATTTAAACACACTTAGCACAAAAACCCATCTAGGTAAGATACTTAAAAAAAAGCAATTTTTCTTAATAAATTCAGCTTCATCTTCTAGAAAATTCAGGGGGGTATTACCATGCTACGTGATAGATGTCTTATGATCTACGGTAAATATTTTCTGGTTCAAAGGCGACATACTAATTTCCTGATTGAATTACAACTCCTTCACTATGGCCAGAAAACTCCGGCGCATACATGCTCTGCACGGTAGTAATGCCATTCGAAAATTTGCCTTTTTGATTTACAAAAACTGGATACTCTAATACATATTTTCCTTTGGGAAGCTTGTCTATAAAGAAATCTGTACTCATGTCACCTGCACTCTGATAATAACCCAATCCCCCATTCCAACGGTACCCACTTAACTGATCCATGGGCTCAAAACAACTTCCCCTCATATCTTGAACATGTATGTACTCCATATCACGATCTGTAGCCAATGTAATTCTCACCATCACTTTATCACCAAGCTGTAGAGGCTGCACTTGTAAACCCTTACGAGTAACCGGAATTAATTCTGGTCCATGCTCAGTATTTTGAACCAGATATAATTCTTTGGTAAGTGAAAAATGCCCTCCTGCGGAGGTAATATGCTGCATATCCTCAAAGTATTGCCAATGCACACTACCCCATGATGGGGAAGCTCCTGAAGTGTTAACCGTAAAGGAAATATCACTCATCTCTGGTTTTACCTCATCTCGGGGAATCACCACACTAAAGAAACCTGTGCCTTTGGTAGTCTCTGATAATTCGCTAGACACTTCTTTATCGCCCATACGTATATGTACTGAAGTTGTATGTTCTAACCAGTGGGTACCTGTATATAACAATGCATAACATGCATCTGCGGTAGCTTTTGTAGTAGGCCAATGATTGACTTGTTTATGTTTCAACAACCAGCGTTTCATAGCATCTACACTCGGCTGATCGTTAGCAATTTCATGGAAACAGGAAATCATGAGTGCCTGTGTCTCTATAGGTGCTTCATCCCATCTGAATCCTGGATTATACTGCCAATACATACCTAGTTCTTCATGCCGTATAGATGTTTCACGTAAGGATTGTAAAATAAGTGATGCTAATTGTTGATCACCATTCCTATGTAAGGTCAAGGCAATCATTCCCTTTAGATAAGGGTTATGCTGATGCCAATTATCTTTTAATTTGGTTAGATAATATTGATAGGCAACTTGTGTTGCAGAAGGTATTTTGTGCTTATAAAAACTTCGGGCATAGAAATACTGTATTTCTAAATAACTAGGCGAATGCTCCTGTTTTTTCTGCTGTCTTTCATATGTTTGTTTTAATCGTTCATCCATATACGTCAGTGCCTCCTCAACTATTTTTTCCAGAGCTATGTTATTCTTTATTACGCCTGCCTGATATAGTTTTCCGATACCAGATACAATGTATTGTGTGATAAATGGGTTTGATTGCATTCCTTTAAACCAGCCAAATCCTCCATCAGGCATTTGCATATTCTGTAGTTTCTGAATAGCAGCATCCATGCCCGATTGTAAAGATGCTGCGTCTAATAGTTTGGCGAGTTGGTTTCTTTGTGATTGCTCGTCAAGAGCATCCCTAACCCAAGGTGTAGCTTGCAAGAGTGCATACTTCAACTCCTTGTTTTGTTCTAAAACAGAAGTAAGTGTCGTACCATCTTTTTGCCATTGTTTGATCACCTCTGCTATATCTGGATTATTTTGTAAAATATGAGCAGCTACAGCATGCGCATAATAACGATTAAAAATTTGTTCTGCACCCTCGTAAGGATATTCCATCAAGTAAGGCAATGCCATTACAGCATACCAGACTGGCTGGGTTGTATAGGTCACTACCAGGTTTTGCGTACTCCTCGATGGGGATGCTGCTTGTTGAAGTGAAGGGAAGTTAACTGCTTTCGTTCCTGATCCATTCATCCATAATGGTAATGTTTCGGTAATCCACATTCTATTGGTTTGGACTGGAACTAGCTGCTCTTCTCCATCTGTATGGTTGCCAGCATGAGCACGTATTTGTACAATCACTGGTTCATACAAGCTTTCCGGAACGCGTACTTTCCATTGTACCAAAGTATTTTGAGCTGACGCTAAATAAAAGTCCTGATTTGCTTGTGTTACGCTAAACATGGTATTTACGTCTTTCCCTGTTATGGCATGTGTAAGCTGTATAGTTGCTATACCTGAAATTGTATCAGGGCGCATATTGGCGATTTTAGCTGTTACCCAAATTTCATCTCCTTGTCGGAAAAACCTCGGCAGATTGGGTTGTACCATAATATCTTTCTGTGTCTGCACACTCCCCGTAAGCATGCCAGTTTGCATATCTGGTGTATGAGCAAATGCCATCAGATTCCAGCGTGTCAACGCTTCTGGCATTGTAAAGCTGAAGCGAATATTTCCAGATTCATCGGTTTTAAGATCAGGATAGAAAAATGCTAATTCCTGTAAGTTCTTTCTAACCGCAATTACCTCATCTACTTTATCGGTAACTTCTTCGATGATTTCTTCATCTTTAGCTCCTGTAGAGGGCATAAATGAAACTCCTGATTTTTCCTCTCCAGCATCTGATAGTGCTACTCCACCCGGATCTATTCCAGCACTCATAACTTGAGACTCAAACAAAGCATTTTTCATATATACCCTTCCATAATTCTGAGAAATAAAAAATCTAAGCTGAGGATATTGTTTAGTAAATACGGGTACTTCCGTGACTACGGAATTATCCATAGTGCTACCTTGTACATGCCCAAAGCCATATTGAGCTTCCCATCCATAATACCAGGTATATAATTTTGGGAAAACATTAGGCCTATTCCATCGATGTGGTTTTATTTGATCTAACGATGCATCATATAAGGTCGCAACCATTTCTGCAGCAACCTTATCTTTTTGATGGCCTTTGATCACCATAGTCCAGGTTTCCTGAGCACCAGGCAATAATTTATCCCGATGCGTTTCCCAACTAATAGCAAGATCTTTATTATTCCACGGAATCTCTACAAAAACTTGTTGTGTATAGACTCTGTTATTTTTGATGGCCACAAAATGATGCATAAGTCCACCTCTGTCACTTTCCTGTACCGTATATTTTGAACGTACAGGCTTATTGTCTTTTATCAGCGGTGTAATGGGTTCACTTTTTTGCATGTGTTGCCTATGTGATAGGATATACAAATCATCATAGCCTGTTTCTAGGCTAATTTCTACATCTGTTTTGGGTGAGGCATTCACTGTATTGGGTATGGCCAGCAAGGGATGTACACTTTTATAGCCCTTACCTTCTTCTGTAAGGTACACTACCAATTTTTCTATAAGTGGCGTGCTTGTTTGTTCATTTGCTTGAACTTCTATCTGATAATAACCTGGCTCATCCCATATAGAAGTAGGGAGCGTTATATTTCCTGTTGGTTTTGTTTCCCACTGCACTTCATGTACCACCTTTTTTGCATTCCACAATAAGGGATCGTCCTCATTCTTATAAACATCGTCAGGGAAATAGTGTGCATATGTGACGCTATCGATAATAAATTGATCCGGAGTCTGCCATTGGCGTTGGCGAAGCACCCGACCAGGTTCTTGTAGCTTGGTAATGATTAATTTGATTTTTTCAGGCACAAAAACTCCTTGCAAATTAGTTGTCTTCACAGTCAATGAATTCATTTGTTTGGGAGAGGCTACTTTCGGAGCCTGTACAGAAAGTAAAACAGATGTATATCCTGCTTGTATTCTGGTATCTCCAGACTGTGTTTCTCCATTAATATCGGTTACGTCCACAATTATTTCATAGGTAAATACAGGCATCGACCCTTGAGGAATTTGCAAATCAGGTGCGGCCACAAATGACAATGAAAAACTGCCATCTGCAAGTGTCTTAGAAGAACCCTGTAATATCTCGGTAGTAGAAGCTGTCGGAAAACCAAAACAATACGCATACCAGCGATAAGGATAAAACACCTTTCTCACCACTCTATACTTAACCTGAGCCTCACTTATAGAGTTACCAGCAAATGCCAATGCCTTACCTGTCACATTAATAGTGTCACCCACTCTATAAGAATCCATCAGTGTATCCAATGCTACATAAAACTTAGGGCGTTTATATTCTTCTATAGATATATATGCACTCCCATACTGAGTATAGATTTGAAAGTTTCCTTTCAACAAATTTTCCGGAGCTTTAAAACTTCCTGAAAAAGACCCAAATTCATTTGTCTGGTGTTTTATCCGCGCTACCTCTTGCCGATTAGCATCATACAAAATAACTTCAATGGGATGATTAGCCAACACTGATGTATTTTGAGCATTACTAGGTTTCGTCACTACAATGCCTTTATAATAGATATTTTGTCCCGGACGATAAATACTACGATCTGTAAACAGAAAAGTTTCTGTCCTCGAGTTAGTATTATTTCGGATGGTGTACTTGTAAATATTTTCCAGATAAAGGCTATCATTTCCATGAGTTAAGAGCAGATTAACATGACTATCTTTCTTATCTGGAAACTTAAAGGATCCATCCTCCAAAGTGTTGTCGGTATCTAACTTTTGAATTTTATACGCTCTACTACTTCTATCATATTCTCTGACATAGCTATGTACAGAAACACCGGGAATAGGATATCCATTGTCTCTGTGTAGTACAAAGCCCTTTGGGCCTTGCTTCGGATAAATGAGTGCTAAATTTGAAACCTGAAAAATAGCCTGAGATAATATTTGATTGTTGAAATTAAAATCAGGATCTGTACTCATCACAAGCATATATGTTCCTTCCGATAAATCATCTAATATGGCTTCAGTATAGTGCATCTGATGATCTTCACTAGCAGGCAGGACAAGTTCTCTGGATAATACAATTTTTGCAGAAGACATATTTTTTTGCAAAGACACGCTATCCCATATATTCTTCTCTTTATTCATTACCGGCAGCTGATATACTCTATACCATGCCTTAGAAAGGTTTTTATAACTAATTAAAAACTTAGAAACCTTACCTGGGATAATCACTTCATCTAATGTCAGCATCAATTGTTTCTGAATAATCATATTGAGAAGGCTTTGGGCTATCGTAGCACCTTCAGAACCAGGATAGGCAGCAACTATCTTCTCTAACTTGTTCTTTAATTCCGGATAAGAGACTTGTTCTTTTTGAGGTACAGACGATAACATAAAAGGTCTTGGACTCTTCTGAGGTATCTGCATTTCTACTTGTATAGCCCTAACAGCAGCTAGTGCGGATAATGGATGGTCCTTGTATTGTTTTTCAATTACTGATAAGGCATCGAGATATAATGTTCTCTTATTGGGATGTGTGCTATATTGATATACAAATTCTAACCTATGTAAATCTGCATCTAGAAATGCATCGGGATTTACATCCTGAATATGAGCTTTTAATAAAAGCTTATAGAGGGATAATGCCTGCCATTGCAGGGATGCTGTATCTCTGGTTTGAAAATCATAGTTCATAAACCGTGAAGCAGGAGCAAATGCTTCTTCATCATAAATCGTAAAAGCAAATGCGGGACGAACTAAATCTTTTTCATCCTGAGCATAATACGCTAAAGCACGGAAAGCCAAAAAATCAAATAGGGTGGTTCGAAATAGCTCTGTATTCTTTCCTTTATCAATTAGAGGATAATATTCCGATAATGGTATCTGCTGCAATTTTTCTCTATGCTCAAGTGAGCGTTGAAATCGTAGCTGTATGGTTTCAAAAAAACGTCTGGCATCCCAATATGCAAATGATTCTAAGTTTTCTGAAGCACTTACCTGTGTACGTCCTAAAATCTCCCATCTATTTTGTTGATAGTATTGCCAATATAAAGATGCTGCCATGCTGTTCCATAATGCATTTTCCGGGAATGGAGCAGACACCGCCATACTATCCGCATAGTGAATTATTTTTTCAAATCCTTCTTCACTCTGCTGGTATGCTATTTCCAGAAGAAATAGCTGAGCTTTCAGCATGTACAGAGATTGCTTTTTTTGCTTGGCCTGTGCATAAATCCCTTCCACAATTTTCCCAGCAGATTCTGGGAATCCTTTTTGAAGTAAGGAATCGACTTTTTCCCAGTCTTTACTATATAGTCCGGTATGTTGTGCTTTAAGCACATGTGGCATTATTAATATTATTATCAATACAAAGAATCTCATAAAACATATATTAGAATACAAAAATAATTTGAAGGATAAATTTCAAATTTGAAGCAAAAATAGTTCCGAAAATACCGAACCAGATTATTGCATAGAATCTATTCTATATATCCATTTCCTGAACTGGTACTTTAATCAACATTTCTTGTAGGGTGGGAAGGATAGTGATTCATGCAATCTAAACTAATTAATAAAATTCAGATAATCAGCATAGAGCATTTGCTCTTATGAAGCGAGGAGCATCTATTTTATTCAAGGTACATCACATACATCTTTTCAGAAAAAAGAAATAAAGGTATATGGCAGCTATCTATACTATACTGCACGTTTATAGTTAAGTACCACGATACCCATGCCAAGTGTTTGAGTACCTGTTAATTCTAGTGTTATTTTCTCGGAAATATTTTTAAAAAGCGGCAATCCGCTACCTGCAATTACGGGATGAATGCAAAGTTGATATTCATCCACTAAATTCATTTCTGTAAGTGCTACGATCAAACTAGGACTGCAAACATAAATGTCTTGTTCGGATTGGTGTTTTAACATTTCCACTTCTTCCGGAAGGGGTCGAGTGGCTAATCTTGCTGTATTCCAGTCTAGATTTTGTAAAGTACGTGAAAAAACCAGCTTGGGAGCTTTATCTATGGCTAGGGCAAAATCATCCATAGAAGGATTGCCAGTAGGATTTTGAATAAAGGGTTTCCAATACTCCATAAGCTGATACGTCACTCTTCCATAAAGTAAATATCCTGCTCGATGTAATAGGTCTGTATATAATTGATGTAGTTCATCCGTAGCTATGCCATGAGTATGATCGCAATATCCATCGATCGTCATATTAAAAGCTACAATTATTTTCCCCATGGTATATAGTTTTATGGACGAGCATTTGGCAGTTCCGTAGTAAGTTAGGATCATGCATATGAATAGAAAGTAGGATCTCCTAGTTCATGCTCTCAATATTTTTTACCAAAATAAACTAAATTCAATTCAGGATTCTTACCCCAAGACAGGAAACATAAAAACATAGTGTGGGAAAAGTATAAGCGGATAAAAAAAGTCTCAGACAAGTTGTGATGTCTGAGACTTAAATTGAATGTCCATATACTATAGCCGACAAGCAAAGAGATACTTCGCCGGATCAGTTAAGCATCAATTCTGGCATACTTGGCGTGTGTTTCAATAAACTCTCTACGTGGAGTTACATCATCACCCATTAGCATGGAGAATACGCTATCAGCATTGGCTAAGCTATCGATAGTAATTTGTTTGAGCGTACGAGTGGCAGGGTTCATGGTAGTTTCCCAAAGTTGCTCGGAATTCATTTCACCCAAACCTTTATAACGCTGTATCGTAACACTTTCTTCTCGTCCATTTCCTAGACGTTCTACAGCAGCTTTTCGTCCTTCTTCATCCCAGGCATATACCGATTCCTTACCTTTTTTAATAAGGTATAAAGGTGGCTGTGCGAGATATACGTAACCTTGTTCTACCAGAGCTTTCATATATCTAAAGAAGAAAGTCAGAATCAGTGTAGCGATATGAGAACCGTCCACATCCGCATCGGTCATGATAATAATCTTATGATAGCGAAGCTTGCTAAGATTTAATTCTTTAGGATCTTCCGGAGTTCCTACAGACACGCCTAGCGCTGTAAACATATTTTTGATCTCTTCATTTTCATAGATCTTGTGTTCTTGCGCCTTTTCTACATTCAGGATTTTACCACGTAAGGGTAAGATAGCCTGGAATGTACGATCTCTACCTTGTTTAGCTGTACCACCTGCTGAGTCTCCTTCCACTAAATATAATTCACAACGCTCAGGATCTCTATCAGAGCAATCCGCCAGCTTACCTGGCATACCGCCACCAGTCAGTACACTTTTTCTTTGTACTAATTCACGTGCTTTTCTTGCTGCAGCTCTTGCCTGAGCAGCCAGAATAACTTTATCGATAATTAGTTTAGCCTCCTTGGGATGTTCTTCCAGATAGGCTTCTAATACACGACTTACACATACATCCACCACACCCATCACTTCATTATTTCCCAGCTTGGTCTTTGTTTGTCCTTCAAATTGAGGTTCTGGTACTTTAACTGATATAATAGCACTAAGTCCTTCACGGAAGTCATCTCCCGTAATTTCCACTTTCGCTTTTTCAAACAGTTTATTTTTATCCCCATAGGCTTTAAAAACGCGTGTAATAGCTCTTCTGAAACCAGCCACATGGGTTCCCCCCTCAATAGTATTGATATTGTTCACATAAGAAAAGATATGCTCGTTGTAGGAAGTATTATAGCTCATGGCTACTTCTACAGCTACATTAGAATCTTCGTCATGACCTTCTACATAGATGGGTGTTGCCAAAAGTGGATCTCTTTTGCCGTTTTTATCCAGCATTTGCACAAATTCAATAATCCCACCTTCACTGTAAAATACTTCAGCGATGGGGTTATTATTTTCGTCTAATTCTCTTTCATCTTTCAGAGTAATGTGAATGCCTTTATTCAGGTAAGCAAGTTCTCTAAGTCTGCCTGCAAGAATATCTCTACTGTATGTAGTTTCCTTAAAAATGGATGCATCAGGAATAAAGTGCACACGAGTACCGGTAATATCGGTAGTACCGATTTCTCTTACGGCATATGCAGGTACACCTGCATGATATTCCTGTTCAAAAATCTTACCGTCTCTGTGAACAACTACATGGAGATGGCTACTGAGTGCATTCACACAGCTTACCCCTACTCCGTGCAAACCACCTGAAACCTTATACGTATTCTTATCAAATTTACCACCGGCATGCAGGACGGTCATTACTACTTCTAATGCCGAGCGCCCTTCCTTGGGATGCATACCTGTAGGAATACCTCGTCCATCATCTAATACAGTAATCGAATTATTTTCGTGAATGGTAACTATAATGTTTTTACAATAACCCGCTAATGCTTCATCAATCGAGTTATCTACCACCTCATAGACTAGGTGATGTAAACCTTTGATTCCGATATCGCCGATATACATTGCCGGACGTTTACGTACGGCTTCCAAACCTTCTAATACCTGAATGCTGCCTGCATCATAACCATTAGCAGCAACTTGTGTAACTTCTTGTTCTGTACTCATAATAAATAATAAAACCGGAGTCTTTATTTGTGGGACCAACTTCTCCGGAAAGGATGAGGATAGCCTAATTCCAAGGCTGTTTGAGACCCGTGCAAAGATACGATTTTTTCAGCGAGTGTACAAGGATTATAAGCTCAAAAACTTATGTTAAACCAGAAAAAACGGACTATGTTTTTCATTCATTATCACTCTGTTCTATAAGGCTTAATTTACTTCATAAGTTTTTCCCTCTTCTGCAAGTTCTGTATTGGGAAAAACAGTCTTTGCTTCTTCTAAAAATGGGTCTAAAAGCTTATAACGAGAAGAGAAATGTCCGAGAATGAGTTTACCTACTTTTGCTTTCTGTGCCACCGTGGCTGCCTCTAGAGCTGTGCTATGATATCTGCTTTGTGCTTTGTCTTTATCTATATCTAAATAGGTTGATTCATGATACAATAGATTTACGCCTTCTATATCGGGAAGATAATCAGAGGCTATACGAGTATCCGCAGTATAGGCATATCTTCTCGGAGGAGGCGCAGGAATGGTAAGCAAATGGTTGGGAATCACCCTACCGTCTTCTGTATGATAATCTTCTCCTTCTACTATTTGTTTATAGTAGTTTACTGGAATGTTATTTTGCTGACAAGCATCAGGATTTAATTTTCTTCTGGGTGTCAGTTCTTTAATGATAAATCCATGGCAGCTAATTCGATGATCCACAGGGAAACAGGAAATTTCATAAGCCGCACATTGATGTAATGCTCTTCGCCCACAATCTGGCAAGGGATGAAAAATAAGATCAAATGTTAATTGAGTATTGGCTGCATCAAATATCTGTTGCAAAATAGCTTCTAAAGGAGCCGGAGCATACACATCTAGAGGAAGGGTTCTACCATTTAAACTCATGCTATTTATTAAACCCGGAAGTCCAAAATAATGATCACCATGTAAATGGCTAATTAAGATATGCCTCAGCTTTCTCCATCGGATACTAAATTGTTGGAATTGCATTTGCGTCCCTTCTCCGCAATCAATTAATATATCCACTCCATCCAAAGAAAGCAATTGCGCAGTGGGATGACGTCCAAATGCCGGTAGGGCTGAATTGTTTCCTAAAATCGTTACATGCATGCTTGCCCTTTTATACAGTAGGTAGATTAGTACCTCATTTTTTAACTTTTATATAAGGTTTTAGTTTTTTGCTTTTTTTTGAACATTATTCTCAAAACTCTTCCCCATCTTCATTAAGTAAATCGCGCTCTAACATTTCCATTTGAATGATGTCAACAGCCTCTGCTAGCGTAGGCGTAATGTTTAAGGTCATGTCTTCATCTAATTTTTTTAACACTTTATATATTTCCGCTGGCAAATTGACAATTACAAAGGAGTTATTATTCTTATAAAAAATTTCATGTAAGGCAAATAATTGATCTGCGAGTTGTTGAGGATCTGCACTCTGACAAGCCTGCATGTCAAGAATGAGATTTCGACTGTCGGAAGTTGTTAATTCCAGCCATTTTTGGTAAACTACTTCTGTCATATTAACATTGGCAGGCAATGAAATAGGTTTTATAAGTGTATACGTAGGGTTGGTATTAATTTTGAGTTCCATAGGCTGATAATTATTTTGAAATCGCTATAAAATTACACTTCTTTCCTGCCGTTTCTTTTGTACTTTTATTTACAGGAAATGATAACTGGAAAGTTAATAAACTTACGCCAGTAAATATCGAACAATCTGGCGAGGTTTTTGGATAGTGTATATTTATTGAGTTAAAACAAGGAACTATTTTATTATGGACGCAAATTTTTCGCCGAAAGTAAAAGAAATCATTTCCTATAGTCGAGAAGAGGCGCTCAGACTGGGTAATGATTTTATCGGGACGGAACATCTTCTCCTAGGACTTATCCGCGATGGAGAAGGTCTTGCCATTCGGCTGTTGCTGCAAATGCAAGTGGATATTTTTGACTTAAGGAAAGAACTGGAGCTTGCCATCAGAGATAAAAACAACCGCCCCCTTCACAATATCAACAGTCTTCCCCTTACTAAGCAGGCTGAGAAAGTAATTCGTATCACTGTACTAGAGGCCAAAGCATTGAAAAGTCCTGCAGTGGAAACAGAACACTTAATGCTTTCTATTCTGAAAAACAAGGAAAATGTGGCTACGCAAATATTGAATCAGTTTGATGTGGACTATGCTCGTTTTAAAAATGAATTGAGCATTGTGCAGGGAAATAATCCTACGGCTGATTTTAGTAGCAATGATCCGGGTGAAGAGTTTGAAGAAGATGATGAAAGAAAGCAATATCAACAACGTCGTACCCCCCCTTCTTCTGGTGCCGCAGTAAAATCTAAAACTCCTATTTTAGATAATTTCGGTCGTGATATTACTCGCCTAGCTGAAATGGGCACCTTAGATCCTATTGTAGGTAGAGAAACAGAAATTGAACGTGTTTCCCAAATCTTATCCAGAAGGAAGAAAAACAACCCCATTCTTATCGGTGAGCCGGGTGTAGGTAAAACCGCTATTGTAGAAGGTCTTGCACTTAGAATCGTACAAAGAAAAGTTTCTCGTGTACTTTTCGATAAAAGAGTAATCAGCTTAGACCTTGCTGCACTGGTTGCTGGTACAAAATACCGTGGTCAGTTTGAAGAGCGAATGAAAGGGATTATGAATGAACTGGAAAAGAATAAGGATGTAATCCTTTTCATCGACGAAATACACACCATTGTTGGAGCTGGCGGAGCATCTGGATCGTTAGATGCTTCTAATATCTTTAAACCTGCGCTGGCACGTGGTGATCTTCAATGCATTGGGGCTTCTACACTCGATGAATACAGAATGTATATTGAAAAGGATGGCGCATTGGATCGTCGCTTCCAAAAAGTAATGGTTGAGCCACCCAGTGTGGAAGAAACTATTACCATACTGAACAATATCAGATCTAAATACGAGGATTTCCATAATGTTACTTACGATCAAGAAGCTATAAATGCCTGTGTGCGGTTAAGTGATCGTTACATGACAGACCGTTTACTTCCTGATAAAGCCATTGATGTGATGGATGAAGTTGGCGCTAGGGTTCACCTGAAAAATATTAATGTGCCACAAAATATTCTCGACTTAGAGAAAAAGATTGAAGAAATTAAACAGGAAAAAAATAAAGTCGTTAAAAGCCAGCGTTTTGAAGAAGCTGCGGCTCTGCGGGATAAAGAAAAAAGACTGGGAGAAGAGCTGGAACGCGCAAAACGTGACTGGGAAGAAGAAGCTAAACATAAACGCTACCCTATCAATGAGGAGCATATAGCTGAGGTGGTTAGCATGATGACAGGGATACCTGTTATGCGTATGGTTGAAGCCGAAAGCCTGAAACTCCGTAGAATGGGTGAAGATCTGAAAGGTGCGGTAGTAGGTCAGGATGAGGCCATTTCTAAAGTTGTAAAAGCTATTCAACGAAACCGGGTAGGATTGAAAGATCCTAAAAAGCCTATTGGTTCATTTATTTTCTTAGGCCCCACCGGTGTAGGGAAAACTGAGCTAGCACGTGCTTTAGCAAGATATATGTTTGATAGTGAAGATGCACTTATTCGGGTAGATATGAGTGAGTATATGGAAAAATTCTCACTGAGCAGATTGATTGGTGCTCCTCCCGGCTATGTAGGATATGAAGAAGGTGGTCAGCTTACAGAAAAAGTAAGAAGAAAGCCTTATTCGGTTGTATTATTAGATGAGATTGAAAAAGCCCACCCTGATATTTTCAACATCTTACTTCAGGTATTAGACGATGGACAACTTACGGATGGTTTAGGCAGAAAAGTTGATTTTAAGAATACACTGATTATAATGACCTCCAATATCGGGGCACGTCAGCTTAAAGACTTTGGTACTGGTGTAGGTTTTGCTACTTCTGCACAAATCAATGCATCTGAAGAAATAAGTAGAGGAATTATTGAAAAAGCCTTAAAGCGTACTTTCTCTCCTGAGTTTTTAAACAGGATTGATGATGTAGTTATTTTCAATTCATTGGATCAGGAGCATATTGGTCAGATTATAGACATTATCATGAAAGGTGTTTTAAAACGTCTAAATAGTTTAGGATTCGATTTAGAGCTTACGGAAAGAGCTAAAAATTTCATCGCAGAGAAAGGTTACGATCCTCAGTTTGGAGCAAGGCCACTACATAGGGCTATTCAAAAACATCTTGAAGACCCATTGGCAGAAGAAATACTCAATCAGCGGGTCAAAGATGGAGATCGTGTTAAGGCTGATTATGATGAAGTGAATCAAAAGATTGTTTTTACGATTGATACTCCTGCTGCATCCGAAGAAAGCAAGTCAAAGTCTTAAGCTAATACTTGTATAGATATCCAAGCCTGCTACATTTTGATGTGGCAGGCATTTTTTTGTGGTCTCTGATAAATCCATTTTCCATCAAGATTTCAGTTAGATACTTCAAAGATTTTATTTCACCTTACCCAAAATAAAAATGGGGTCGTCGAAATGACAACCCCATTTTAGTAATGAGCAATCTAAACTATAAGTGAATATTATTTAACTACTGTCAGTCTTTCAGTTTGGCTTCCGGCAGGAGTTTGGATTTTGATATTGTAAATTCCAGCAGGAAGGTTTGCAGTAGAAATATTCAAATTGTGCATACCAGCATTCATAGTGGCATCTGCAATTGTGCTAACTACACGACCCATCATGTCAAAAACATGTACCTGAACATGAGAAGTTTTGTTGATACTGAATGACAACTGAGCTTCGTTTGTAGCTGGGTTTGGATAAACTTTAATAGTACCATCATTGATAACTTCTGAGATAGAAGTACTGTTTTCCAGAG